>Ga0209702_10000601_pt1 | contig 76018 bp, 60 predicted proteins | sample FRY01_FD_187210 | JGI IMG/M metagenome (GOLD analysis project Ga0209702, IMG submission 187210) | Freshwater microbial communities from Lake Fryxell liftoff mats and glacier meltwater in Antarctica - FRY-01 (SPAdes) (version 2) | ecosystem: Environmental > Aquatic > Freshwater > Ice > Glacier...
GGAATACCTTCCCAACTGAACAGGTAGTTTTGTCCCTGAAGGTGTTCGACGTGGGGCAAAGGCTGAGGGGCCATTTGAGCCATCGCAGAACTCGATAAACCAAGGGAAATTAGTAAGCCGAGAAAAAATAGAGTGATGTTCTTCATTGTGAACAAAAGTAGAAATTATTCGGGAGCTTGATTTTCTTCGGGGCGGGTATGCCTCCAAATCTTAAGAACCCGTGTTTTGGGCTTGGCTGCTTCAATCTTGATCTGACGCTGTCGTTCCTTCTGATGTTCGATGGCAAGCTCTCGATCTGTATGCAGTTTTTGCCTATTCTCGTCATAGAGAGTGTGAATGGCCTCAAGAAAATCAAGGGTCTCCTCACGTTCGGTCGCTTCACCAGAGGTCACGAGATAACGCGCTCCGGTTTGAGAGAACTCCGGTAATTCCGCTGGAATCTCGGGAGCATCTATCTCCTTGGCCACTCCCGGAATAAAAGAGCATGAACTGATAGCGCACGTTGTTATCATCGAATGATAGCAAGCTCTGAAAAGCCGACCAATCGACGTTGGACCATCCTTCGAGTGCGCCTTGCTGGCCTTGGTGAGAGGGCCAGATTTGGAGGCGAGTTCCCCTTCGTCCGTAGGATGTCGCGGAAATAATGTAAGTCCGCGTTGGTAACACTGCTTCTTGAAGCTGTCCTTCGGGCTGTGATTCGTCTGTCTCTTCTGGAATGGAATCATCTTCCAGAAATTCAGGTTGTTCGATTCTTTGGATCACCAGAGTGTCTTTCCCCTGTTGGTGAACGACTTCATCGAGAACCGGAGCATTTTCGAGGGCAGACTGATTTTGTTCGGCCTGGCCCAACGCAACGCTCCCCAGAGCTGCTAAAAGTGAGACAAAGTAAAATAGTTTCATCTGATAAATTAGATCGTAGACTTGGGATCAGCGAAATCAAGCCCTCTTCTGGGTCGCCAACACACGCGGGCGTCAGGATGCGTAGTAGATCAGGAGAGGACTCCATTTTTTATGACTCAGAATCCGGGCCTTGAGCTGTGTCCCAAACGGGAGAACCAAAGCCTCTCGAAAGGCCTTTCCTCTTGGCTTCCCTGTCCATTGCTCGCGAGGGTCTGAGCCATCGACCGTGTAGACAATAATTCCCTGTTGATTTGGATTTTTGAGGTAAAATTTGGTTTCTCTTTTTTTCCCCAGTCGCGTGTAGGACGTTGGAGGCTCCAATTCAGGCCAGAGGCCTTCTTCTCGGAAGTGTTGCTTCAGCGCAATCGGTCGGAGAGGAAAGAACTGAGTAAAAAGCCAACTCTGAGGCCCCGTGAGATTCTGCCATTCCTCCCCGTGCGGGAGATAACTCTTCTTTCGTTGCGCATCTCCCCAACGAAGAGCTTCGGCGAGTAACAACGGGGTAACTTCATCCAAAAGCGAGCGATAGAGACCCGATGCCTTCTTGGGGGTCAAGGCCCCTTCCCCGGTAATGAATTCATGGAAACGGTCCGCGAACATCACTCGAAATTCCTCGGAGGAACGAAGATGACGAAACCAAAACCCTGGACATCTCTGGTCACTCAAGAATTTTCGGGAGGAGAGAGGTGCGTGATAAAGGGCATTTTTTGCATCTTGCCCGAACCCATGCTTTTTCTCGTAGAATCCAATCCACCCCGCCCCCCCACCCAAAGGGTCCGGTGGACGTGCCACCTTCGCCAAAAAGAGCCTCGTCGCTCAAATCAAGCATCAAGGAGGGAGCTTGCGAAAAGCAGTCCTTAAATTTCTGCTTCAAGGTCTCATCGGTCAAAATCAAGGCGTCCATTTCAACATCCACCCACTCCGGCCATGAGGCAGGGCCTTCTGTTTTAGGATGTCTTCGGGAGAAGGAGGGAGCACCTCAGCAAATGCGCTGAAACCCAACGCGAAGATCAAAATTAGTGTTTTGTGCATCTCGGCAGAATCGAAGGATTTCTGGGAGAACGTCTACACCCAAATGATCGCAAAGTAAAAGGCTTAGCCGTCCGCCGTTCACTTCGAGGAAGGTCAGATCCTTTGAAACCCTGCGTGAAACGAAATCTTTTCTTAGCCCTCAGAGTACTTATCCTAATCGGGGATGCTCCATCCTTGAACTCGGTTCATTCCCTAACCCACTTCCCTCAAAAAAATGTCCTGCAGCGATTACCGAATCAAGCGCTTCGTCTAAAAGCGACCATGATTTCCAGCTTCGTCGCTTTCCAAAATCCGCCCCCATAACAATGCCTCGCTTCCTCTCTCTCCTTCTCGCGTTTTCCGTGTATTTCGCGGTCCCCTTCTCCCACGCCCAAGAACGCGGCTCCATCATTGAGGACCGTGCCGCCCGCAAGCTCTTGCAGGCTGGCGAGGCCCGCCTTGAACTCGGTGAAAACGAAAAAGCCCTCGAAATTTGGGAATCAGTCGTCGAACGCTACCCAGGCAGCCAAATCCGTTTCGAAGCCCACCTGCGCCTCGCCGATCATCTCCTCAACGAAAGCAAAGACTTCGACAAAGCCCGCCTGCACTACGAAGCGGCCGCGATCGAGAGCAACGAAGACGATGAGAAGCGCGCCTACGCCTTTCTGAACACCGGCACCTGTTTCTATGAAGCAGGGAACTACGGGAAATGCTTCGGCATCATGCGTGATGTCATCGAACAATTCCCAACCTCCCCCGAAGTCAACGAAGCGTATTACTATATCGGCCTCGGACACTTTAAACTCGACCACTACAGCCGGGCCATCGAAGCCCTCGAGAAGGTGGGCACGGCCCTCTCATCAAAGGACTCGCTTGTCGAAAAAGTCGAAGCAGGAAAGCGGCTCTACGTCAAAATCGATGATCAGGACTTCGCCATCCTCGAGCAAGGCACGAAAATTGAAGTCCGCTGCCGCACGAAAGGTGGCGACGAAGAAACCCTCCTCTGCGATCCGGTCGGACGGAATGCCCGCATCGCCTTGGGCCGCATCTTAACCCGTCTCGACAAAGCGGTGCCCAACAATGGCATCCTGGAAGTCCGCGGGGGCGATCTCGTCACCGTCACCTATACCGACGCCCACACCGCCGAGAAGAACTTCAACGAAAAACGATTGAAGGAAGTGATCGTGGTTGGCAACGGCGTCGCCCGTATCACCGACGGATCCTACCTCCACGACCTCCCCGCCGCCGTCCTTGGTAAACCACTCCACCTTCAGATCACCGACGCCGACCATGACACCACCGAAGGCTCGGACAAAATCGAAGCAACCATCCAGATTTTTCGTCGCAAGACGGCGGACGAGATCGACGATGATCTCGCCAAACGAGTCGCCAGCGGAGAGCTCGCCGAGGGCCCCGACGGCGAAGATCTCAAATCGCAGATCGACCCGCTCCTCATGGTGCGCTCGGTCCCGGTGACTCTCCTGGAACAAGAACAGAAAGGCACCTTCCGCCTCGCCATCCCCCTCCGTCTCGGAACCGCCAAGGGTGTGCTCACCGGCGAACCCGGTCAGACCATCCGCCTGGTCTACCGCGATGAGCAGAACCTCGGCGAGAGCACGATCATCCGCACCTCGGAAACCAAGATCATCGAAGGAAATCTCGGCGAAGTCCGCGTCACCCGCACCGAAATTTCCGATGAGGAACTCCGTCTCAAAACCCAACTCCTGACCGCCTCAGCCCTCACCGAGGTCGGCAATCATTACAAGGAATTTGGACTCAACGAGAAAGCCGATCTGAAATACCTCGAAGCCCTCGACGTCTGCGAAACAATCCTGACCCAAGCGCGTGAGGTCGGCGGCAAGCTCCTCGAAGAGACCTACGTGCAACTTTGGCGGATCTACTTTGCGATGGACCAGCTCGACCTGGCCCTCGGCATGAGCCACCGCCTCCTCAACGAATTCCCCTCCAGCTCCTTTGTCGACGAAGCAATGTTGCAACAGGCCCACGTCGAGCGGAAACGCGAGAACTTCCCACGCGCCCTCAGCCTCTACGCCAGCATCGCCAAGCTCCCCTCCAGTTCGTTGCAGGGCGAAGGCCAGTTCTACACCGGCGAATGCTACGAAACGATGGCACTGAAGGCCCCTCCCGGCCAAGCGGCACAGCTCTTTGAAAACGCCTTCCTGGCCTACCAAAAAGTCTACGAGCAATTCCCCGACTCCGGCCGGGTCGGAGATGCCGTCGCTAAAATGGCCGCCTTCTATTACCAAAAGGAAGACTACTCCCGGGCCATCGATGTTTTCGAGAATGTCCTTTCCGACCATCCCGACGGAAACTTCCTCGACGTCATCCTCTTCAACTACGGTCGCTGTCTCTACAAACTCGAACGCAAGCCGGAGGCTCGCCGCAGGTTCGAACAACTCATCAACAACTACCCCGAAAGCGAAATTGCTTCGGAGGCCAACAAGATCGTGGAAGCGCTCAAAAAAGCAGGGTTTTGAAAACACTCATTCCCCATCTCGCCCTCGTTCTCGCCCTCAGTGCCCCGGCCCATGCCGATCAGGCCGCTGACCTCGAGGCCAAACTCAAGGAGATCGCCGAGTCCTCACCCACCGGGGCGAAGCTGATGCTCGATCTCACCGAGCTCTATTGGAAAAACGAACAAGTCTTCGGACTTATCCGAACCACCGGCAAGTTCTCGCGCGCCCAAACGGAAAACCCACAACGGGCCGAAATGACCTTAAAACTAATGGACGGATACGCCGTCACCGCCCGCCACGATGACGTCATCGTGACCGGTCGTCAGTTTCTCGAAGTTTTCCCCAAACACGCTCTCACCAACGAGGTTCGCGACCGCATCGCGACCGCGTTTGAACACACCGGTCGTGGCACCCTCGCCGCCGCCGAACGACTCGCAATCTGGCAAAACGACGGCACGACAGCCCAAGGGGTCCGTGCCTTGCGTTTGTTCATCCAAGCTAACAATGGAGACTCCTACAAACAGGCCTCAACCCTCGCTCTCGCCATGGTGGCCAAACTGCCCGCCAACCCTCTCCTCACCGGCGCAGGGTTCCAAGGAATGAACGCCGCCGAGCGTGCCGAACAATGGGCCGAGGGACTCCAGATCGCCAAAACACTCGTGCGGCGCAACGCACCGCTGAATGAGAACGCGAAACGTGAGCTCTGGTTCTACACCGGACGCTTCGAATCCCGCCTCGGACAGTTTGAAAATGCTATCCAATCGTTCCGTAAAGCACTGACTCCGGGTCGCGCCGATATCCACCTAAGCCTCGTCCAAGCGATGGTCAGCGCAGCCAAAGCACCGACCGAGATCGAGGCCGAAGCCCGACGCTCCCTCGCCGCCTATCCACTCCGCGAGGATCGCTACGCCCCGCTGGCCACCGCTGCCGAAGCTGCCGCCACCGCCAAGGACACCGCTCGGGCGCTCGCCATCGCAGAAGATATTCTTCGCCAAAATGTCACCCTCAACGATCTCCCCCGGAGCTATGTCCGCTGGTGTGGCGAAGATCTCAAACGAGCCGAGCAGGGCCTTCTCAAACTGATCGGCCAGAACCCCGACGGAGCAGCTACGATGCGTGCCGTACTCGCAATCGACGTCTATCGCGACGCTCTGAAGGATATCGCCAAAGCGCGGAGTACGGCCTACGAATATCTCGCAAAATCTCCCAGCGAAGATCTCTGGTCGGAGGAAATCACCGCCTTCCTTTATGAGTCCGCGACCGGCGAAGAAACCTTCCGCAAAGACCTCGCTGCGGTAAGCGCCAGCGCAAAATCCTTCCCGCACCTCAGCGGATTTCAAGACCGCGTCTGGAACCGCTCGCCAAAGGATAAAAACAACAACCTCGCCTGGCAGGCCGCCAAGAAAGCCCACCAGAACAACTCCGACACAAAGCTCTGGAAAGCAACCCAAGAAGATGGCGGAAAGTCCGGACAAGCTTGCCAACAACTCCTCCAGCAGAAGCTCAGCAAAGAGCAGCGGCACCTCCTCCTCGCCCGCCTCGCTTATGTCTACCGCCACCACCTCGGCGGCAAATCGAAAGCGAGCTCCGCGAAGCACTACGAGAATCTCTGCAAGGAATTCCCCAAGGACCTGAGCGCCGCCGAACAATGGCTCGAAGCGGCGGCCTACACCGAAGTCGAGGAAGTTGCCGCAATGAAGTTCGCAGCCGCAAGCCACCTTCTCGCCATCCCCGCTGCCACAGCCCACTACGACACCTGGTATCGTCTCGTCGAGTGCAAGGACGAGAGCATCATCCGCAAAGCCATCCCCTGGATCAATGAATCGGCGAAGCAAAGCTCTAACAGCTCCGCCCACGGCACCCGCATTGGGGACGTCATGAACGAACTCGGCATGACGGCCGAAGCGATCGCATGGTGGAAGTCCCACATGGATCTGGATCCCAACAACCCCGAGTCTCTCTCCTGCGCCCGGCGCGTCGCCTCCACCCTTGAACCCGCGGCCGCACAAGCATTTCTCCAGTCCCGCGCCGCCGCCGACACCGACCACCACGGAACCTACACCGCAGATCTCGGGAACTTGTTCTTCCTCGCCGAGAGCCTGGATACCATGGAAACCCTTCTCAAGAAGTCCCGCGCCCGCGCCGATCAGGATCCCTTCCGCCCTTGGGGGATGGGCGAGTGGCCAGCCCGCACCTGGTTGGAAACCGCCCGCAACGGCAAGGCCGAGGACTGGTCAGAGGACAAGAAGAACCGCGTCTTTCGCATCGTCCGCGACCTCCGCCTCGGCCGCGTCAGCACCGAAGCAGGACTGGAACTCATCGCCAACGAGCCAAAATCAATCGCGCGCCTCCTCCACGCCCAGGCCCTGATCCAGCAAGCCGACCCCCACCACGAATCCTGGAACCGAATCTACCCCTACGCGCAGGCCGCCCTGGCCCGTGAGGACTTTGCGCTCGGCGCCACCATTCTCAACGGACTCGTCAACACCATCCGCTCGGTCGGCACTGCCGAAACAACGGCCGCCCTCAACCTCCTCCGCCATGCCTACGGAAAAATGGGCAGCCTGAGCGCGGACATCCCGGCCGATAGCCCCATCGCCCCGCTCTTGCAAACCATCCTTCACCGCCGCCTCGGAGAAGCCGAACTCGCCGAGCAGGCTTACCACGCAAACAAGGATCTCTTCGACAAGCACCGTCATGAACTCCCGGTCGAGCTCCTCCTCTTCGGAGCCGAAACCCACATCGCCCAAGGAACTCCGGAAGATCACGAACGGGCCGAGGACATCCTCCGCGGATGGATCATCAAATTCGGCGAGTCCGAAAAAGTCGACATTCGGGATAAGTCCCGCGTCCAACTCCTCCTCGCCCGCAACTACCAACGGGCCCAGCAATTCGACATCGCCCGAGCCGAATTCACGACCGTCCTGAACACCTACAAGGAGCAACCCGAGGCCATCGAAGCGCGCTTCGGCATTGGAGAAACCTACATGGCGCAGCGCGTCTATGACGAAGCCGGCGAAATTTTCACCGACCTCTCGGAGAACCTCAATCCGGCCATCGCGATCCGCGCCAACTTTCTTCAGGGCGTGCTCGCAATCCGCCAGGACGACAACCAAGAAGCCCGCAAAATCTTCCTCGCCGTTCTCGAGCATGCCCCCGATGCCGAACTCGCCAACGAAACTCTCTACAACCTCGCCGAGGTCTACGGAATCGAGCAACGCTTCCTTACCCAACTCGAAACGCTTCGCACCGTCGGACGTCTCGGGCAGGAATCAAAGCTCTGGCACACCCCCGGCAAGGCCCTCTCGGTCGTCGTGCAGGACCCTGACCTCGGCATCAGCCGGGGCGACACCCGCATCCCGGTCATCGTCCGCACCGAACCCGGAAATGATCGCGAGGAATCATTCCTCACCAGCGGTGGTGCCGGCAAAGGGATTTTCCTCACCGAATTCCCCACCATCCTCGGCGAAGCAAGCGCCGGAGATGGCGTCCTGCAAGTCACCGGTGGCGACGTCATCACGGTGGACTACCCGGAGGACTTTAAGAAACAGTTCCAGTTCGAATTTCTCAGCAACACCCGCCTCCGCATCGCCTCGGACGGATCGCTCGAAGTCGCCAGCAGTGAGATCATCGACGAAGACGACGACTCCTTCACCGAGACCCTGAAAAAGGAAATCGCCAACAATGAAGAAGAACAATCACGCTCCGCTTCCCGACCGAAGAATCAGGTCAAGCCCGGCAACTTGATCTACCTCCAAGTCAAGGACGGCGACCGCGACCTCACCGCCGCCCAGGATAAGGTCAGCATCAAACTCGCCACCTCCAGTGGTGACGAGGTCCAGCTCATGATCGAGGAAGAGAGCCTTCATGGTGGCGTCTTTCTCGGTATGACCCGTACCGGAGAACTCCCCGCAGGTGCCCAAGCCTCGAACTCCGCTCTCGACCACAGCCCGCTCATGGCGATCGACCATTCTCTCGATACCGCCTGGCGCAGCGAACCGGATGGCACGGCCCCAAAGTCACTCTCGGTCGATATGAAGGAACTCCGCCCCACCGAATCGATCATCCTAAGCTCCCCGCAGTCCGAACAAGAAGCCCCGATCCGGATGCAGGTTCGCGGCAGCCACGACGGACGCTTTTGGTTCAACCTCGCCGCCTTTCCCACTGAAGCAGCCGCCCCTCCTCTGAAATTCCCGGAGACCGGCATGCACCTCCGCATTTACAAAACGCCCGCCAAGAACCTGAAAGAGAACTATGCCTGGACCGAGATCGTCGATCTCGTTCAAAAGGTCGACCCGACAGAAATCAAGAAGGCCGACACCCTTTCCTGGCAAGCGCCCGATGAGGGGGAAGGCGCCTACCTTCTCCTCTGGTCCGGACCCCTCGTGCAAGAACGCGAGGGAGCACTACGAATCGAAGTCTCCGGCCACAACACCGCCGTCATGTTCAACGGACGACTGGAACTTCCCGTCGGCCCCGGTGGTCGAACCATCGACATCTTCGCGCCCCGCGGCGTCCATGAACTCACCATCCTTACCGTCGCCACCCCCGAGGTGAAGTCCGTCGAGGCCCGCCGGGCCCGCGAAAACCGACAGTCGTCCTCGATCACGATGCGTCCTTTCGTCGTCACCGACTTCGACCCGAGCACCGCCCCCAACCTCCAGAAGTTCATCCCCGCCCCACCCACCGAAATCAAACAAGAGAAAAACCGTTGGACCCTCTCGATGCCCTCCCGCGAGTTGCGCTACCTCGATTTCGAGTTTCTAGAATACCGTGGCGAGGCCATCGCCATCAACAACGTCGAGATCAACGGAGGTGGAAATCAACACCTGCCGCCGGCCGCCGACGTTCTGGAACTCGCCAGCAACGACATCCTAGAGTTGGCCCCGGGCGATACCGTGAAGGTGTCCTACCTCGACGAACTCACCGCGGGCGCAGAACAACGCAACCGACTCCTCACGCAATCGCTCACCGCCACCTACTACAACGGCGAGATCACCCCCATCAGTTATGACTTCACCCGCAACGGCGAAGGATCGGTGAAAGGCTCCCGCAAAGAACTCCTCCGCATCGAACCCGGTGAACGAATCGTCGCCGAGATCGTCGACTTCGATTTTGATATCGGGCTCGAGCGGGATCAAGTCGAAGTCGAGGTGCAGATCAATGGCGATCCGCCCTTCAAGCTTTCCGCCACCGAGTCCGGCTCCTCGACCGGGGTCTTCCTCGCCGAGATCGACACCGCCGCCGAAGCAGCCGCAGGAAAGGTCGTCGTCAAAAAAGGCGACAAGGTTTACCTGCGCTACAAGGACACCCAAAACACCTTCCCCGGCCACGCCTTCTATCGTGAAACGACTGTCCTCCTGAATGAACCGACCGAAGCCCGCATCCAAATTGTGGATAGCGAGACGCCAGTGGACGGAACACCCCGCCTCATCCCGATCGAGGCCCCCCGCCCCGGCGACTACGTCAGCAAGGTCGAATACCGGCTCCCACTCACCGTGGAAGTCATCGATCCCGACCAAGCCAAGGATTCGCGCAGCACCGTTCTGGTCGATGTCGTCACCAGCCAGGGCGCCATCATCCAAGTGCAATGCGTCCTCTCCCGCTCCTTTGCGACCGCCGACGAATCACTAGCAGAAGCCCGCAATCCAGCACTGTTAGAAGGCCGCTTCGTTGGACAAATCCCTCTTCTCCTCGGTGGTCTCGAAAGCGCGAATACCGTTCCCGCCGACGGATCGCTCCCCAAAGGAGGCCTCGGAAAAATCATCCTTCCGATCGATGACGATCCGGAGGCCGCGCTCGACGATGACTCAGGCAAGACGACGGCCGCACTGGCCGTGCTCAGCGTCATCGGCACCGACACCTTCACTGCCCGCTACCCTGATGCCTCCCGACCAGATGGTTCAGAGATCTCACTCAAAGCCTCCGCCACCCTCTTCTCAGCCGCCACCCTCCAAATTACCGATCAGGAATATTTGGAAGAAGCCGAGATCGCCTACGTCGGCAAAAAGATCTTCCTCCTCCTCGAAGACCCCGACCGCGACATTTCCAGCGAACGGGACAAGGCCCTCATCCGTGTCGTCACCGCCAGCGGCGAAGACGAGACGATCGAACTCGAAGAAACCCTCACCCACAGCGGAGTCTTCACCGCCTCCTTCCCGCTCCTCGCCCAAGCCAAACCCGTCTCCGGCAACTTCGACGGCCGCCTCGAGTGCTTCTTCGGGGATGAAATTACGGTCGGCTATCTCGACAACGTCCCGCAAACTCCGGACGGTGAAACGATCATTGAGCGCATGATCCCGGTCGCGGTTGGCACCAATGGCATCATGACCGCCTTCAGTAAGATCTACAAAGACGAAGACCTCGCCATTCAAACCCAATTCCACATTGCCGAAAGCTACTTCGAGCTCTTCAAGAGCCACCGCAAGCTCAAACACGACGAGGAGGCCGCTGCCGACCTCGCCGCCGGCCGACGGGTCCTCCGCGAACTGCAGGACGACTATCCGAATCCCAAATACGCCCCGCGCGTTTCCTACCTCCTCGGTCAGTTTGCGCAGGAAATGGAAGCGTGGGACGAAGCGATTGCGGCCTACGGATCCATCGTCCGCAACCACCCGGACCACAACCTCGCCCCAGATTCCCAATACAAGCTCGGCCAATGCCACGAGGAAGCCGGGGAGCTCGAGGAAGCCCTCGAAGCTTACGTCACCCTCGCCGGGACCTACCCCAAGAGCCCACTCATTGCCAACGTCATGCTCCGCATCAATGAACACTTCTACCTGAAGGAAGATTACGCTGTGGCCGCCTCGGTCGGTGCAAAATTCCTCGAGCGTTTTCCCAACCACGAATGGACTCCGAAGATGGCCTTCCGCATCGGCCAGTGCCACTACAAGCTCGAGGAATTCATCAAAGGTGGCGAATCCTTCGACGCCTTTGCGAAGCGCTTCCCGGAGCAAGAACTCACCGCCCAAGCCCTCTTTTGGGCCGGCGAAAGCTACCGCATGGGCAAGGACATCCCCAACGCCTTCCGCCGCTACAACCGCTGCCGCTGGGACTTCCCCGAAAGCGATGCCGCCAAATACTCCCGTGGCCGTCTTGCTCTTCCCGAGCTCTTGGCCCAATTTGAACGCGAAGCAAATCTCGACGAATAACCGATGCACCTGAACCAGTCCGATTCCCCTCTCGCCGCCAGCTTCTTCGAGACCGGTGCCCTCAAACTCCTCCTCGAAGGCGGCCCCTTCATGTGGCCCCTCCTCGCCCTCCTCGTCATGGCCATCGCGGTCATCATCGAACGATACCGCAGCCTCAAAATGCTCGAAACCGATGCCAGCGAGCTCCGCGAAAAAGTCGTCGCCCTGTTATCGGAAGACAAGATCGAGGAATCACTGAAGCTCTGTGATGCTTCACGCGGTCCGGTCCCCGCCATCCTCTCCAATGGCCTCCGCAAATACCTCGTCCTCCGCCGCCTGAACTACGACCCCGCCCAAATGGAGCAACAGGTCATCAAGAGCATGGAAAACTACGGCGTGAATATCGTGGCCGCGCTCGAACGCCACCTTCCCATCCTCGCTACCATCGCTTCAGTCGCCCCCATGCTCGGCTTCCTCGGCACGGTGCAGGGCATGATCGTGGCCTTCGGGGACATCGAGGCCAACATTGGTACGCAAAACATCGTACAAGCCGCCGCCTCCGGCATCCGCGTCGCCCTCCTCACGACCGCCTTCGGCCTCATCGTAGGCATCCCCGCTTACATGGCCTTCAATTACTTCACCGGTGTCATCAACGACTTCGTCCTCCAGGTCGAATCCTCCGCCGCCGAACTCATCGAAGTCGTCACCCTCCGCCTCACTCTCAATAAGGGGATCTCATGAAACTGAAACGCGGCAAATTGTTGATCGATCCGCCTGCCAGTGCCAGTTCGGACATCGCCTTCATCCTCATCATCTTCTTCCTCGTCTGCGCCGCCGTGCAGCCGGAGACCGGCCTCGCCCAGGTCCTTCCGCAAACCGAGGAGAAGAACGAACAGAACGAACAGAGTAAAAACATCGAGGTCACCATCACTCCCACCAGCATCGTCCTGAACGGCAGCCCTCTCCAACTTTCCACCTTCACTCAACGTATCGCGGCCGCCTTAAAACTCAAGACCCGCGAGGCCGACCGTATCGTCGTCGTTAAGAGCGCCCCCGACACTCCCTATCCACTCTGGATCGGGGTCTCCCAGGCCATCGAACAAGCGGGCGGCATCCTCACTCTCGAACTCGAATCCGAACGCGTCATCACCGTCGAATGAAACTCCAACGCCGAAAACTGACCGCTTCCGTCCCCACCTTCGCGATGGGCGACATCGGATTTTTGCTGCTCATCTTCTTTGTCATTCTCGCCCGCGCCCAAGACGACAGCCACATCCAATGGCAACCCGCCAAGCTCAAGGACGTCGAGATGGTCGCCGCCCCTCTCGCCAGCGTCGCCATCGACACCGGATTCAAGACCTACCTCGACGGCAAGGAGATTTCTCCGGACGAACTCGCCGCCGCTCTCACCACCCTCCTCGGCGACGCCCCCGCCGGCCAACGCAACGTTTTCCTCAAAGTCCACAAGGAGGCCAAAGCCTCCCACTTCGAACCCGTCATCGCCGCGATCAGCGAGGCCGGTGGCGATCTCTTCCATATCCTCGTGCCAGAAGAACCTCTCCGCAAACCATGAAAGGCCAACCCAAAACCTCCGACGCAGCTCGCACCGCCATCGCCAGCACCAAGGCCGACCTCCGCGAGTTGAAAAGCAACTCCAGCGCCACCGTCCAGGAACTGCAGGAATTCTTGCGTGAGCTCAAAGGGAAAAACCCCCAGGAAATGCTCGGCGTCGTCGCCTCGAGCCAACTCATTCGCGCCACCATTCTCTCCGTCATTCTCGTCACCGGAGCCCTTTTCGCACTCACCGCCGTGCCCTACTTCTTCGGAGAAAAACCCCCACCGGATCCCGAGCCCGTGGCCGTATCCACTCCCGGAGCCCCGGCCCCGGCCCCCGCCCCTCCCGTCCCTGATCCCAAACTCACCACTCCCGCAACCGCAGAGACCACCGCTCCCTTGGCCCCCCTCGGCCTCAACGAAGAGCTCCCGGCCCCTCCCAACACCAATCCTCTCGAGGACAATGGAGAAAATTTCCTGAAGGATCTGGAGTAGCCGCTCACGTGACTATCCCGGTCACCCAATTTCGCGATCTGCCACCCGGATGCCCACTCAACCCCAACTCCCCATCGTCCGCCGCTGGCTCCGCCACCAGAGCCGCCGACCAATCATCTGGACCGGGATCTACGCGGTCTTGTGGTGCCTGCTTTGGGTCGATGCCCATGCCTGGTTCCAGCTAGGTGTGGGGACGCTCACACTCGGGTTCTTAACCGCCCTCCCGGTTTGCGCCTACTGGATCCGCCGCCACCGTCATTCCTCCCTGATCGTCCGACGCGCCCTCCTGAGCGTTTCCTACCTTCCACTCTGGCAACTCGCGGCCCACCTCCCACTCCATACCTTCTCCTACGCCCTCGCCGCCACCCTTACCCAAGCCGGCACCGCCGGAGCCTTCTTCCTTGGCCTCGCCTGGGCGGTGTGGTGGATCGACCGCGAAACAAAACGCCTCCCCAACCCAAACGAAGGAAACAGCAAAAAGCGCATCTGGGACCCGCGCCACCTCGTGGCCTGGTATTTCGGCCGCAAGAACAACAAGCTCCGCCAGTCGATCTTCACCCTTCTCAGCTATTCATTCTTCTTCGGAATAATGACGCTCATCCTGACCCGGCTCTCGGGCTGTAGCATCTACGAGTCACCGATCGGTGGAGGCGAAGAAGTGCAACTCAAGCAGATCGTTAAAATCCAAAAGGTCATCAATAAGAAGTATCTCATCAACCCTTACAGCAGCATCCTCTTCAACCCACCACCGATCGATGACGTCAAACTGCAGGTCCTCGAAGTCACCGAACACCTCTACAAGATCGGCCAGGGGAAAGGTGACGGGGCCGGCTTCTCCGCGGGCACGACCCGGGGAAAAGTCCGCTTCATCCGCTTGAAATACGATGGTGGCGATTGGCAGCAGGACATGGACCGCGGTTCCGACCTGAACCTCCTCACTGAATACGGCGTCCGCACCGGCCACCCGGTCAGCGATCGCCCCGAACCCATGGAAATCGGTCGTCTCAAAAGCTTCCCGCCCCGCAAAAGCCCTCCCATGGTCTACATGACCGGCCAGCAAAACATCACCCTGAGCGACAAGGAGATCAAAATCATGCGCAGCTACCTGCTGGAGCACCACGGCATGCTCTTCGGCGACAACGGCGGCAGTTCCGGCTGGGAAGGACAGTTCGTTTCCATGATGCAAAAGGTCCTCCCCAGAGTCGAACCGATCTCGGTCTATCTCGACCACACCATCCACCGCATTCCCTACCCGCTGCCCCGCCTTCCCATCGTCGCGCCCCACGGCCGCTCCAATGCCCTGGGTTGGGTCGTGGACGGACGGCTCGTCACCTACTATCATCCCGGCGACATTGGCGACGCTTGGGCCGATGGTCATTCCGGCGTCCCTCGCGAAATCTGGGAATCCAGCTACCAACTCGGCGTCAATATCATCTACTACGCCCACGCCGAATACAACAAATGGCTCGAAGCGACCAAGAAGTAACCCGCCACTCCCAACTCCAGTCTCCCATGCGCTCCCTCATCTTTTTCCTCTTCACGGCCTTCTCTTCCTTGAGCCCCGCGGCCCTTTCTACCCTCCAACAAATCGAGATCACGACCTTCGAAAAAATGCGCGACGTGGAACGCTACCAGATCAAAATTGCCGAGAAGCATTTCCTCGGCGGCGACTTCAAGGTCGCTCTCGCCGAATATGAAAAATTCCTCACCCTCTACGAAAAAAGCCCCGGTGCACCCTACGCCCAGCTGATGTGGAGCCATACCATGATGAATCTGAAGAAGCCCAAGACCGCGCTCCGGGACGGGTTTCAATCGGTCATCGACTACTGGCCGGAATCCCATGAAGCCACCATCGCGGCCTATTGCATGGGCGATGCCTACCGCACCATGGGCGAGGTCCCAAACGCCCAAAAATCCTTCCGTTTTCTCATCAAAGAATACCCCGATCACGAAATCGCAGTCCGCTCCCGCACCGACCTCCTCCACTACGCTCGGCTCCACGAGGACATGGTGGAACGCCTCGCTCTCCTCAAGGAACTGACCTTCAAGGTCAAGCGCACCGACGCCGCCAAAGAGACCTGCATCAAGGCCGCCCACGAACTCGCCGAACTCCATTGCTTTGCGCAAAAACTCGACGAAGGAAAGAAGGCCCTCGCCACCACCTACACCGGCCCCGCCCTCTTTGACCAAGTCGTCAACCTCTCCGCCAAGACCGTCCAACACCTCCTCGAGGAGCCCAAGACCAAGCCCACCGCCCTCAAGCTCGGCGATCAACTCCTCGCCACCCTCCGCGCCGAAACCCTCGTCCGTCCCGAGCTCGCTCAGAATCTCCTCTACCGCGTCGCCGACCTCCACGGCACCCTCGGCCGTCCCAGCGACACCTGGACGGTCTACGAAGAAATCGGCAAACGCTTTGGTATCGAAGACGGACTCCGCGGCCGACAAGCCACCTGGTGCCTCGCCCGCGAAAAACGCGACCAAGCCCGCCGCCTCTACAACGAATTCGACGATAAGGTCGCCGGCCAGAAAGAGATCGCCGGAATGTATCTCGAGGAAGGCAAGATCAACGAAGCGATCGAAGTCTACCGCCACCTCCTCGAAATCGACGGCGACCACTCGGGCGACTACTTTTGGTCCATTGCCGGGTGCTACGAAAAGCTCTCCGACTGGCGGAAAGCGATCGCCAGTTACCGCCAAGTCGATCGCTTCCCGGCCAACTACTTCGCCATCGCCAATTGCCACCGCCGCCTCGGTGAACAGAAGGAAGCGATCATCCTCTACAACCAAATCAAGGTCGTCGAGGAATCTGCCCCCGAAGCAACCCTCCAGATCGGCTTTACCTACGAAGAAACCAAGGACAAGGAAAAGGCCATCCGCACCTTCCAACTCACCTGCAAACGCTACCCAAAATCCGGCCAAGCCAGCAAAGCTCACTCGCACCTCCAAAACGAATACAACATCAACGTCACCCTCGGCGGCACCGAGGAAGAATAGCCTCGTCCTGCAATTGCGCCTCAATCAACTCCAGACAGATTACGCCATCAAACGCTCCCCTTACCCGCTCCAAATCTGAGCCGATTCGAAACATCCCTAGCAGGCGGGGAAGCTAGAAAATTAGCGAGACAATCTCGACACGGCAGTTACGATTCTATCGTGGATCGCACCAAACACATCGTCCTCTATGACAGCGACTGCCCGCTCTGCACCTTTCAGATGCGCTTGCTGACTTGGCTGGACTGGCTTAATAAAGTCAGACTGCTGCCGATCAATGATTCGGAAGCCGCTGGAATCTCGCCAGAACTAACCCGCGAGGAACTGCGCGAGGCCATTCATTGCATCACGCCTGCGGATCAAATCTATCGCGGCGCACGCTGTTTTCGATTCCTAGGATTCCGCCTCCCTGCCCTGGTCCCTCTGGCACTCTTTTTGTGGATCCCCGGTGTCATTTGGGTGGCCGAAAAAGTCTACATGTGGGTGAGTCGGAACCGCCTTTCCCTCAGTAAAATTTTTGGATGTCAGGGCGCCTGCGCGATCCTACCCGAACGGAAACGTGATGACCCCGACGAGTAGAAGGCTCGCCCAACGGCCTTAAGTCACAAACCTTGGTTTGCCTCCGCCTACCCTCGGTAACCGCGCCCCATGTTCACCACACCCAGCGTGTTGCGTCCAATCGAGCTGTCACCGCGCTTTGATAAACCAAAGACAGAACATGCAATTCAAACTCCGCGAAGACATCTCGCCCTTGCTAATCCCGTCGACTTAACGCTTAGCTCCCACCGTAAGACCTGTCTGGAGGGATCATCCTCCCTGCAAGGAGGTCTCCGACCTCACTCCTATGACATTCGACGAACTTGGTCTCGATCCTCAGATCCTCAGAGCCATTCAAGAAAAAGGCTACACCACGCCCTCCCCCATTCAGGCCCAAGCGATCCCGGCCGTCATGGCCGGTGGTGATGTCATGGCCGCGGCGCAAACGGGCACCGGCAAGACCGCGGGCTTTACCCTTCCTCTCCTCAATCGGCTCATCAAAGGAGAGCGCGCTCGCGATCAGCAAGTCCGCACTCTCATTCTCACTCCCACTCGTGAACTCGCGGCGCAGGTTGCCGAGAGCGTCACGACCTACGGCAAGCATGTGAAACTCTGCTCGAACGTCATCTTCGGTGGCGTCCCCGTCGGCCCACAGTTGAAAAAACTCCGGCACGGAACGGACATCCTGATCGCCACTCCGGGCCGCCTTCTCGACCTCATCAACCAAGGGGCCCTGAAATTCGACCGGCTCGACGTTCTCATTCTCGATGAAGCAGACCGCATGCTCGACATGGGATTCATCCACGACATCAAGAAGATCATCGCCAAGCTTCCACGCAATCGCCAAAATCTCATGTTCTCTGCGACTTTTTCTGATGACATCCGCAAACTCGCAAAGGGATTGATCAACAATCCTACCGAGATTTCCGTCAGCGCCAAAAACTCGACAGCCGAATCGGTGACGCAATACCTCATCCCGCTTGAGAGAACCCGTAAGGCCGACGCCCTCGTGGAACTCATCAAGTCGAACAACTGGACTCAGACCCTCGTCTTTTCCAGAACCAAGCATGGCGCAAACAAGCTCGCGACCTACTTCGAAAGCCAGGGGATCAGCGCCGTCGCGATTCACAGCAACAAGAGTCAAAATGCCCGCACGAAAGCACTCAGCAGCTTTAAGGCCGGAAAGGTCAAGGTCCTCTTCGCCACGGACATCGCAGCCCGTGGCATCGATATCGAGGATCTCCCGCAGGTCGTGAACTACGATCTCCCCGAGCAAGCGGAAGACTACATCCACCGCATTGGCCGGACCGGGCGTGCGGGATTAACGGGGCAAGCGATCTCACTCGTCTCCGCGGACGAACTCCACCTCCTCGTCGATATCGAGAAGCTCACCCAGAACCTGATCGAACGTCGTAAGCTCGCGGGCTTCGAACCACACACCCCGCTCCCAGAGGCAGCCCTAGGAGCAAAGGTTCCCCGCCCTGAGAAAAAGGCCGGTGGTGGAGGCGTGAGACGCCGCAGAGGAAACGGTGGCGGCGGTAGCGAAACCAGCTCTCGCAACTCATCTCGCGGAGAAGCAAGACGTGAAGGAGGAGCCAAAAAAGCGGACCCGCCATCCCGCAAAGGCAGCTTCGGTGCACGCCGCCCTCGCTAAAGGGAAACCCCGTTGTAGGCCAACGACGGCGCCCACCAGCACACCCTCCACAAACCCGCTTTCCTTTCATTCTGGATTCGATCTTTGGGCGCAACCGTCCAAGTTTTGTGGCATGCTTCCGCTTTTTTACGATCCGATCTATACTGAAGGGATTGATCCCATCGCACGCTTTCCGCGAGATCGTTATCGTCTTCTTGTAGACCGCCTGATCGGGCGGTCAGATATCGAGATCCGCCGCCCTCGGCTCGCCACCCGCGAGGAACTCATTCTTGCGCACGCCCCCACGTATATCAATCAGTTTATCGAGGGCAGACTGCCCGACGAAGTGATTCGTCGAATCGGAAAAGGCCGAATCGCACTGTGCGCTCCGACCTTGGAAAGAATTTATCTGCGACAGCTTCTAAAGAAGACGGCGGCTGAAGAACAGACTATTCATCGCAACACGACTCGATAGAAGAATTTTTCGCTGCCTGCCGCAGCTCCGGGGTCAGTGAACGATTGAATCTCGGATTCCGCCACCAGAAAATCTTCAATCTCCAGCCATCCGCCAGGCTCTCCAGAGGAGAGCATCGTTGTGCTGCGCTCAACAACATAGGTTTTCCCGACCTTAGCTTGGAAGCTGAAGGTCACGTCGTTGGTTTGTGAATCCACCGAAAGTTCCGTGATGACAAGATCACTATTACCTCCAGCGTCGATATCCAGCTTTACATAGTCCAGACTGGCCCAGCGGGCGCTGCCAGTAGCTTGGCTCTTAACTTCGACATAGTGGTCGAACCCAGGTCCGAGCTCGGCCACGCCGCCCAAATCATCAAGAGAAAATTCCCAACTTTGCGCGGCATCTAGATCGGCTTCGGAGTGAGTCTGCGTGTCTCCGATTTGTTGTCCATCGACGAAGAAGGTCAGGTCGTACCCAGAGGTTTCTGCAGCGTTGTCATCATCGAGGCTGTAGAGATCGATGGTGAAAGTGAAGTTGTCGTTACGACCAATAGTGTCCGGCAGATTAAAGTGCCATCGCATATTGGGATCACCGCCGGTCAATGCCCTATCGTAGTAGCGCTCATTGGCTGCCACAATACCGACGGGAGTGTAATTACCTCCATCGACAACAGCCTTAAAGATACCTGCAAAATAGAAATCATCATCAACATCACGAGGATTATTTCCACTCAGTCCGCCAGTATTCGCCGGGTTACCAGGTAGATCTTGGAGACCGGTTTCTTGGACCCCCGAGACGAAAAAATCGGTTCCATTAAAGTAAGCAGGATCGGTGAAGGAATTGTCGCCTTCTCCGTCCTGACCGTCATCGTCAGTTCCGAGGAACCACAAAGTCCCCTCATCGCTGAAAGGCACGAATATTCGGGCAGCAAGGAAGACAACCTTAGCTCCATCGGAGGAGTCGTTGGAAGTCACCGTTAAGGTGGAGGAAAGGCTTCCCTCGATCGCACCAGGAGTAAGGGTCACCACGATTTGCGTTTCAGCTCCAGGTGCCACGGTGATAGGCAGAGCTGGTGCATCAATAGAGAAGGAGTCGGGATTGACACCTGCGAGCGTAAGCTTAGTGATGACGAGATTCTGTGTTAGCCCTGAATTTGTAAAGACGATGGTTTCGGTGGACGCTTCGCCTCCCACTGGAATATCACCAAAGTTGACTACTGTCGCTACAGAGATGTTCGGGTCATCCTTAAGGATTGGATCAGATGAGACTTCCAGTTGCGCATAGTCAAGACTGGCCCAGCGGGCGCTGCCCGACGGAGTGCTCCTGACTTCAACGTAGTGATCAAATCCCGGACCAACCTTCTCGACGCCACCCAAGTCATCCAATCCAAAATTCCAGCTTTGTGCTGACGGGAGATCAATATCCAAATGGGGCTGCATTTCCCCGATCTGTTTCCCATCTACCCAGAAAGTAAGATCGTAGCTTGAGGTGTCTGCGGCGTTTGATTCGCTCAAATTGTGAAAGTCAATCGTGAAGGTGAAGTTGTCATCTGCTGTTACGGTTTCGGCGAGATTAAAATGCCAGCGCATATTTGGGTCGACGGCGGTTAAAGCGCGATCATAGTAGGATTCATTTTCCGCCACGACACCGACTGGAACATAGACACCATCGCCAGCCGCAGTCGTATAAACTCCCGCAAAGTAGTAATCATCATCGATGTCACGGGCACCACCGTCTGCTCCGCCCATATTCGCCGGATTACCGGGTAGATCCTGGAGACCGGTTTCATGGACGCCTGAAACGTTGAAGGCGACCCCGTTTAGAGAAGCGAGGTCGTTCAATCCGTCGGCGGGATCACCATTCGCATCCTGAGCTTGATCATCTATTCCAATATTCCAGAGAACTGCCGCATTGGCCGGAATCGTTAATAGCCCAATAAAGGCAACGTGCTTTATACTCATAAGCCCTGTGCTGTACTCAAAAATTCACCGGGATTCAACGAAAACCAGAGCGGTTTCCGTCAGGGCGATCAAAACTAGGGGGATTTGACCACGAATCTCCACGAATCTGGGCCGGAAAAGGGCCTCAAGCCTCGATAACCAAGCTGCCAAACTCATGATTCGTGAAAATTGGTGGAGATTCGTGGTTTAAAATCGATCGTTCATGCTCTTCTGAAGCTGAAATCCTTCCTATGACTCCTTAAGAATCCTTAGCTTGATGGCCCTGCGGTTGCGTTTTCTTAAATTGAGCGTTGTGGCGAAAATCTAAATTTGCTTCCATTATGCCTCAATGAAGCTGGGTATTTCAATCATTGCCTCCACGATCATCGTGATCGGGCTGACCTTTTTCTTTTTAAGAGAAGGCGACCGTAAGGATCTTTCGGGTGATCAGATCTCCGGGCGAATTCAAGGGCTTGTGGCGAGTGAAGAACTTATCCTGGAACTCACGAAGGAGCTTAAAGCGACTACCCGGGATCTAGAGAATTTCAGCGAACCAACTCCAGATTCAGTTTCCCTGAAAAAACTAGCTTCCGTGTGGACCAACGAAGTCGATTTTTTTGATAGCGCCTCTCTGAAGATTGTCAAGGGAGAGTTTTCGTCTGATACCCAAGACGATTTTGTTGCTGAGGTCGCATTTCACGCAGTAGTCCGGACTCAGGGCAAAAAATGGAAGGAGCGCTCCTCTTCTTATCGGGTCCATTGGTCCAGAAAAGAGGAGCACTATGAAATGGGCGAATGGACGTTGATCCATGAGGACGATAAGCCGGAAATATCTCGGAAATATTTTCGCGATCGTTTGGTCGAAGCTTTGCCAGATCTACCGACACGTGGGCTGCTCACTCAATCTGAACATCGAAGGGCGTTGAGTTACCACTACAGCACCCAAAAAAAAATGGTCCCCACTCAAGATTTTGAACCCATTGCGATGGGCTTTAAGCCTGCGGTCTCAGTGGTCGACGTTGATAACGACGGGTGGGACGATATTTATATCATGGTCCGTCTGGGGAAAAATTTATTCCTGCACAATCAAGGTGACGGGACTTTTGTGGAAAAGGCTTCTGCGCTTGAGCTTTCGTTGCCGGGCAATTCCACCTGCGGAATATTTGCGGATTTTGACAATGACGGGGATCCAGATCTCATGCTCGGAAGAAGTATCGAGCGAATGACTTATCTCGAGAATGTCGAAGGTAGGTTTCGGGTCGTCGAACAGAAAAAGACGGAGCTTCCTTTTTTAGCGACTTCTCTCGCTGCTGCAGATTATGACGGAGACGGGCTGCTTGATCTTTATGTCACGACCTATCGTCGGGGGAATCTGACCGGGAGTATTCCTGGGTTTGTAGGAGAGGAAGGGACAGATTGGTGTTCAAAATACCTGACGGCTGAGGAGGCTCAGGTGTTCCGAAAAAAGTACCAAGAATCTCGTCAAGAATCTCATGGGGGTTACCTGAATCAAACGGGTCCTCCTAATTGGCTTCTTAAAAATATGGGGAACGGTCAGTTCGAAAGAGTTCATTCTGACTCCTCAATCAGTAGCTGGAAAAATTCCCTTCAAGCGACTTGGGGGGATTTTGATGAGGATGGAGATCCCGATCTTGCGGTGGCAAACGACTGGGCGGTAGACCACCTTTTTCGTAATGATGGAAAGGAGGGGTTCGTCGATATCGCTTCTGAAACTGGCTTGGACCGAATGGGTTTTGGGATGGGAGTGTGTTGGGGGGACTACGATGGGGATGGTAGAGATGATCTTTTTGTTACCAATATGTTTAGCAAAGCAGGGCAACGGGTTTTAGGCGATTTTGCAGAGGTTGATCCCCGCTTTGTCGAGGCGGCGTCCGGTAATTTTCTCTACCGCCAGCATGGTGGGAAGTTCGAACAGCTTGCTGGATATGGAGAGTCCATGATCCCTGTAGCCAGATCTGGTTGGTCCTGGGGTGGCCAATTTGTTGATATCGATAACGACCGAGATCTCGATATTTATGTCTTGAGTGGTTATTTTACCGCCCCTCGTTCTTTTGAATCGGATATTGATTTGTGAAGTAACCTCTGGCGCACGGTCGTGCGCCAGGATGAAAATATCGGAGGCAAACTCCGTGAATCCGAAGCTTGGGATCGCGACCCTAAAACAGGGAGAGTCGATAACTTACTGGACGCCCGTGTCGAAGCTGGTGATGAGATGGTTGACGGTAAACTTCGGGTTCACTCCCTGAGTGGTCACGAGCGAAACAAGCTTTACCTAAATGAAGGGACTGGTTCGAACTTTTCAGACCAGTCCGGCCTTTCTGGCTTGGATGATGAGGCTGATGGACGGGCATTTGCCGTCTTCGATTATGACCGGGACGGGTGGAGTGACATCGTTTCGGTAAATGCGATGAACCCGCTGACACGGCTGTTTCACAACGAAATGAGTGATGAAGATCGGATCGGTAACTTTATCGCCCTTTCTTTCAGGGGAGGTAATCGCACTGCCACCGCATCAGATTGGAGTAATCGTGATGGATACGGTGCCCGCGTTGAAATTAGGAAAGGAGAAGAGATGATCGAGAGAGAGCACCGCTGCGGTCAGGGCTACGGTTCTCAAAATAGCGCTGTGATGATCGTAGGATTAGGCGATTGGAAAGAGGTTGATGAGCTGATCGTAAGGTGGCCATCTGGAAGGAAATCAACGGTTACCAAGGTCAAGCATGGAGAGTGGTTGACCGTCGACGAGCGGGGTGACGAGGATCGGAAACCCTACCGCCGGGACGTGGAACTCAAACAGAATTCTTTGCTGGGAAAAGCGACTTTCCCGCTCGGAGATCAATCAAAAGCTCGTTTGACGGTTTGGAAAGGAATGGCCACGTGGTGCCCCGCTTGCGCTCGTTACCGGCCTCATTTCGAGCAGCTCAAAGCGATGACTCAGGGGCTTGGCGTGGAATTCCGTGGCTTTCCTCTCGATGAAAAAGAAGGCCGCGAAGCACTAGTCGCTTATCAAAATAAGCACAAGCTCCCGTACACTTTACAGACGGACCTCTCGATGTTGGACCGTAAAAAAGCAGAAGTGTTTCTTCAGCGTTGGATCGGAGCCGCCGAGCTACCGTATCCCACTTCTGTCGTAACGAACCAGCAAGGAGAGATTCTTTGGGCAGGTGCGGGGGCTCCGACGGTGTCAGAACTCCGCCGTTTTCTTGCCGCCGAGTGATGGACAGATCACCCCTTTTCTCCCCTCCACTCCGACCCAAAGCCGACTTCAAGGCTCTCCCTCAAAAACAAATCCCTGACAGCAATAAACTGAGAGGTTTCGGGGTGTATTTGTAGGATGGGATTACCCCCCACACCGCCGCCGCGTCCCGGTCTCAAGATAGAGAAGGGCCTTTTGGTAACTGGCTCCGGTGAGAAAGTGGTCCAGATTCCCATCAATCTCACTCCGGTGCGCTTCATGCCAGGAAACGATCGCTTCGCTCACCCTCTTGAGACCTTCAAGGTGAGCCTCGGGATTCCGGTCACGGAATCCATGATCGGCAATCACCGCAGTCCGGGCTTCGAGGAGCTTGGCTAAATCAGGGAAGTTCATAAGCGAATACCCTGAAGGTTTCAGCTAAAACCAAGCTTCCGACAACTAAATTCGAAAAGGGTTAAAATCCTACCAAGGTGTTGCCCATCTTGATGAACCCGCACCGGAAATACCCGAAATGTCATCTACCGGGTCTCAAGCAGAGTGTCTTCCGGTGTTTGAACGGTTCGAGTTCTCCCGGCTCGCAAAGCGCCCTGCGCTCGGGCCACTGAACTCGCAAGCCGGATCCCGATACCGCTCATCCCCGATGCCCCCCATCCGATCAGCACAAGGCCGACTTCCCTTCCCTTTCTGCCAAAAGCAAATTCCTAGCAGTCAGTCGTAGTCCCCGGTGATGGATTGCGGGACAGAGTGCCCAATCGACTGTCAACTGCGATCAATTACCAGCAGGAAGGCCTAGGTCGGCTGCGTAGGCACTTCGTGGTACTCGAGCGCCCACTCGCGCATGAAGCGAACCTGTTCGGGCACGATGCGGTAAAGGATGAATTCGGGATTTTTGGGAGTGCCCAGGTATTGCTTCAGGAGCGGATTGGCGGCCCAGATCTCTGCCAGAGTTGATTCATCGGTAACGACCTCAGCTCTGCCGGAGATCCGAAGTTGATCGTGGTCGGGGGCAAGGTAGGCGAGTTCCACCATCGGGTTGGCGGCGATTTCCGAGGTTTTGTGGTAGGACGCCAGATTGGCGACATAGACCGTAAAGTCGGGATCAACCCGGACCGGTGACACAGGTCGGACGCGTGGTTGAGACTCGGAATCCACGGTGGCGAGCATCGGGAACTTTGCGTCCTTGATGACGGCATGGGCAAGGTCGTAAAGTTGGTCAGGATCGACGGGTTCTGGTTGGGGTTTCATGAAAAAATCTCGCGCACGACTGGTTGGCTAATAGTAAACACGAATCCACAAAATATGAAACGACTCTTCCTCATTTTTCTTGTTTTGGCGGTGCTAGTCATCCTCCCGTTCCTAATCTGAGGGAATGACATTGAAGAAGCCATGTCATTGGAGAACACCGTGGCATGGTTGCAGTCGACGGGGAACTGGGCTTGGGCGGCTGGGATCGGATTGCTCATCGTTGATCTTTTTCTTCCCATTTTAGGCACGATGGTGATGTCAGCACTTGGCCTTGTTTATGGCTGGTTCTGGGGGGGGCTTTTATCCGCTCTTGGTTCAGTCGGGGCCGGTTTGCTCGCCTACGGGCTGGCACGGAAATTAGGAAGACGAGCCGTGCTGTTTTTAGCGGGCGAGAAAGGGCTCGCTGAGGGAGAGCGTCTCTTCGGCGGTGAAACAGGAGGCTGGCTGGTGGCGTTTTCACGCTGGATGCCAGTGCTGCCAGAAGTCGTTGCCTGTCTCGCCGGAATTTCAAAGATGCCCTTCAAGCGATTCTTTGCGGCGCTCTGTGCGGGGTCTTTTCCGATGGGATTTGTTTTTGCCTGGATCGGTCAGACGGGAAAGGAACAACCGATGATCGCTCTGATTCTGAGTGCGGGCTTGCCGCCGTTGATCTGGGGGACGTTCCGTTTGCTCTATCGTCGTCCACACTAAATTCCTGGCATTTCACGTTGTCACATTTCACGTTGTCACATTTCACGTTGTCAGACCATTTCACGTTGTCATTTCACGTTGTCAGACAATGTGCGCAAGCTGTTGAACCTGCAATGAAAGCCTTCCGCCAAGATCTGCTTTGGTGTTCGTCGTCGTCCCCCTTTAAAGCGTTTCGGTGAAGGGACTAGCCTGAAGGGCACTCGGTTAAGGGGATTTCTGGTGATTTTCTGGCGTCAGCCTAAGAATAAAACGCTTATATTAAGCGGGTTAAGTTAATAAAAAGTCCGTTTTTAGTTGACGTGGAGAGCCGGTCGGCAGGCTTGGTATGTCTAAAACCTTACCCGCCGACTGCTCAAAACTTATCCTGCCCGATCTCGAAATCATCGCCTCCGAAACGAAGCTCGTCATCCGTAAATCTCCAAAATTTTCTCCGGGCGGTTTTCTCTAATCCCTCCTGAGTTCGGTTGCCACCGGGCAGGGTTCCTTGAACCAGATCGCATCGGAACTCAAGGACCGGACCCATGCTGCGATGGCCCGCCAATCCATGTGCGACCGCTTAATCGCAAGAGCAACGAGCACCCCATACAAGGCCTTGTGATCGCGGGAATGATCGCCCAAAAAGCAGACGTCTTGGAAGGACGTGGGTGGCAGCAAACTCATGAGCTGGGATCGAGTTCCGGAGGGCGGTTTTTCTTCTTTTCGCGGGCTTCGCGGAAGAAGCTTTTGAGAATACCGACGCACTCGTCCTCCATCACGCCCATCGTGATCTCGCAGCGATGATTGAGAGGCGGGTTGCTTTGAAGAAGATTGATCCAACCTCCCGCCGCTCCCCCTTTCGGGTCCATCGCCCCGTAGACCACGCGATCGGGCCGGCAATGCACGATTGCCCCGGCACACATCGGACACGGCTCTTTCGTGACATACACCGTGCAACCTTCGAGCCGCCAATCGCCGTATGCCGTCTGGGCCGAAGTCAAGGCGAGCATCTCGGCGTGCGCGGTGGCATCCTTGAGCGTCTCGACCTGGTTCCAGGCCCGGGCGATGACCAGCCCCTCGCGCACAATGACCGCCCCAATGGGAACTTCACCTACTTCATAGGCACGCCCGGCTTCCCGCAAGGCCAGCCCCATGAAGTAGCGGTCACTTTGAAAATCTATCGCGAGGTCGCTTTCGAAATCAACGTCCATGGAATCTAAAAAGTTACTGGGAAAGGCGGGGAGCAGAGTATCCTTGCTCGCGGATTTTTTGGAGGATGACCTGCAGAGCCTTCACCTTTTCGGGGTGCTCGGCAGCAAGATCCTTGCGCTGACCGGGATCGTTTTTGAAATTGAAGAGCTTGGGTTCCTTGCTCTCTTCGGCGGGATAGTCGTGCTTCTTTTCCCAGCCCTTGTCGCGTCGGGAGACATAGCCGCTCTTGCCCTCGACCAGGATCCACTCACCGTGCCGCATCGCGTATGAATTGGGATGGGTGTTGTGAACGTGGGTCGTTCTTACCGAATCGACTTTTCCCTCGAGAAGCGGAAGGAGATCGTGGGAGTCCTCGGCCGCGTTGGTATCGGGCAACTCGAATTTCGTGATCGTGGCAATCGTGGCCATGAGATCGATCTGCGAAACGAGAGCATCGCAGGTGCTCCCGGCCTTGGTCACGCCGGGGTATTTGATGATGAAGGGAACGTGGTGCCCGCCTTCATAGATGTCGCGCTTCAGGCCACGGAAAGGATGGGCCGACCAGTGATTGAATTTCTGATCCCGGGCGTAGGCATAATGCTCCGGCCCGTTGTCGGCGGTGAAAATTACGAGGGTATTCTCGGCCTGACCGGAGTCTTTGAGCGCTTTTAAAAGACGCCCGATCGCGAAGTCCGTCTCGTAGACAAAATCACCGTAGGGCCCGGCCTGGGATTTCCCGTCGAACTCATCGCTGGGAACGATGGGCGCATGGGGTGACGGAAAGGCGAAGTAGAGAAAGAAGGGCTTGTCGGTTTTGGCTTGGGCCTTGATATAGTTGACTCCTTTTTGGGTGGTCGTTGGAATATTCTCGTAAGGATTCCAGCCCGTAACCATCGGTCCGGGGCGGCACTCCCAGTTGCCCTCCTTGATAGCCGGCCACTTTGCAGGATCCATGAGCGTATCGGGGGCTTTCACCACCTTGTCATCCTCGATCCAACAATAAGGAGGGAAGTTGATCACGGTATCGCCGAAGTAGTGATGAAATCCATGAGCGAGGGGGCCGTCGGGAATGGACTTGCTCCAATCAAAGGCGTCAGGACCAAGTTGCGGCTTCTTGAGCTTCCCATCGACGACCGTCGTCGCCTTCACCTCAGGATTCCGAATGGCCTCCCAATCCCAGCCCAAATGCCACTTCCCGATCGCGGCGGTATGATAGCCCTTCTCCTGAAGCATCTCAGGCAGAGTGAGACGCTCAGGCTTGAAGACCGAGCTCCCGAAGACATTCACGATCCCATGAAAATCCCGCCAGTGGTGACGGCCCGTCAGAAGGGCGTAGCGCGACGGCGTGCAGATGCCTGACGATGAATGACCGTCGGTAAATCGCAGGCCCTCTTTCGCGAGCTGATTGAGGTTGGGAGTCGGGATCTTGCTCTCAGCGTGGTAGCAACCGAGGTCGCCAAACCCGAGGTCATCGGCATAGAGGATGAGGATATTGGGCGTCTTCGCGACGACGGCCGGAGCAGAAGTCAACAGGAGCAAGGTCGTGAAAATTCGGATCATTGGGCTGGGAAGGGTTTTGAAAAACCGTGCACGAAATGAGCGGAATTGAACACCTTCAATGTCAGAAATCCCGGGACGCCGACTCCCCTGATCTTGACAGGAAAAGCTCAGGTCAACTCCGCGGCCTTTTTTGTTTCGCATTCCTGTCAGGTTCGTTAACCTCCCCGCGATGAAGAATTTCCTGCTACTGCTTTTCGCCCTCGCGATCCTCGTGGTCTTTGGCGGCTCGGCATATTTTCTTTCCGACGTCTCCCAGGGCGCTCGTTTTGAGCGACTCGATCAGTCAGTGAAGGACAAAGACCTTTCAGCTCAGTCCCCAGACTAATCTCGACGTTCAATCAATAGTAGGCGGCGCTACCACCTCCGGGGACCAATTCCCGGCACGGATCGACGGTTTCAAAACCGGTTTGCACAAGCGACCCGACGACTCCCGGGACAACCGTCCCACTTTCCTCCAAAAGATCCGGGGAAGTAAGAAATCGCGCTAGCAAATCTCCCTCCTCATGTCAATTTAAAACGACTAAATTCTTCTTGACTCACGCCCTGGCCGGCCTCAAAAAACAGAAACAAACATGCCCAGCATCCTCATTCTTGCGGCTACGATCATTCTTCTTGTCTGTCTGGGCTACCTCGAAAAGCGCCGCCATGAAGCGAACCTGAAACGCATCCCTCATCGCGTTCACGTCAATGGCACCCGTGGAAAATCTTCCGTCACCCGGCTCATCGCAGCCGGCCTCCGTGAAGGAGGCATACGCACCTGCGCCAAAACCACTGGCACCCTCCCCCGCATGATTCTTCCAAACGGCCAGGAGTATCCCGTCTTCCGCCCGGCCAAAGCAAACGTCATCGAGCAGATCCGCATCGTCGACACCGCCGTGAAATGGAATGCCGAGGTTCTTGTCATCGAGTGCATGGCTCTCCAGCCCCGCCTTCAATGGCTCTGCGAAAACTCTCTTGTAAAAAGCACTCACGGCGTCATCACCAACGCTCGGGAAGACCACCTCGATGTGATGGGACCAGGTGAAGTGGACGTCGCCAAAGCCCTCGCGGCCATGATTCCCCTCAACGGGAAGTTTTACACCGCCGAACGCGAACATCTCGATATCTTCCAATACGCCGTCGACGATCGCGGTTCGGAAATGATTGCCACCACTCTCCAAGATGTCGAAAAAATCACCGAGGACGACCTTGTCGGATTCCCCTACATCGAGCACGCCGAAAACGTCGCCCTCGCCCTTCGCATTTGTTCCGACCTCGGCGTCGATAAGGAAACCGCCCTTCGCGGCATGTGGGGAGCTGTCCCCGATCCCGGTGCCATGACCGCCTACGACATGGAATTCTTCGGCCGAAAACTCCACTTCGTCAACGGCTTCGCCGCAAACGATCCCGAGTCCACCCTGCGCATTTGGCAGATGGCCCTCGACCGCTACCCCAATGTCGAAAAGAAGATCGCCATCTTCAACTGCCGCGCCGACCGCCCAGATCGCTCACGCCAGCTCGGCGAAGTCGTCGGAGCTTGGCCCAAGGCCGATCACTACGTCCTCATGGGCACCGGCACCTACATCTTTGCCAAAGCCGCAATCCGTTCCGGTATCGACCCCATGAAAATCGTCTTTGCCGAAGACCGCCGCACCGAAGAAATCTTCGAGGCCTGCGTGCAAATCTCCGGCCAATCCGCGCTCGTCATGGGCATGGCCAATATCGGCGGCCAGGGACTCGAAGTCATTCGCTACTTCGCCAACCGCAGCACCTTCGTCGCCTTCAAATAACCCTCTCATCCAAACCCACTCTCCCACTAAAATGATTGATCCCGAAATCCTCACCGTCGCCATCGGAGTCGGCCTCGCTGTAAGCCTGTTGTTCTCCGAACTCTTCGGCCTCGCTGCTGGCGGGCTCGTTGTCCCCGGATACGTGGCCCTGTTCATCGACAAGCCTTTCGTCATCATTACGACGCTGCTCATCGCCGTTTTCACCTGGCTCATCATCAAGCTCCTGGGCTCCATGATGATCCTCTTCGGAAAACGTCGAACGGTGCTCGTCATCCTCGTCGCCTATCTATTGCGACTGGTCTTCGACTACACCATTGCCGAGTCCTTCGCCAACTACACCTTTGGTCCCGACGCCGGACTGATCGTGATCGGATACATCATCCCCGGACTCATTGCCCTCTGGTTTGACCGTCAGGGCGTCGTCCAAACCCTTGCCACCCTGACCGCTGCCTCGATCGCTGTGCGGATGATCCTCATCCTCGTCTTCGGCTCCTCCATCGTCTTCTCCTAACCATTTCTCACCCATTTCCTGAAATGCAAAAACTCTACTGGCGTCCCCAAACCGTCTCGATCAAGGCCCTGATCCTTGTCGCACTTTTCGCTGCCGTCGGCGCAGTGGTGGTCGAAAAAGTCAAAACTACGAATAAGCAATCCTTCTACGACGAGAAGATACAGGCCTCCCAGCTTGCCATCTCCGCCATGGAAAGTCTCCGCGCCGCCCGCGTTCTCGCAGGTTACGAAATTGATACCGCGGTCGACCCTGCCAAATCTGGCTTGATTGGCCTTCCCATGTCTTCGGTGACCAGCGTCTCCGGAATTCTCGAAGCCAAGCAAACTTCGATCAACCCGAACTTTGCCGCCGTCGTCGTCGATTTCCTCAAGCGTGCCAACATTCAGGAAGGTGACACCGTCGCCGTCGGATGTTCCGGCTCCTTCCCCGCTCTCAACGTCTGCGTCTATGCCGCACTCGAGACCCTCAAGCTCAAGCCCATCATCATTAGCAGCGCCTCCGCTTCACAATGGGGAGCCAATATTCCCGATCTCCTCTGGATCGACATGGAGCGCATTCTTTACGAAGAATCCAAGTTCAGCTTCCGCTCTGTGGCAGCCTCCATGGGCGGTTTCGAAGACAGCGGAATAGGCCTGACCTCTATCGGTAAAGCCGATATCAATCGTGGAATCGAGCGAAACGGCCTCACCATGCTCGACTCGAACAAGGACTTCACCGAAAAAGTCGACGAGCGATACGAAATCTTCAAATCCAATGCCAAAGGCGCTCCCATCAAGGCTTACATCAACATTGGCGGTGGCACGATTTCCAACGGACGTAAGCTTGGCAAGAACCTCTTCAACCCCGGCCTCAACAACCGCGCGCCCCTCGGCGTGGCCAAAGTCGACGGACTGATGTCTCGCTTCATCACCGAAGGAGTCCCTGTGATTCACCTCGTCGAAATCAACAAACTCGCCGAGAAATACGAACTGCCGCTCAGCCCCACCATGACTCCCGCCATCGGACAGTCCAGCGTCTTCGCCAAAACCGGTTACAGCCGCTGGCTCGCTGCCACCGTCCTTGTCACGATTCTCCTGGCCCTCTTCGGCTTCATCCGCTCTGACATTGGCTTCCGCCTCTTCCAGTCCGGCGGACCAAAGAAAGGCGACTCCCATCCCGAGCCCATGATCTAATCGATCACTTCTGCCAACTCCTCGTTAAAAACCTGAAAGCCATCAGTCTCGCGAGAGGCTGTTTGCTTTTCCTTGGGTTCCTCAACCGGTGTCACGGCGGGCTCTTCGACCTTGGGTTCCTCAACCGGTGTCACGGCGGGCTCTTCGACCTTGGGCTCCTCAATCGGTGTCACGGCGGGGTCTTCGACCACTTCTGCCACCGGAATCGGCTCTGTATAACTCACGCTCTTCATTAACTTGTTGTAGTTGTGCACGATCACCGCCGGAAAAACTACGCGGCCCGCCTCCACCTTTGCCTCACCCGCCAACTTTGCCGAAAGATCCTTCGCTAACTTGAGGCCCGCATTCAAGATGATATCTCCGCCCAAAACAGCGGCCGCCTCTTTTCCGGTCGTCAAAACAACGTCGCTCTTGATGCTCTTGCCCTGCGCATGAATCGAGCTCTCCAAAGCGAGGAGGGCCCCCTTCCCATCCAGCGTCATCTGAAGAAGGGCATGATCATCCGACGATAAAAAACCCCGGCGGTTGTCGATTCGAATGGAGATAAAGCGCCCACCCTGGGGGGTCTCCGTGATGACCGGTTTAAAAGTCCGGTATTCCGAAGCCAACATTGAGTAATCTGCGGCCTTCTTGCTCTTGGAATCCCATCCTCCGAGTTCCTGACCAAATGCTTCCACATCGATCACCAGCTGGGCACCGGCTGTCACCAAGGAAAAACAGAGAATTAAAAATACCTTCATCGAACCATATCTTACGCTAAAAAATCAGCACTTCCATTCAAAAAAATCGCAGCTCCTTTCTTAAGACGCTCACCGATCCCCGCTACAACGAGTAGGACCACAAACTACTTGCCGAAATGCTTCTCAAGGATTTCGCGACGGAAGGCGAAGATCCTCTCCAGCTTCTTGCGAACAAAAACCGCGTGCGCGATGTCACCCACGATCCACTTGCCCACTGAGTAGTGCACCAAATCCGTCATCAAGGTGCCCCCGTCTTTCTCCGCGAGGTGATGGCGATGATGCCAGAACTTGTAGGGTCCGGACCGCTGCTCATCGACAAAACATTCGCCCTCTTTCATCGACTTGATTTCGGTCACCCAGGGAATCCAGAAGCCCGGAAAAATCATCACCTTGTAGGTGATAATCTCGCCCTCATACATCTCTTCCGAGGGCAGGTTCTGAATCTTAAAGCCAAGCTCCGGCGGGGTAATCTTGTCGAGATTTCGAGGTGAAGAAAAAAAGGTCCACGCCTCCTCGACGGAAATCGGGAGCCATTGTTCCTGCGAGAGTGAATGCACTTTCATGTGCCGCCATCCTAATCCGTCTTTGGAATCGGTCGTCCAAAAAGATCGAAAAGAGTTCCCACGCCCCCTTCCAGTACATCGCGCCCCGTTTTAAGGACATCGCCAACGCCCTCATTAAGCAGTCCTCCGGCACGGTCGAGCATCTCTTGCCCCGCACCCAGAATGACTCCCTGGTTTTCTAGGATGAGACGGGTCGAGTCGCCAACGATCTCACCACTGTATTTCAAGGCCCACTGTCCCGTCGCCGGAACCAACTCAAACATCCGCTCACCGGCCGCCGCGATCAACCGTTCGCTTAAGTCCTCCTGCGGTAAATCGAGCGTTCCGCTGATCGATAAGGGAGTCCACAGAAGTCCCAGTTCGCCGGGTTTGAACACCTTGGTTTCAGCCCCCGGAAGATGAGCCAGGGTCCCAGGAATGATTCCAACGCGGAACTCTCCGTGCTCAATGACATCGCCCACCAACCTCATTGACCCCTCCAGACGAATCAGACCTTCACTGGCGAGACGGATATTTTTGAGCTCAATCGTCTCGCCCTTCTTGCTGAAATCAAGCTGCGCTTCCGAAAGAGCGAGGCGACGAAAGCGCACCGTATTAGCATAGGACGCAATCCGATCCAGGACCGGCAGGGCCGTCAAAACTCCATCAGTTATCTTCAACGATCCCCGCAAGTGAGCGTCTTGCTCGGGCTCTCCCGTCACCTTAAAATCAACCTCAAGCGGCCCCATCAGACGCTGCTTCCAATCTTCCACAATCATCTCCTCGATCCTAACCCCACGGACTTCTCCATCAAACTGCCAACGACCGCTCTCCACTCCAAAATCTCCATCTAGGTTGACCCGCGCACTGTCGAAGGCATCAAACTCCGAGGACAGCAGATAAAAATGGCCGCACGAATATCGCCCCTTGGCCCGATTGAGTTTGAGGCGCTCTACCAACGAAAGCGGGGTCCGGATTTCCCCACCCTGCAGTGCCACATCGTAAACGCCATCCGTGACACCCGAAACAACAGATGCCGAAGTATCACTCCACGACCACGTCCCGTCATCAGTCACCGCGTGACCATGAATCTCGGCCACATCGATGCCCGTGATCTCGACTTGATCAGGGAGAAACCGATCCAAAAAACCGGGCGCAGAATTCGAACCACTTCCTGCCGGATCGATCTCGATCGAGGGCGTTCCTTCATCCTGGCGATCACTGGTGAAATCCCCAATCACCTCCACTTCACGGAGGCGAATATCCGTGATTCGATAGGTCCCGTTCCAAACCGCCCCGATATCGACCGAGGCATCGATCCCCGTCGCATTAATCGTCTGTAAGGACTCCTTGCCCTCAAACGAGAAGCGGGAGGTAGAAACATCCCAACCATCCCACTTGAACGGATCAAAGTCCGCCTCTCCTTCGAGGACCTCACCGGCCCGGCTTCCGAGCATGGCGCGGAAATCATCGCTTCTTAGGTAGCTCCGCACCGCATGATATCCGAAGATTACCCCTGCGCTCAGGAGCACCACCAACAAGAGCGAACTCCAAGCAAAGCACCTTAAAGAGCTCTTTCCGGCTGATTTCTTGGGCGTTGCTTTACGACGTCTCCGACTCGACATGGTGAAAGTCTAATCGTTCCGAGAACGGAGGCAAACCTCGAAGAATTCAAGAAGGGGGCCTGACGGGCGGATCTGAATAGGAGCTGAATCTCCCGAACTCATTAATAATCGCGGTCATACCGTTCCACACCAGCCGTAATCGCTTGTGCTGAAAGGGATTGATAAGTCGAAGTTACACAGCGGGCACGCTCGCTAGAATTACTAATAAATCCACATTCCACCAGCACGGACGGACTCGTCGCCTGTCTCAAAACAGCATAACGACGGTAGCGAACCCCGCGGTTCCTCACCTTAAGCTTGCTCACCATCTCCTTCTGAATGGACAGGGCCAAATCCTTTCCCCGGGTTCCAGCGTAAAAAGTCTCGGCTCCACGCACGCTGGTATACTTGGAGGCATTGAAGTGAATGCTAATGAAGATTGAGTTGGAATACTGGTTGGAAATCTGGGCGCGCCTCGAAAGACTGACATAGACATCGCTGCGACGGGTCATAATGACCGTATATCCACGGGCTTTGAGATAAGATTCGGCACGAGACGCGACACGCATATTGAGATCTGACTCACGAACCCCTCCCCAAACAGCTCCGCGATCCCGCCCTCCGTGGCCCGGATCTAAAATCACTCGCAGCGAACGCTTCCCAGACGCCGAGCGAGAAGTCCGGGAAGTCGTCGAACTCTTGGAAGAACTCTTGGAAGGGATCTTCAAAGTCTGCCCTAACTGGAGGCTCCGGGGGTCCTTGACCCCGTTGGTCGACATCAACGAACTTACCGAAACCCTGTATTTAGCAGCGATCGAGTAGAATGTCTCCGCTCTTTGGACCTTATGCGTCGTGGCTTGCGAGCTTCCGATCGACAGAAAGGCCACCAACAGCCAAACCGATAAAATTTTCACAATAGAAACCCTCATAAGACGAAACATTCAAGAAGCCCTAGTGAGAATTTTAATTCATGTCAATGAAGTTTTTATAAAACCTGATATTCAAATCGCCTTAACTACCTATCACCTTCTTGCTCCGCCTGAAGAGCGGAGAGAGCAAATAGACGAGGAAAATGACCGCAGGTGCGTAGACTCTGAACTTCAAGAGCACCCCCAAAAGAATGGCGAGCCCCAAAAGGGTCCAAACATTGGCTTTTGTCTTGAGGTCGATTTTTTTAAAACTTGGATACCTGACATTACTCACCATCAGGGCTGAAACTCCGAGAATCATCGCCGCCAAAACATAGGAGAGCCAACCTAGCGTTCGCTCATTCTCCGCGAAGCGAATCATGATAAAGGTCAACGAGGCCACAAAACCTGCCGCCATCGGGATCGGGATCCCTCGAAAGTCACCACTCGTGGTTCCTATCCTAGCCAAGCAGTTAAAACGGGCCAATCGTATCCCCCCGCAAAGTAGGTAGATAAAGGCAATGGCCCAGGTCACGCCAATCTCCCTGCCGCCTTCGGGATCAAACCACTCGGGCAACTCAAAATCCGCAAGGACCGCCCTCGACACCAACATCGCCGGAGCCAGACCAAAAGACACCATGTCCGCGAGCGAATCAAATTCCTGACCAAATGGTGACTCCTGTCCCCCCATCCTCGCCAAACGCCCATCGAGCAGATCAAAAAGACAGGACCCGAAGATATACAACATCGCTTGCTCGTAGAAATCCTTGGCCTCGAGCAGACTTTCCGTCTGCATCCCTTTAAAAATCGTAAGGATCGCCAAAAATCCGCAGAGAAGATTCCCCGCCGTCATCAAATTCGGGAGGAGATAAATTTTGGGGTCTTCGTCTTCTTGAGCCATCGCGGTTGCAGTCGGAGAGTGCCAAGAAGAACCCTTGATTGAAAGCCTCAACTCTCCCCTTCCCCTGCCGTTGATCTGTGGCAATCTCTGCCCATGAACTTGGAATTGAGCGCAGAGCTCGCGATGAAGACTTTGCTCGAACAATACCCGGGAGCGAGGAGGGCCCTCTTCTCAGTATTCCACATTGGAGGATGCCAATCTTGCGCCTATGACCCCGGGGACAGCCTTGCCGAGGTCTGCCAGAAAAACGAGATCGCGCTCGATGCCGCGATCAAGTGCCTTCAAGAAAGCCACACCCACGATCAGGAAATGATGATCCAACCCACCGAGCTCGCCACCCTCATCAACGACGACGCGGGATTCACCCTGCTCGACACCCGGACTCGTGAGGAATTCGAAGCAATCTCGCTCCCCGGCGCCCGCCTCATGACCCAGGAACTCCAAACCGCAATCTTTGCGGACAAAAACCAGGATCAACAAATCATCCTCATTGATCACCAAGGTCGCAGCGTGCTGGATCACTGCGCCTGGTTTCGTGGACACGGATTGAAAAACACCTTCGGCGTCGATGGCGGAATTGATCGCTACGCAAAAGAAATCGACTCGACCCTCCCACGCTACCGACTCGAAATGGACTAAGCCCGCCTCCCTGAAAGCGCCCCTCTTTTACACCTGCGCTCTGATTGGAACCTGATCCGCCCAGGAAGCACCGGCCTCCCGCGCGCCACCGGAAAAGACTCCATCAAGACAGCGTCCTTGGCCCTCGGCCACCAGGAAGGCAAGCGGGCCTTGCTCAAACAAATGCTGATTTCTGAACTGGCTCTGATCGACGTCCTGCCTTCCGCGGCATCAAAAAGCACTACCCAAAGCAGAGTGCTGCTGATGGATTTTACAAAATATCGAGGAGGCTACTCGGCCTTCTTTTCTCCTTGGGATTCCGGGACGAAATTTTTCATTTTCAACTGAAAGCCACCATTCCCTCCCGATCCCAGAAAACGCTCGACCCGCTCACGATATTCCTCAGGCAGGGCTTCCTTATCGCTCTCATTGTCATAAGGACCACTGAAGAGAAGCTTACCCTCTTTGTCGTGAATGGTCAGCTCACGATCGCCATCGGATTGGTTTATTTCGATGGAGCCTTCGTTGTCCTGAAAACGCATTTTACCAAACCCCTTAAATCCAAGTTGCTTGTCGTCTCCGTTCAGGAGATTTCCACCATCCAAACCGAGCTTGAATTCGAGAATATCCTTTCCGCCATCCGGTCCGAAGGCACGTTCCATTTCTTGTAGAAGCTGCTTACGGAGCTGCTCGTTATCGAAGCCTCCCAGTTGCTTTCCAAGCTGATCACGAAGGAGTTGGCTCAAGTCACGGGCTTGATCAGGAATGAGGGCCTGCGCGTCCTGCAAGGCCTGGGTCTCGCCCAGCGCCACTTCTTGCTCGATCACCTTACCACGACGAACAAGCTTCAATGTCACCTCATCGCCAGGTTTAAAATTGCTAAGCGACTGTCGCAGGGAATCTTGATCCGTGAGCGGCATTTCCTCGACGGAAACAATAATATCGTGCTCAGCCAAACCGGCCATGCCGGCTGGACTATTCGGAGCAACCTGCGTCAACTGCAACCCGTTCGCCAACTCGAGCTGACTCTTGAGAGCCGCACTCACTTCGATCCCGCCAACTCCAAGGAAGCCAACTTTCGCCACCGCATTCTCAGCCCGCTTCTCCGAATCTTCAAGAACACCACCTTGAGGTTCTGCGGGAAGGGCTGGAGTCTTCTCAGAAGAATTCTCACCTTTCGGCCGCTCAATGGCACCGACCGAAACCAAAGTGCCGAGCAGCGCCGCGAGACCAATTCGGGTGATTTTCATGGTAGATTTTTTCATACACTGTTGCAGCGAGATCTTTCAAAAAATTTGTTTAATCAAATTTCGCGGGAACGAATCGAACCTCGCGATTGGGCTTCTCAATGATGATAAGATCGCCGTTTTCGTTCACAAACTCGAGGCTATTTTTCACCTCAACTTCGAGACACCTCAGAGCCTGTCCACCCTTCGTCCAGACCACTCCGTGGTCATTCGCAGAAACGAGAGAGGATCTCGCATCTCGTGAAAAGAAAGCGGCCGAGGAGACAGCCCCGTTAGTGAGCACCGGGATTCGCCGGGTCTCAGCGAGATCTTCGCCAGACTTCCCGCCACTCCATAGAAACGCCATTGCCGCTCCCAAAATCCCGACCGCGGCTACCGAACGAAAACCAAACCATCCGCCCTTCGCCGCTTCGATTGGACGCATCGGAATGACCTTCTCTTCCACCGGAACATCTTCGTGCCAGCGCTGCATCGCCTGGTCGAGCCGGGCGATCAGATCATCCGGCATGCCACTGGGAGAAAGCATGCGCAGCCCTTCCTCCAACTCCAGTAATTCAGGATCGCTCGTAGCGACGATTACCTCCCCGGCAGGTTGGGCCACTTCGTCAGCAGCCTCCCCCATGGCCTCATCAAGCCGCGACAAAAAATCATCGGGCAAAGCCACGGGTTTCAAGCTGGCGAGTTCTGCTTCAAGTCTGGTCAGGTCATGCTCCATAAATGTGTGTTCCTTATTGAAAAATTAAATTTTAATGACTTAAAGATCGCCGCGCAATCTCGCACTCGCAAGTTGCTTTCGAAGCGCTTCAATCCCGTAGCGATATCGCGACGCTGCCGTGTTCAAAGAAATCTCGAGCGCCACTCCGATCTCGGCAAATGTTCGCTCGCCCCAAAGCTTCATACTAATGACTTCCGAAAATTTTTGCGGAAGCGTCTTCAACCCTGCGATCAGAATCTTCCGTGTTTCGTCCTGACTTTCCTCGTCCTCAAACATCGGCATATCGATATCGCGCCCCAGTGACCGCTCATCTTTGAAAACGTTTTCCTCACGCTTTCGTCGACGATCATCCTTGCGCCCAAGGTCAATCGCCTCTCTCCGAATTTGGGTGTAAATAAATGCCAACCAGGCATCCGGACCACCCACAAAGGTGCCCTCCTCGACCTTTCGAGCCAACTTGACGAGGGCGTCTTGGAGGACATCCTCGGCATCGGCGAGAGACCGGGTCTGCTGCCGGGCGAACAAGAGAAGCTTCGACCCGTGCTCTTGGAGCCAAGGTCTGAAGCGCGAGATTTTTTCGACTTTCGCGTTTGCCAATTTCACGTGTTTTGGGGTGCTTGCCATCGGAGCGAGGTTCAAGGGGGACTTTGTCTAAATCATCCTACTCCAAATACACGGCCTCGCAAGAACCCTCCTTCCACCGTCGCGTGGTATTTGTGGTCACTCAGCCTCACGACGGAGACAGCCTCACGTAGAAGAGGCTCGGAGAGACTGAGATTACTCATTTTTCGCCAAGCGATACCGCTTCGACCAATCGCGTATCGCTGGCATTGACGGGATTGGGGCCGATGCCTTGCGGCATTCCTTAAACTCCAATCTCGGTTCCTTCAGAACGGACCAACTTGCGGAAAGCCTCGATCAAACGGAGGCTCACCGGTCCGGGAGTTCCGTCGCCGATTTCCCGCTCATCGAGCTTCACCATCGGGATGGTTTCAGCCGCAGTTCCCGTGAGGAACGATTCATCAGCGGTGTAAAGATCGTAACGGGTCAGCGATACTTCCCGAATGGAAATTCCGAGTTCTGCACAAAGGTCAAAGATGACCTGGCGGGTAATGCCATCCAAGCTGCCATCAGACACGGGTGGCGTCAGCACTTCGCCTTTCTTTACGATAAAGACATTATCACCGGTGCACTCGGCGACGTAGCCCTGCTCGTTGAGCATGAGCCCCTCCTTGGCTCCGGCCTTGAGGGCCTCGATCTTGGCCATGACATTATTGAGGTAGTTCAGCGACTTCACCTGCGGACTCAAGCTCGCCGGGGTCGGGCGGCGGGTGGCACACGTGACCACCTCGAGGCCCTTTTCGTAAAGCTCCGCGGGATACAGCGAAATTCCCGAGGCAATAATGAACATCGAAGGTCTCGGGCAAAGGTACGGGTTGAGACCGAGATCCCCCACTCCGCGGGTCACCACGAGACGAATGTAACCATCCCGCAATCCGTTGGCGCGAATCGTTTCGAGAGTGGCCTCGCAAACTTCTTCAAACGTCCAAGGCATCTTCAACAAGAGCGCCTTGGCCGACATGTAGAGGCGCTCAATATGCTCGGTGAGACGGAAGACTCGACCTTCGTAAAAACGAATCCCTTCAAAAATGCCATCGCCATAAAGTAAACCGTGATCAAAGACCGAAATCTTTGCTTCTGCCTCATCGACGATTTTTCCGTCCAACCAAATTTTACGACTCATCTCTTATACTAAAGCTATTGCGATGACGCATCCTGCCTTTCCGGACGCTGCTTGCAATCCTTATTGCTCAGGATTTTCCTTCCTCAATCGTTGCTAAAATGGTCGCCTTGGCCTGAATGGCGTTCTCATCGTCCGGATGATCCTTCAGGACGTGCTCAAAGCACTGAAGAGCCGCTTGCAACTGCCCGGCCTCCGCCAGAATCATTCCGCATTCGTATTGGGCCAGCACGAGATTCCCTTGCAGACTCAGTGCTTTTTGCAGCGCCTCAAGGGCCTCGGTCTTCTTACCCCGCAAGCGAAGAATCCGCCCCCGGGCGTACCATGCCGAGGCATCATCAGGGGCCATTTCAACAGCCTTTGCCGAAGCCTCATCGGCGTCGCCGGGATAATCTCCCTGCATCAAGGCCAGGGCGTAACTTATGTAAACCTCCGGGCGATCCGGCTCCAGTTCGAGCGCATCCTCATAGTGAGTAATGGCCACCCTGATCTTATTTTGCCCGATGGCGTCAGCGGCCTTCATGATCAATTCATCAGCCTCGCTCAGCCCCAGCTCGCGCACCTTCACCATGGCATTCCCAGCTTTCTCAGTCTCACCCAACGCATTCAAAAGCACGGAGTAAAGCTGCCAACTCTGCACATCGACCGGATCCTCGGTCAGGGCGGTCTCAATTGCTTGAAGCGCGGCGGGAAGATCGCCGGATTGCGCCGCATCGATTGCAGCATTGTAATATTTCACGTTCGGTGTCGCCATCAAGGAAGATCTAGCAAATCAGCCCCGCCCCGCCGAGTGAGAAAGCAGGCCCTTCTCACTTACGCTGGAGTCTTGCAAATCGTCCACCCCTGCGCATCTTCAGGGCGATGGCTGACGTGACCCGTGACACCCTGGTAAGCACTCTGGAAGAAATCGCGCTTTTGCTCGAACTCAAGGGAGAGAACCCCTTCAAAACCCGCGCCTATCGCAACGGAGCCGAGATCATGCAAAACTTCGACGGAGACATCGTGGCCCTCGCGGCAGCCGGTGACCTCAAGGGAATCAAAGGCATCGGCGAGGCCCTCCAACAGAAGCTCCACGAACTCGCCTCAACCGGCACCCTGGCCTACTACGAAAATCTCCGCGCCGAATTTCCGCCCACCCTCTTTGAACTCTTCGAAGTCCAAGGCCTCGGACCCAAGAAAATCAAAGCCCTCTACGACCAACTCGGCATCGCTTCCATCGCCTCCCTCAAAGAAGCCTGTGGCGGCGACGAAATCGCCAAACTCTCGGGCTTCGGAGCCAAAACGGTCGAAAAAATTCTCGCGGCCCTCGGAAACCGCGAAAAATTCGCGGACCGCTTCCGCCTCGGCGACGTCGCCCCCATCGCAGAAACCCTACTCGAACGGCTCAAGAAACACCCCAAGGTTTCGCGCGCTGCCATCGCCGGTTCGTATCGCCGGTCGAAAGAAACCCTGCATGACCTCGATTTCCTCGTCGCCACCTCCGAACCCGCTAAACTCACAAAATTTTTTGCGGAATTTAAAGAAGTCCATGAAGTGATCGTCCACGGCGACACCAAGGTCTCGATCCGACTTGAAAATGGACTCCAGTGCGATCTCCGCGCCGTTTCAAATGACCACTTCCCCTTCGCCCTGCAATATTTCACCGGGAGCAAGGAACACAATGTCGCCCTTCGCTCCATCGCCCTCAAGCAAGGCCTCTCCCTCAACGAATATGACTTCACGGGCGACGGAGAAATTCCGGAAGTCCGTGACGAAGTGGATATTTACCGGGCCCTCGGCATGGACTGGGTTCCACCTGAACTCCGCGAAAACCGGGGCGAAATCGAAGCCGCCGCCGCGGGAACGCTGCCCCGCCTCGTCGAACTCGACAACCTCCGCGGCACCTTTCACAACCACACGAGAGCCTCTGACGGCAGCAACACGCTCGAAGAAATGGCGGCCGCCGCCATCGATCATGGCTTGCAATACCTCGGGATCGCCGACCACTCGAAATCGTCCTTCCAAGCCAACGGACTCAGCGTCGAACGCCTCCTCGAACAAGTGGCCACCATTCGCAAACTCAACGAAGGTTTCGAGAACTTCCAAATCATCGCGGGCTCCGAAGTCGATATCCTCAAAGATGGCTCGCTCGATTTTGACGACGAGATCCTCGCCCAACTCGATTACTGCGTCGCCTCCGTTCACAACGTTTTCACCCTCTCGGAAGCCGAGATGACCACGCGGATCATCCGCGCGATGGAAAACGAACACGTCACCATGCTCGGACACCTCACCGGACGCCTCCTTCTCCGTCGCGATCCTTACGCGCTCAACATCGAAAAAATCATCGATTGCGCCGCCGAGACTCGCACCATCATCGAGCTGAACTGCAATCCATGGCGCCTCGATATGGATTGGCGTTGGTGGCACCGGGCTCGCGATCGTAATGTTCTGACCTCCATCAACCCGGATGCCCACGCCACCGAGCAACTTCAGTTTCTCGCCTACGGAGTTCGACTCGCCCGCAAAGGATGGCTTCGTCGCGAAGACATCGTGAACACCAAAGAGCTCTCCGAAATCCAGGCCTGGCTTGCCCTTCCAAAAGCACAGCGATGAGCGGACTCACAATCCAGGACCTCGGCGCAAACCAGGATTTTCAAAAAACCTGGGACTACCAGGAATCTCTCGTCAAAAAACGTCGCGAACGTTCGTTGGGCGATACCCTCCTGCTCTTGGAACATGCCCCTGTCTACACCATCGGCCGCACCCGTGATCAGAGCAGCCTGCAATCATCGGCCCACCTCCCTCATCCAATCGTTGAAATCAATCGCGGAGGCCAGGGCACTTTCCACGGCCCGGGGCAACTCGTCGGCTACGCCATTCTCGACCTCGAAAATTATGGCAAGGACCTGCACCAACACCTGCGCAACCTCGAAGAAGCCATCATCATCACCCTCGAAAAGTTCGGCGTGGCCGCCCAGAGACGCGACGGCCTCACCGGAGTGTGGGTCGAAGATCGCAAGATCGCTTCGCTTGGGGTGGGTGTCCGCTCCTGGGTCACGATGCACGGCTTCGCCCTCAATGTGCAGAAAATTAGCCTTCCCCCTTTCCAATTCATCACCCCTTGCGGACTGGCTGGAGTCAGCATGACCAGCGCAGAAAGCGAAGCGGGGCACATCATCGAAATGGAGGACGCAAAACACGAAATCGCAATCGCTCTTGGAAAAATCCTGACTTAGGAATCTCGGTGCTCCCGGAACTGCCGCAGCAGTGTATCGATCGCATCGGCATCAGCCTGCGGACTAGCTTCCTGCCGGGGCTGGGGAGCCTGAACGGCCGCGGGCGCGGGCCTCACAATTTCAAAAGGACTCTGTTGAACGGCCCCGCCAGAACCACCGGCCTGATTCGCCTGATCACGCCCAAAGACAGGGCCTTGCGAGGAAGGAGCATGACTGCTCTGCATTGCTTCAATCGCAATCGAGGGATTAAAGGGAGGACTGGGCTGCCCGACATTTTCATCAGTGGGTTCGTCGGCGGCTTCAACCTCCGCAGCGGGCTCGGAAGATGGCGTAGAATCAAACGGCGACTCATGACGACTGGGCTCTAAAAACGGGGTCGGGTTCACTGAGACCGGCTCGCCCATCGAGAAGGGAATCGCCGCAAATCGCGATTGCAATGGCTCGGGAGGCAAGGGCTGATGGAAGTCAGCAACCGAAGGGGCCGGACGAAGACGTCGAACAGCAAAAGTCTTCGGCAACTCAACCCTCTTCACGGGGTGCGGAGGATAGGGAGCCTTGGGCGCTGCGAATGAGGCAGGCGGGGCCGGATCTTCTAGCATCCCTGCAACATCCGACTCAACGGCAGTGACACCGGGCTCATCTCTGTGACTCCAGACGTCACGGGCCGCCTTCAAGACACCACGTGGATAGAGATCCCCCAGAGAGAGAGAGAGCTTGTTGATGACCTTGGCCGATTCAGCCCCGGCTCTTACCGAAATTAAGCTCATCGCTTCTTCCAAGGTCAGTGACCGCAATCGAATGACGACATCCTCCAGTCGATCACGGAAACCGGCAGGAAGTGTTGAAAATGCCGACTCCCAAACATCGTCATTCACCGACACCACAATGCTCACACGTCGGCAAGCTTCCCAGAGGGAAACCAAGCTACTCGTCGCGCGGAGTGCCGCATCAGTATCGCTTGAAAGACCATCAACTTCATCGAGCACCAGAACGACGGGCTCAACAAGAGTCACGAGATTCAAAAACGCGCCCAGCCCATTCAAAAATCCCGTCCCTGTATGGAAGCGACTTTCACGACCGAACACAGCATTCATAAGATCGCCAATTCGGGAGGTTTCCTGTGGCGAACGGACGGCGAAATTAAAAAACAGATCAATCCAGTAAGACGTATCGCGACTGGAAACTCCGCTCGCCTTACTCAGAACTGATGCTAGGCGGGGAGAAAGGACGTCGAACTGCTGTTTGCTCCACTGGGCAATAGCAGCATCCTTGCAATGAAAATCAAAGGCCTCGGTCGGTCGCTCACGAAGACTCGCAACGGCACCATCCTTGTCCTGAGACGGAACTTCACCGGAAAACACCAGAGGAAGAAGTCCGTGCGCAAAAAGCCTTCGAATGTAAAGGTCCAGCCTCGTTAATCCAGCCGTTGCGGGAACGTTCTCAGTCAGCTGGGTGAGAAGCTCTTCAAGAATCCCCTCTCCCACGATCCGCTGTCCCTCGGCAAGATGCACTGGAACCATGGTCACTCTCCCCTTTGTCTTCTCTTTCAGACGGGCAAGAAGCATTGTCTTCCCATAGCCGGCGCGAGGGGCCCGCAGGGAAATGAGGCGACCGTCTTCCGCTTCAATAAGATCAAGAAGTCGTTGATACGCGGCCTGGTGGACAGACTCCACGACAGGTCCGGTGGGACCTTCGAGCGACTCGAAGGTCGTTCCAAATGGATTAAGCATGTAATAGTGGGGGTTAAATTACCGAGCAAACCTACACAGCCGCAATAGCGAGGACAAGAGTAGAGAAATCATTGACTTGATGTTATTATTTCCCTTCCAATGACTCTGGAGTCAACAGATCCCAAAGGTCTTTATTCGGATCGCCTTTGGGATGAATGAGTCCCGGAAGGGTCGCTTGGAGACCGGTGACAATTCGGAAAGTATCATCCGGAGCATCCGCAGTCCCCTTTAATTCAAAGTCCACCCGGGAATAGCCACGCTCCACATTGTTCAGGCCTGGGAAATTTTCCAAACGAGGCTCGGCAATAATGATGCCACGGTTGATCCAAAGAGTCATCCGCCCGCCAAGCTGGCCAGCGTCAGAGACAATCATATTCCCGCTGACACGAAAAATATCCTTATAACTCATCTCCAATGACTCAAGAGCCACTCCCCCGGGGCGCACCCTCAGTACCCCTTTGATATTCGTGTCAAAAAGGATGGAGTCGTATCCCTCATTCGGAAACAAGCCCGCTAGATCAGCCAAAAAGGGGAAATTCTGGAACTCAAAATACTCCCCCTTAAAATCTGCCCTAAACTCATCCCAGTAGTCTTCGCCCATGGTGTAAGTCATTTTCCCCGTGGCCCGGCGAACCTCCCCATGGAGTAATTTGCCCATCTGAAGCCCGAAGAAACTCTCGGCCGGGAAACTTTCCACCGACACCTCCAGCTTCGTTGTTTTCCCTTCTTCCAGAGGGATAGAACCGCTGATTTTCATTGAGGCCCCAAGAAGAGATTCATCCTCGCTTGGCTTCTCCAGCGTCAGCATAATCAACTCCACCTCATCATCTTCAAACTGAATGAGACCATTGGCGATTGGGAAGGGTGCCCAGCCCTTGAGCATGAACGATCCTTGATCGATCTCGGCACGAAAACCCTGCTCACCCAAGTGACGGAGACTAACACTGGCCCCTTTCAAGGCTAGGACATTCCCACTCCCGAATGATACATCGAGAGCGGCGCAATAATAACGCCCGAAATCGAACGGGAAATCTGCGGGATCCAGCTCTTGATCAACGGTGCCGGAGCCAACCGGCATTCCTAAATTCATCTCGCCCACTGCTCCGCCTACTTCGAGACCACCCATGCGGCTACCCAAGAAACTCACCAAGTTTGTATGACCACCGATTTTTTTCAAGTTGAGCGATTTCAGATAAGAAGACTCGGGCCAGCTGAAGGTTGCCGATTTCATATCCACGCTGTAGGGAAGAAGCTTCAAGCCATCGATATCAACAGTTGCCCCAGTCCAATCACCCGTCTTTGCCTCCACTTTTTCCCGGTAAGATTTACTGTTGAAGGACATCAGCAGAAACATGACCCCGAGGGCCAAAAAGAGACAAAACGAGACACCCATCAGCACCTTGAAGATCAGCCGCTTCTTGACCTTCTCAGGCGTGGGTTTGTCGGGCTGGTCCGAACGACGGCGACGGCGTTTCACCTTTCGCGCGATCGATCCATCAGAGCGGGTCACGACCTCTCCTTTGGATTCTTTTTCCCTCTCCTGATCGCGAAGGGCTTTCAGCATTTCATCGAGACTATACTGATCCTTTGTCGGACCGGAGTCTCCGGGCTCATCAGGCGGCGGGGACGGAACTTGTCGTGGAGGAATTGAGGGATTCATTAACGTTTACGGTAAGGATTACCTGCAGGATCAAGCAGCTCGACATTAACAAAAATCAGGACCGAACGCTTTTCAACCGAGGCTGCATCATTTCGGAAGACGCGGCCAATCAAGGGTAGGTCACCCAAGATGGGTATCTTATCGTTCACGTTTTTGCGAATCTCTTGGAGCATGCCCCCCATCACGATGGTGTGCCCATCAGCAATACGAATCGCGGTCTTTCCTCGGATTGTCCGAAAAAGGGGCATCAGGATCGCGTTCTTGGTCAATTCACCAATACTAGTGCTGGAACTCGAAGTTCCACCCACAAAATCAATAGTCGATGACGTGGAGGAGCCGGTCACCGGGCTTCCGTAGTTCACGAATCCTTCAAAATCGGTGATGATCGGGTTGACCTGCACCTCGATAATTTGGCGATCCGATCCAACTTCAGGAAGAACCTCCAGAGACACCCCTAAATCTTTCGAGACGAAACTGGTCGGGGTTGCCGGGCTAATAATTCCACCACCTGAACCCACTGAATTTGGAAGCTGGGGGGGCTCGTATTCCTCGGGATATTTAAACTCCAGAATGGATTGCACCACCGCATTTTGACCGGGGCGGGTCATCACCTGTGGGCGCACCATCAGGTTGGTCCCCTTCTGCTGGGACAGCCCCCGCATAAGAATCTCGTGCGCGGTGTTATCGATCACGCCTTTAATGCTGATGACACCAGATGCCCGGAGGGAGCCTCCGCCGCTTCCCGGAGTGGGTAAATTAAGACTGGAAGAATTCCCACCGACGCCCGAATTGATCGTTCCGGTGGCTGAAACCGGACCTTCCCGGGCTAGCAACGCATCAAGTCCATCAGAGGACCTGGCAAGATCGCCACTCCGCAATCCGGAAGTCACCGGATTCCCGCCAATCATGTCCCCAATCGGAACCCCGACTCCGGTCGTTCCGCCGGACAGCCGATAGGCCTCTCCGACCGAAAACTCGCCAAGCATGGTGTCAAAACCCAGCTCCTCGAGATTTGTTTCACTAATATCAATAATCGTCGTGCGAACCGCCACGATGACCGGCTCGGTCAAAGACACGCTCTGAACGATGGCCTCAACCAATCCCAGATTCTCAGCGGTATTCCGGACAGTCAGGGTGCTGGTTCGCGAATTATAGCTGGCAGTGGCCCCTTCTGGAAAAGGAAGAGAGAACGACTTCAATTTCTCCTCGGCCGTCAAAACCATAGCAATCAGTCCGCCTTCGGCAGCCGCAGCTCCACCGAAGGGATCGGTATCAGCATCGGGCTTGGCGGTGGCACTTGCGGTAAGGAAATCGGGTGGAACGCGAAATTCGCGACGAATCAAGGTCGGATCGGAGAATCCAGATGCGGTAATGACCACCGCAAATTCATCAACCCGAAAGGCCGCATTCGCAGAACTCGTAATTTGCCGAAGAGCCTCCACCAAGGGGACATTGCGCAGCTTGAGATTGATCCGCTGGGCCTTCACAGCCTGCACCGCAGGATGACCATCATCCCCCAACTGGATTACAAATCCAACCCCCTTGGCCTCTTCATTCAAAGTGCTCTCATCGAGCTGCACCGACATCGTCCTCAGGTAATCAATCGCTTCGTCGAGAGTCGCATCACTGAGGGTGACCTCGGAAAGCATGATGGTGTTGAGTTTCTCAAACACTCCCGCGACAGCATTCAACTCCCCTTCGGTTCCGGTTCCCACAAGAGGCACCTGAACATCCTGGTAATCATGGATCTCCCATCCTGAGGCCACCTCGTTGAGGAGCGTGGCCCGGGCCTCGTCTCGTGCCGAATTCTGATAATCAGATTTCGCGGCGCTCACTCGCTCCATGCCTCGGCGGGCCGCTTTGTTGTAGGGATCAATTCTAAGAATGTCCTCGAAAGTCATTTCGGCGCGATCAAATTTTCCAAGATCGTAGTAGCCTAGGGCCTCATCCAAGAGACGCCGAACCCGGTCGATATTCGCCGTGTGCTCGGGCGTCAGGGCTGGATTAGTCCGAATGGGATCATCCTTCTGGGCTCTAAACTTGGCAACTTGCGGATCATCAGGCGCAAAGCGGTCGACGGTTTTCAGAAGCCGCTCGGCTTCATCGTAGGCTCCACGTCGTTTGAGATTCTGACCATGTGCCAATGTCGCTTGCACCAACCTCTGCACCGCAAGCTGTCGCACTGCAACCGCAGCTTTCTCACCTTCGGGAAGAAGAACGAGCGCTTCTTCATACTTGGTTAAAGCCGTCAAATAGTCCGCCATTTGGTAGGCCGCATCGCCAGTCTCGATAAGAGAGTAGGCCGATTGAGGATCCTCAACACGTTTGGCAGACTCTTGCGAAGTCGGTGGATTTTGTGCGACGGCAGGCGTCGCGCAGACAAGGAGCCCAGACAAAAGCCCCCTTTGAAGTTTGAGTTTCAGATCACCCATAGCGTAGGAAGCACCGTTATAGGGAGAATATCGTGCCCCGATAAGCCGAAAGTTAGGAAATTTTAGGCCAAAAGCAGCTTTGCAAGGTATCCAACTCACGATCGAAACGGAAACTCGAGTTGAACGCCCCGGGAGCGGGCACGAGAAAGACGCAATCTGCGCCTCAAACTCCAAACACAACTCCGAGCCAAACGGACCCTCCAACGAGCATACCCCAAGCGAATCCGCCAATACATTTTAATGTTCACTTGAACACTTTAGGGATTTTGAGAGATTCAGCAAGGAGGAACTTTCTCAAAGGTCAGTGGCACTCGCCCGCACAACCCGGTCGACCGTCAACTTCGTGACGATGTTCCCCCGGGATCCCCGGCCTTTCACGTCGATTTCGCCAAAGGAGAAAACCCTTGAGACATTGCGAAGCCGAAGCGCTGGCCTGAGGTGAATGACGACGGTGTTGGACGCACTTTCCTCTTCGGTATTATGCACCGCAAAATACATGAGGCGCGTGCCCTTGGTCCCCCGCCCCATCAGATAAATTTTATCACGGGTCACCCCGCCAATTTGAAAACGCTTGGCATAATAAGGCCCTTCGCGACCCTCGCGGTAGATGATCGAATAGTATTTGGGATCATCCTTCCGAAAAACCGCCACGTGAACCGGACGCTTTCCCACAAAGATCTTGTCCGTGATTTTCATCACCCGCATTTCACCATCCTGTGAAAACGCGATCATGTCATCGAGCGTAGAACACTTCTCAATCGCCTGCTCCTTCTTCAGCCCGATCCCCGCAAAACCATTCTTCACATCGAGGTAAAGAGTCTCGCTCGCCACCACCACCGCGGCCCGCCTGACCGTCCCAAAGACAGTGAGTTCGGTCTTACGCTCACGGCCCTTACCATACTTCTTCAGCAAGTCTTTAAAGTAAGCGATCGAATAGCGGGTGATATTCTTGATGTTCTTTTCAGTCTCCTCGATCCGGTCTTCAAGCCCGCGGATTTCTTCATCCGCCCGAAAACCATCATACTTCGAAATCCGCTTAATTTTAATCTCGGTGAGCCGAATAATATCATCTCGGGTCACCTCACGCTTGAACAGCTTCTTGAAGGGATCCAGGCCGGAATCAATGGCCTCGATCACCGCTTCCCAAGTCTCACATTCCTCGATATCGCGGTAGATGCGATTCTCGATAAAAATCTTCTCCAGCGAGCTGTAGTGCCACTTGTCAGCGAGCTCTCCGAGAAGGATCTCAAGTTCCAGCAAGAGGAGATCCTTCGTCATGAAGGCACAATTTCTAAGAATCTCAGAGACCGGCATGAAATGCGGTCGACCTTCGTGAATGACACCGGAATTCGGAGAAATACTCACCTCGCAATCGGTGAACCCGAAGAGCGCTTCGCGAGTCATGTCAGCATCGGCGCCGGCCGGAAGATGAACCACGATATCGACGTTCTCGGCGGTATTATCTTCGATCTTGGAGATCTTAATCTTGCCCTTGTCGTGAGCACTCACAATGGAATCCATCACTCCTCCCGTCGTCGTTCCGAATGGAATGGAAGTAATCCGAATAAGCTTCGCCTTCTCAATCTCGATAATGGCGCGGACACGGACCTTACCTCCACGAAGTCCTTCGCGATAATCACTGACATCGGCGAGACCACCGGTGAGAAAATCAGGAAAAAGTTCGAAGGGTTCCTTTCGTAAAGCAGCGATGCAGGCCTCGATGAGTTCGCAGAAGTTATGAGGGAGAATCTTACAAGCGAGACCCACCGCGATTCCCTCGACTCCTTGGGCGAGCAAGAGCGGGAATTTCATCGGCAAGGTCACCGGTTCCTTGTTCCGACCATCGTAACTGCGGGTCCAATTTGTCGTCTTGGGATTGAAGGCCACCTCCAGTGCGAAGGGTGTGAGACGGGCTTCAATATATCGTGACGCGGCTGCCCGGTCTCCGGTTAGGACGTTTCCCCAGTTACCCTGGGTGTCGATAAGAAGGTCCTTTTGTCCCAACTGCACCATGGCGTCGCCAATCGAGGCATCTCCATGCGGATGATACTTCATGGTGTTGCCCACGACGTTCGCGACCTTGTTGTAACGACCATCCTCAAGCTCGCGCATTGAGTGTAAAATACGGCGTTGGACCGGCTTGAGACCGTCGCCCAAGTGGGGCACGGCCCGCTCCATGATCACGTAACTCGCGTAGTCGAGAAAGTATTCACGGTACATTCCGCCGAGGGGTTGATCCTCGCGAGGCTGGTTCGGTTCTTCCATGTTCAATGAGGGGGCCACAATTCGTTAAGGGAACCTAACAATCGTGGCGCTCCTGCCAAACTAAAAAAGGGCGGGACCTCCCGGCCTTTGGATAATAAGGTCAACCCCCAAACAAACTACGGCTTGAAAATCCGATAAAACTGCGTGGAATTCGTGGCCAACTCAGGATCAGTGAAGGTGAAATCGACATTTTCCCCGTTGTCGCTCTCGGTCACAACGCCCGTCACGTTTGCCCAGGAATCGACCTGATCGAGGTCGGTTGATGACTGAACATCGTAAATCCCGTTCCCTAATCCTGACACGGTCAGCACAACTTGTCGCGTCCTGGCAGCGACGCTAATATTGGTAATCGCGATTTCATCCGGGTCTGGAGGATTGATAGGACCAGCGTTCTCACTCTTCGGAGTATCAGTGGCTGGCTCTTCCGCAGTTCCAAAAGTTCCTACGACCCAAGCACCCGTGGCATTTGGAGAACGGTAGACGTGAGCAGGAGTAAAAGTGGTCACCGGAGCAATGTCGGCTCCCACAAACCCAAGGGCCCCAGCATAGCCAAAGGCATCCGATGCGTCAGGATCAAGAACAGATACTGAGTCAAGCACTTTGCCCCAGGGCGTCTCGTTGAGAGCTCCGTCATTATTGGGATCCAAGTCAGACCCCACCGTGCCTGTGAAATCAATCACCAGAAGGAAAGTGAGAGCATCTTGGTTCTCAAAAATATTTGTTCCTACGGTAAGATCAGGAACCGGAGCCGTCATATTATCGTTTCCGACAAGGAAGTAGCTCCCAGTCGCTGAATGACCAGTCAGGTCATAAGCTCGCTCAATCACCCCAGTAGGATCAAATACACCATCAATGGAACCATCCCCCAGCACAACGAGCCAAACCCGATCAAGTGAATACCCACCGCTTGCCCCGTAGATCTCGACATATTCGTTGATATCACCACCTTCATTGTCGGTCCTCAATTCGTTAATCACGATCGTCGGAGCCGCAAAAGCCTCATCGTCATCCACAATAACCGATCCAGAAGCGCTCAAAAACCCGGGAGAAGTTCCGGTAACAACCACACTCTGCGCACCATCAATCTCAGCATCGTCCACGGCCGTCACCGTGAACGTCGCACTGGAAGCTCCCGATGGGATCGTCACGGTCGCGGGAACTGTAATCTCAGTGGTGTCAACACTCTCAAGACTAATGAGCAAGTCGACGGCGTCAGCAGTCGGGCGGGAAATCTCACCAGTGCCCGAGGTCACCCCACCGTTCAAATCGGTCTCAGCGAGTCGATCAGGAAGGGTGATGGAGAGAGCCACAGGATCAACATCATCAACGCTCAATGAAGAAATTTCAAAACCATCGTCAGCACCATTAATTTCAAACTCAAATCCTACCACCAAACTGCTCGCACTCGTCACATCAATGACCTCGGTGTAGTCGAGCGAACCATCAGCAGTCACCGGAAGCTGGGAGATCCGGGCCCCGCCATCCCGAATGTAAAACCAGGTGAACCCCTCACTCCCGGAATTAAAAACAGCTGCCCCAACGGTGTCTGCGAGCGCTGAAATGGTCACCGAGTTCACCCCACTCACATCAATCGCATTCGTTTCAAAAATGGCCCGACCACCCCAGTCGGAAGAAACCAACTTCCCGCCAGAGGTAATGAATGAGTTGATACTTCCATCGGATCCGGGGTCTGCATCCCAACGAATTACCCAGTTGGCACCTACAACCGGGGAGCTCTCAATGGCATCTCCAGCAGTATCGTGGGTGGAACCCTGACCATCGACTGAAAAATCAGCACGATAGAATTCCACGGCAAACGATGGGGAAATTCCGCAGCTAAGAAGTGCGGATTTCAAGAAGGAGTTTAATTTCATAGGGATTTCTAAGTTGCCGATGATCGCAAACACGATCCTTGCCAATCATAGCCCGATCTCTTCAACACGCAAATACTGAACTGCGTGACGATCCTGCCACTTGCCCTACACTTCTGCTGAATCCACGTCGTCACGAAGGTTTTCGATGATGAAGCCTTGGCGATCCGGGGTGTTTTTCCCCATATAAAAACTTAACAATTCCTTAAGGCCTTTCCCCTCCTCCATCTGGACGTGATCAAGACGCATTTCCGCGCCAATCATAAACTTAAACTCATCGGGTGAGATTTCTCCCAAGCCCTTAAATCGGGTAATCTCGGGATTTCGGCCCAATTCAATCATGGCCGCTCCGCGCTCTGCTTCGTCGTAGCAATAAATGGTCTTCTTCTTATTGCGCACCCGGAAGAGGGGCGTCTGAAGAATATAGAGGTGCCCTTCCCGAATCAACTCGGGGAAAAACTGCAAGAAGAATGTCAGTAAAAGGAGGCGGATATGCATTCCATCAACATCCGCATCGGTCGCAATCACCACGCGGTTGAAGCGGAGTGAATCAATATCCTCCTCGATTCCCAAAGCCGCCTGCAGCAAGGCAAACTCCTCGTTTTCGTAAACCACCTTCCGCGTTAAACCATAGGTATTCAGAGGCTTACCTCGAAGCGAAAAGACAGCCTGCGTTTCCACATCACGACACTTGGTGATCGAGCCACTCGCAGAGTCACCCTCGGTCAGGAAGACGGTCGTTTCGGCGGCACGCTTGTGCTTGGTGCTGAAGTGCGCTCGGCAATCGCGAAGCTTTTTATTGTGCACCTTCGTTTGGCGGGCCCGGTCGCGAGCCAGCTTCTTCACCCCACTCAACTCCTTGCGCTCGCGCTCAGCAGAGAGAATCCGCTTCTGCATCGCTTCAGCAACGGCCGGATTCCGGTGGAGATAGTTATCCAACTCCTCCTTCAGAAAATTCCCAATAAAGGTCCGCACCGACTCCCCCGCGGGTGCCACCGTCGTACTCCCCAGCTTCGTCTTGGTCTGACTCTCGAAAATCGGCTCTTCGATTCGCACTGCAATGGCCCCCACGATCCCCGCCCGGATATCGGACGGATCGTAATTCTTCTTATAAAAGTCACGGATCACCTTCACAATCGCCTCACGAAAAGCCGCAAGATGGGTTCCTCCTTGGGTGGTATTCTGACCATTGGCGAAGGAATAATAGTCCTCCGAACTGGTCGACCCGTGCGTGAACGCAACCTCAATATCATACCCACTCAGGTGAATGGGTGGATAAATGGGCTCCTCATCCATCTCCTCCTTCAAGAGATCGAGCAAACCATTCTTGGAGCGAAACCTCTTCCCATTGAAAATTAGCGATAATCCCGGATTGAGATAGGAATAGTAGCGACACATCTTCTCCACGAAGGGTGCCTTGTAATTGGTCCGTTTCGGAAAAATCGTCCGGTCGACATCAAAGGCGATTCTCGTCCCCCCTTCGCCATCATCCTTGCAGGGGGTTTTCATCTCCTCAACCACTTCGCCTTTGGAAAACTCAATCGATTTCGTCTGACCGTCCCGCCACGCTTGGATCTCAAAAAACTCACTCAAGGCATTCACGGCCTTAATGCCCACGCCGTTCAAGCCCACCGACTTCTTGAAGGCCTCGCTGTCATACTTCGCCCCCGTATTGATCTTGGCCGCACAATCCATCAGCTTGCCGAGAGGAATCCCCCGCCCGAAGTCCCGCACTTCAACACGGCCCGACTCATCAATATCCACCGTGATTTCCTTGCCGTGACCCATCACGAACTCGTCGATGGAGTTGTCGATCACCTCTTTGAGAAGGATGTATCCGCCATCGTCAGCCGAGGTTCCATCCCCTAACTTGCCAATATACATTCCAGGACGCAGCCGGATGTGCTCACGCCAGTCTAGGCTCTTAATGTCGTCTTCGGTGTAACTTGAGGCAGCAGCCATATCCGAAGAATATTTAACTTTTCCGAAATTTCAAGACTTCGCTTCACCCCAACTCCAAGAATTGCCCAATTCCCCGCAGAATCACAACCCGGTCACTTAAGATTGCTAGATAGTTTGGATTTGCTAAGGTGCGCCCGCTCAAGGACCCCCGCAAACTTGGATTCAGCAATCCCCTCCCCATAACCCATGCCCAATCCTCTCGTCAGCGTCTGCCTACCCTGCCACAACGCCGGCCCCTACGTGGCCCAAGCCCTGAGATCCATCTTCACGCAGACGTATCGCGACTTTGAAATCATCCTCGTGAACGACGCCTCGACGGATATCACTGCCGAAGTCCTCGCCACCTTTAAGGACCCGCGCCTCACCGTCATCAACCAGAAGTGCGGCAGCGCCTCCAAGGCCCGAAACCTTGCTTTCGAGCATTCCAAGGGCTCACTCATCAAATTTTTCGATGCCGACGACATCCTCTCGCCGGGCATGATCGAGAAGCAAGTCGCCCGCATCGAGGACAGCGAACGAGCCATCGCGACCTGTGAATGGGGTCGCTTTCAAAAGAAAAACCTCTCGTCCTACGTTCCAAACCGCCAAAGCGTCTGGCGGGATATGAGCTCCAAGGAATGGCTGATCGAATCATTCCGCGATGCCCGCCCCATGATGCAGTCCGGCATCTTCCTCATTCCCCGGGGTCTGATTGAAGAAATTGGGCCTTGGGACGAACGGGTCTCTCCCCTCGATGACTTCGAATTCTTCTCGCGCCTCCTTTCAGTCGCCGACGACATCAAGTTCTGCGATGGCCAGACCCTCTATTACCGCTCCGGCCTAGAAAGCAGCCTCTCCGGGAAAAAGTCGCGCGAAGCGATCGAAGGAACTCTCCACTCCCTCCTCTCCGGAACCGCCTGCCTGCTCGATAAGAAATCGACCAAGCCCGCCCAGATGGCCTGCGCCAATCTTCTCCAGGACTTCATTTACACCCAGTATCCCGACCACGAGGACCTGCGTGAAACCGCTGCCGAACGGATCAAAGAGCTCGGCGGAGCCTCCATCGAACCCGATGGCCCGCCCCGCTTCCAACAACTTCGTCTATTCCTAGGCTGGAAGATCGCCCGCCGGATCCAACGCCTCCTCAAACGCTAGCCCCATGCTCGCCGAATTTCTCTCCCCAACGCCCTCCCTCAAAATTTGCGGAGTCACCACCGGGTCGGATGCTCGGAAACTCGTCGAACTCGGGGTTCAGGCCCTGGGTCTCAACTTTTGGCCAATCTCCAAGAGGTATTGCTCACCAGAAACTGCCAGAAGCTTCGCCCCTTCAATCTCAGGTCAGATCCTTCGCGTCGGCGTCTTCGTGAACAACTCGCGACCTCTTGGCGAAAAGCTCTTCGCGGAAGGATTGATCGACGTCGTTCAACTCCATGGAGACGAAACGTTTGAGGACGTTGCCTATTTCTTAAAAAAAGACATTCCCGTCATTCGTGCGGTCAGCGCCCTCAAACTCCCCAAGGGCGACCTTCCCTCGCAAAACTTCGCGCTCCTCATCGATACCCCAGCGGGCAAAGACTACGGCGGCACCGGACAAACCTTCGATTGGACCATTGCCCGAGACTTCATCGACTCCCACCCGGGCCTCCCCGTCATCTTAGCCGGTGGGATCACCCCCCTCAATGCCGCCGCGGCCCTCCAAGCAGCCCACCCAGTGGCTCTTGATGTGGCTTCTGGCGCTGAGATTTCACCCGGTCACAAGGACTTCACAAAAGCACAATTCCTCCTCTCAACCATCTCCCAATGAACGCTTTGTTAGTATTTTTAGGAGGAGGCCTCGGTTCATTAGTCCGATGGGGATTATCGGAGTCAATTCAACAATTGGCCGAAAAAACCAGCCTGCAACGTTTCCCAGTCGGCATCCTTTCCTGCAACGTTCTCGGGAGTTTCCTGATCGGTTGCCTCTTCGGATACTACACCTCGCGAGTCGCGCCCAACTGGGTCTTCCCACTCTTGGCCACAGGTTTCCTCGGAGGCTTCACCACCTTCTCGACCTTTGCAAAAGAGACTCACTCACTCTGGACTAGTGGACTAACCCATCTTGCTTTTTTGAAAATAACCCTCTCCGTCGTCTTGAGCATCCTAGCCGTCTTCATCGGAATCAAGCTCACCCACCATCCCGCCTGACCTCCCCCAATACACTGCGAGCGAGTCGAAAACTAGTTTCATCTTCCGGTATTCTTTACATTCGACATTATGGTCGCTGAAATCATCAAATCATTCACGACCTCGAGCAACTACTACGAAAAAACAAAGGGAGGCTTCTAACTCCCAAACAACCAAACCCTTGAGTAAACAAAATACCAAAATCAGCCGAACCCTGAGCCTCGTCCTCCGGCACGATCCCGGCGCGATCAATCTCACTCTGGATTCCGAAGGCTGGGCCAAGGTGGACGAACTCCTCGCTTGCATGGTCCGAGATGGCAAGAAGATCGACCACGCCCTTCTTAAAAAGATCGTCGCCGAGAGTGACAAACCACGCTTTCGCTTCTCCGATGACGGTGAGCGAATCCGTGCCAATCAAGGACACTCCATCGACGTCGATCTTAAGATGAAAGAACAGTCCCCTCCAGATCTCCTCTATCATGGCACGACAAGTCGCTTCATGAATATCATTGCGAATGAAGGCCTAAAAAAAATGAAGCGCCGGCACGTTCATCTCAGTTCCGACATCCGCACTGCCCATGCGGTGGGCATGCGACACGGCCAGCCCGTGATTATCGAAATTTCGGCAAGATCGATGGAGACTCACGGGTTTCGGTTCTACCTTGCCGAAAACGGAGTGTGGCTGACCGAGGAAGTCCCACCCGACTACCTCAACCGCAGATTTTCCGTCTAGAAGACAGAAACCAGAAATGAATCACGAAGCCCAAATAGCCTGATGGCAAGCGCTCGGGTTTCGAGTCTGGAAGCTTCACCACCGCAAAATAATGCAAAAGAGATTCCACAAATCTCCAAAATTCGCACGGAGCCTGCTACGTCTTCGCCCGTGAAGCACGAGAAAGAACGATTGGCTGAAGACAAGGCACGCACCGCCAATTGGAAGCGGTAGGGCCCATACCTGTCTGAACGCCAATGGGGAACGGTTCGCGAGGACTACTCTGCCGATGGCAGTAGCTGGGAGGCCTTCTCCCACGATGACTCCCGCCGCCGCGCCTATCGCTGGGGCGAAGACGGCCTGCAAGGACATCCTCGACAAGCACCGCGATGCCATCTCCCTGGATCACAAAGGAACAAAAGCCGCAGGGCATTTCATCTTCAATGTCCCCGCCGGCAAGTCGGTGGTGATCAATTGCCGCCTCTGCCACGCCCACTCTGAGGTCAAGGGCTTGGAGCAATTTGAGGAGACCTTTGCCGAAAGACTCACCGAAGCCGATGAATTCTACAACGAGATCATCCCGGATGAAACCACCCCCGAAGAACGGGTCATCTTCCGCGAAGGATACGCCGGACTCCTCTGGACCAAGCAATTTTACAACTACGTCGTCGACGACTGGCTAAAAGGCGACCGCCGGACTCCCGACCCTTCCGACGCCCGAAAGTCCGGACGCAACAGCACTTGGGATCATTTCTTCGCGCGCGATATTCTCTCCATGCCCGACAAGTGGGAGTATCCTTGGTTTGCCGCCTGGGACACCGCCTTTCACATGATCCCCTTCTCTGCGATCGTCTCATCAATCTCTTTAAGCCAAGAGCCGATGGCGTCCGCCCCTTCGTTTCTGACGATCATCCGCACCGCGACAACCCGCTGTGGCAGGAGCACCTTCTCTTTCACGAGTATTTCCATGCTGAATCCGGGAAGGGCCTCGGAGCATCCCACCAGACTGGTTGGACCTCGCTGGTCGTGAGGCTGATCCGGGAGCGAAAAGAGAAGCTGACTCACTTCGACGAAGAAGACTAGTGCTTTGTCAGGATTAAAAAGGGGGATCGCTCCGCCGAAGGTTTGTGGGAGGGCGAGGCGGAATTCCTTTGGTGAATCGAGATTCTCCGAAGGAATGACAACGAAGCCATCCCGCGAAACGGCAAGGAGATACCCGTCTTTTTAGTTCTGACAGAGCACTAGGATCAGGACAACCCAGCCCGAGTCTACTTCTTCGCTTCCCCTTTCTTTGCCAGAGGCATGGAAATCACGAGCCCTGCAACCCGGTCTTCCAGGCTGGTGCGATCGGGCACATGACATTTCAAACAAGCATTGTGGAGAACAATAGGCGCAGCCCTTCGAAAAATCCGACCTTCCATCGTTTCGAATTCTTTTTCGCCTTTCGCCAAAGCCTCAACAGCCTTCTGCTCGAACTTGTCCCTAGGTTTGTGATCGACATTCATCGTCTTCCCCTCGACGCCCAACCATCGAATTTCGATCGCCCACTTCTCTTCAACTTCCTCAAAGACTTCTTCAAGGGTCGCAGAGGGAATCAGATCCATCTCCAAGGGATCAAAGAAGTCCCGATGAACGAACTGCAGGGTCGCGTGAATGGTATCATGCAGGATTTGCGCGCGCACCTTTGCTTCCTCTTTGGTCTGCGGAAGAATGATTTCCTTCTCTTCCTTGGCGTCTTCATTCTCCTCGCCACTCAGAGGATCACCTCCCCAGATCGTGAGGGAAACTGCAGCCAAACAAACTCTCGCAAACCACTTCTTATTTTCCAAATTCATGAGGCGTTCTACTTCGCCACTTCGACCTCGAAGCGGTCAAACCCAACCATGAAGGGCCCCAGCGCGGCTTCATTTTTTCCCGTGATATGGATATCGATCTGCAAAGGCTCCCCCGGACTCACGTTCACTTTTTCAAAGCGCAAAGGCTCCCCCGGAAGAACGCCTGCACTATAAAGATCCGCTTCCTGAAGCTGCCCGTTGATGGCAATCTTCACCTTGGCATAATCAGGGGCCGTCGTTGGAAATAGGGAAAGATTCTTGGTGCCGGGAGTCAGCCCCTCGAGCTTAAGCGTGAGGACATCTCCAGGTCCGGCTCCGGTCCACCAGAGATGATGATGACCCGACCAGCCGGGACCAAAACTCGCCATCCCCTGCGTGTTGACTCGCCCCTTCTTGACTTTCACTTTGGGAACTAGGGCCTCTCCTTCGATTCTCACCACGCCCTTCGCGGGAGGCGGAACCGAACTCATCGCGGCGGGCTTCTCTTGACCCGGCATGGCAACCTGCGCTGGACTCGCAAGATACTTCACGAGATCTGCGACCTGCTCCAGAGGGAGTGCTTCAAAGAGCCCTGCCGGCATTAACGACTGGGGAAACTCTTTCCTCTCTTTGATATCAGAAACCTTAAGATTGGTCGCCCCACCGCCGGGCATCGCAACCTTGAGGAACTCCGGCGTCTCCTCCTTAATCGTCCCGCTCACCGTTGAACCATCTTTGAGCGTGAAGACATTCAGCAAGTAGTCCTTTCCGACGATGGCACTGGGCGCGAGAACATTCTCTAACAGATAGCTCATGTCGGCACGATTCGAGCCCGTAAGATCGGGCCCCAAGGCAATTCCCTCACCGAATAACTGATGGCAACTTCCACAGGTTTCCGTGAAGACCTGACGGCCGCGGGAAGCATCGGCCTTCCCTAAGACGGCCTCATTCAATTTTTTATCCCACTCCTTGATGGTTGCCGTAAGTTGCGCCAGATCGACGCCCGCCCCACCACGGGTCCAATGGCGGTCGACGAGGTCATCGATCCCCTTGTCCTTGAAGCGGGTAAACTGATCGAGCATGACTGGAGAAATCAGTGAAGCCGGGAGCTTCTCCTCGTCAACCGCCCTTAAGAGCACCAGCGCGGTTTCCTTGCGAGTCGCCAACTGGTTGATTGCTTCATTGCGAAGTGGCAGAGGAAATTGCGGAAGCCGTTCCACCAAGGCATTGGCCGTCTCGATCCCCGGAAACTGCCGGAGGGCCTCCAACGCGACTGCCTGCATCGAGCGCACTTTTAAAAGCTCGCGTGCGAGCGATTCAATACCCAGATCGTGTCCCGCAATCAGGAGCTTCATGGCATTCACCCGCTTGTCCACAGGCTGCTTTCCGTCTTCTGCGATGGATCGCCAAACCGGGAAGAATTCAGGATCACCGAATCGTGCCCCCAGCTGGCTCAACACATCATTCACGGCCCCCTGATTCCCGGTTAAGGATCGCGCGTGTTTCTTAATGGCAGGCCAGCTTTCAGGAACCTCCACCGAAGGAAGATTCTCAAGTGACTTCAAAAGCTGACCCGCAAGCTGTTGAAACTCCGCCGTCGACTTCGTGGCTGTGAGCGCCGTCATCACGGCACTCCGCCCCTCGTCAAACAGGGTTGCCCGACGCGTCATAAATTCCTTCAACGGCCCCCACGGCGTCTCATGGGCCAAGGCGAGAGCCCGCTCCGGATCCGCTTCAACGAGTGGTTCAATGCCATACCAACAAAGCAAAGGAAGGTTGCGATCATGACTGCTCCGGTCGTGGGCAATGAGCCCCTTGGCAATCCCCCAGCGTTGTTCATTCGGGAGTCTTTGAAGCAGCGAGGCCAAATAACGACGAACGACGAGCGAAAAATCGCCCTGCGCCATCGCCTCCAACCGCTTCACTGTCGCAGCCGAAAGAGCACCGCCATTCTCACCCAGCAACTGAATGGCCCAAGCTCGATAATACTCGTTAGAATCACTGAGATGACTTGTGAGAATCTCCTCGTTTAAAAGCCCGCAAACGTGCCGCGTCCAGAGAGCCCGAAGACGGAGGGGCAATTCACGAGAATGCTCCTTCTCCATTTCTGCGAGGGCCTTCGCAACAACTCCTGTATCCAATTTCCCCAAGAATTTCCGCTCCTGAAGTAAGCGCTGCGCCTGCCGGGCGATCACCGCATTTCCATCAGCCAAGGCTGCCACCAGTTCAGCATCACTGAGGTCTGGCAAGTTGCTCGTGGTGGTTTTCACCTCACCATGTCGCACTCGGAAGATCCGCCCGTTGCTGCGATCCCAAATCTCAACATCGCGGTGGTGACAAGTCTGCGGATCAACCCAGTCCGAAAAGTAAAGCGCACCATCCGGCCCCTGCATCAGCCCCACCCCAATGAAGTCGTGATTATTCGTCAGGAGGAAATCGGGACGATGCCGCACGATATATCCTGAGCCATCCTTCTCGATCTTTTCGCGCACCATGCGGTGCCCGTGGAGGTTGTGGACGAAGGCCGCGTTGCGATATTCTGCGGGAAACTCGTCTGCTTGATAAAGCGCCAGCCCGCAATGAGCGTGCCCGCCACCTAATGACGAGGTGTCAGTCGGAGCCGCCCGGCGCTCCACAAAATTATCTCCCCAAAAAGCATGTTCACTAATGCTCCCCGTGTAGTGGGAATGATCTGCGATCGTTGGGATGTCCTCAAAGGTATGGCGATTAAAATGCTGCCCAGCTTGCCGAAAATAACGTCCTCCCTGGCTCAAGTGGAAAAAGTGAGGGATCACGCAGGAGCTCACGAACCAGTCTCCCACCTCATTAAAATCAACTCCCCACGGATTACTGGTGCCGTGCGCAAACACTTCAAATTTTTGGCTCTCCGGGTGGAACCGCCACACCCCCGCATTGATCGGCTGCCGGTCGGCATCCGGCGTCCCGGGCTTCCCAACTTTGGAATGAGTAAAGACTCCGTGGCAACCATAAAGCCAGCCATCCGGCCCCCACGTAAAGGCATTGAGAGTCTCGTGAGTGTCTTCATACCCCCAACCATCAAGCAAGATCTCCGGCTCACCATCGGGAACATCGTCCTGATCCTTGTCCGCAAAGAACATCAAGTAAGGTGCGGCGCCGACATACACGCCGCCAAAGCCGACCTCGATCCCGCTCGCTAAATTGATCCCTTCCGCAAAGACCTTACGGGTTTCAAAACTGCCATCCTTGTCTCCATCCTCGAGAATTAAAATACGATCCTTCCCCTGCCCTTCCGGAGCCCTGACCGGATAAGTGTGCCCCTCGATCACCCAGATCCTTCCCCGCGCATCGAAACACATCGCAATCGGCTGGGTCACCTGCGGTTCGGCCACAATCAAGTCCACCGCAAACCCTGCGGGAACCTCCATCCGCGACAAGGCCTCTTGAGGATCCAACTTTGAACCGTAGCCATCCTGGGGACGAGCTCCATCGACCTTCCATTTCCCAACCGGGACATGCTTGCGGTCTGTATTCTGCAAATGAATCTTCAAACCCATCTTGTTGCTCGTGATGACATCAGGCTTCCCGTCTGCGTTCAGGTCGGCCACTTCCACCTCAACCCCGACGCCCGAATCATCGTGGATCAAATGCGGCACAAATTCAGCCCCGCCGTCACCCGCTTTCGTATTTCGAAACCAGTAAAGCACGGGGGCGTGTAGCCCGCCCGGATCCTTTCCTTGATGAGCAAGGTAGCGCTTTCCCGTGACAAAGTCCTTTCGTCCGTCCCCATCGACATCGCTCAACTCCAAAGCATGCGGCTGGGAAAACGCGACCCCATACGGGCTCTCGGTGGACGTGGCTCCCATGATGTCATGCCGGGAAAACTCTCCAGGCTCCCTTTGCTCAAACCACGCCAAACCATATCCATGGGCATTCAAAGAGGTCACGATATCGCTATCGCCATCACCGTCGAAATCATGGACGAGAATCTGGGCACCCCCGCCACCGTAGGATTCCTTGGCCCAAACGTGCTTGCTCCACAATCCTCCCGGGGTCTCCGCTTGCTCATACCAATGGGTTTTCTCAATGACGTCCAGGCGCCCATCACCATTGACATCACCCACTCCGAGTCCGTGACCAAAGGGGGTCGCCGCTTCTCCCGGCAATGAAATCGGAGTCCATTTCCACGCTTTGGTCGGATCACTCCCAGCTTCAAAGTAACCGTAACTCCCTGACCTCCCGCAAACAATCTCCGGAAACCCACCAGGGATCAGATCCACAAAATGGGGGGATTCGTTGGCCACCTGATCGGCAACCACAAACTCCGGCCACATCGAGGCATCGCCGGGATTGAGAAAAATCTTCGCCTCCTTCCCCGGAAACCCAAAAAAGAGCAAATCGTTTTTCCCGTCTTGGTTGAAATCCCCAACAAATCCAAAAAAACTATCCGAATATCCCCTCTCCGCCACGAAAGGCTCCCCCGCCCGGTATCGCCGCGCTTCCGCGAAATCCGGCCCCGCAAACAAAAACGGCCCATAGGCCAAATCAAGGTGGCCATCCCCGTTAAGATCCCCCACAGCAGCACCCTCACCATGAAACTCCGGATAAAGTTCCCGAGTTTCCCAAGATTCAGCTGCCCCCAGGGGCAACGAAACAACAAACCCAACCACCGACAGAGGAAACTTCATTCTTCATAAACGACCGCAAAGCCAGCTTCCTTACAAGACCAAAAACACCAGCACACATCGACTCATTGACTTGATAACTGTAAATTTGATTCTATTTGTAATTCCCTATGAAATCACACCTCACCATTCTCGTATCTTTGGGAATGAGCGTCCTCCATGCTCATCCCAGTTACTCCGAGGAATCCCCCACTGAAAAAACCCGCCAAATCACTCTCCCCGACCGAATTCTCACCGTCCACAAGCTCATTGATCCTCAAGTTAAGCCTCCCTCAGCGTTGACGACAACGGCTTCGTCACCTTGCCGTGACTCTCCCTCCCCGGGCACACCTACTTCATGCAATGCTCCTTCGACCTCGTCACCTGGACCTATTTCGGCGAAGTGATCCATTCAGGTTTCGGAATCGAAAAATCACCTTCGATCCCACCGACGATCACATTTTTTTCCGTATCATTGGCTCCGATATCCCCACCTACGATGCCGTCAATGATGACTTCAACGGCGACGGCATCTCCAATGGCGATTCAATCGACCAAGGGATCGATCCGCTCACCCCGCCGCCAGGAACCATTCCACCGGGCCAAATTGAAGGCCTCGTGCCGGGGCACGCATACACCCTCGAAGTTGCGCAGATCAACGGAGCCAACCCTGGCACTCGCGCCTATCTCCTTGATCGAGACTACCGCCTCTTGGGAAACCCCACCGCACCGATTGATACCTTCCCCATTCCCATTACCTCGCCCCCCCCGCAGCGGCCCAAACCACCATCACCTTCACATCGGTGAATCCCGCCCAACACGACACCCCCATCGACCTCATCCTTTACACCTCCATCCCGGAACCAGGAAACTCATCCAACTTGATCCGTGGACTTGAAAAACAAACGCTGTTTTGTAGCCACCTCTACCTTCTCAAATGAATATTTGAACAAACCAACAAATCAACAAATGCGTGAGGGCAGCCGTCAACGTATCTTGCACACGATGACTCACGAAATTGGTCACCTCATCATCACGCTAGGACACCCCGACCAGTAGAACCCCGCCAGCGAAGTCCCCGGTCTCCCATTCTCTCACAACGGTGGTCCCGCCCCCCTCGCAAAAGATCCAGCCCTTCATCAATGGCAACTAATTTGCGTCTCCTCATTTTCCTCACTCTCACTGCGACAGTGACGATTTTGCACGCCCAGAAAAAGCCGCCCATGAAACGGGCCACCATCCCTGAGAAGGTTCTCAGGATCAAGACATTAGCCGGTCCTGACGGTCCCGACTACATTGAATACTCCGAAACTCGACGATGGGTAATGATCAGAGAAGTCGTCGCGATCACCCGGAGCCGGGAGCCGGAGGCTGTTGCCGCCCTGATCGACCTCGTTCTCTACGAGCCCTTCGATGAAGTTGACAGCAAGTTGACTAGGAAAGATCTCTATGTCTATCGAGCATCTCACCAAGCCGTCTGTGGCCTCCTGAACTACGCCCTCACCGAATTGTCCGTCATTCCCGGCCCGGATCTCCCTGATTATCCCTACTTCGACCCCATCGACCCCGAGCGGAGAAAAAAAGCACTGCGGAGTCATTATGAGAACCACCCCGAAGAAGCCCTCCGCGACTGCCGTACGTGGTGCCGGGAAGTACGCGATGGGAAACGCAGCTTCCAGCTCCAGGGCAGCAAGCTCCGCTACAACCACCTCGGGCAAGTCATCAATCACCCGCCACCCCGCACACACAGCACCTCCCAGTCCACGCAAACTCCCGGCCCCGCGTCCTCTCAACCTTCCTCAAATCCCAAAACCCACTGGCTCATCGCCCTCCTCAGCCTGGTGATCATCGGAGGAATCATTAGACTGGCGATCCGCAAGACCTGAGAACTGCGACAGGTCGAACCCTTGGTTGACTCCCCTCACCACGCTCCCGCCTTTTTCCTCGCCCCGGCATCGAAACTTTTTCAAGATCCACCCTGACTCACAAACACGATGGAACGTAGAGAACTTCTTAAAATGATGGGCGCATCGGTCGGTGCCACAATGGCCATACCGCAAAGCGCCTTTGCCAGGCTGGGCGACCCCTTTGACCCTTCCGAACTCAATTTCTTCAGGCCCTCCCAACGGGAGCAAGTCGCCATGATCGCGGAAGCGATCATTCCCAAAACCGATACTCCGGGCGCGATCGACGCCGGGGTCCCCGGCTGGATCGAGGTGATTGTGCAAGACTGTTTCGAACCGGCCGACCAGAAGGTCATTGTCGAGGGACTCGCCGACCTCATGCGGCGTTGCCAGGAAGCACATCGTAAAGACATCTCGCAACTCACCGGACCCGAGCAGGTCTCTTTCCTCACCAAGATGCACCACGATACCCTCGGTGAGAAACGCGAGGCCCAGAAAGCCGGAAACCCCCAACGTAAGACCTTCCTCGAGCAATTTAAAGACCTCACCAAACTCTGCTACGTCGGTTCGGAGGTCGGCGCGACCGAAGCCTTCGACTTCATGCTCGTCCCCGGCAAATGGGTCGCCTCCATGCCGCTCGAACCCGGCCAAAAAGTCTGGGCAATGTAACCCCCTCCCCACTCACTGAAATGAATCTTAACATTCAAGGAAAAGCTGCTCACACCTTCGACGCCATCGTCGTGGGATCCGGAATCTCAGGCGGCTGGGCTGCCAAGGAACTGACGGAAAAAGGACTCAAGACCCTCGTGCTCGAGCGGGGACACGACGTCAAACACATCGTCGACTATAAGACGACCAACTCGCCCCCGTGGGAGCTTCAGTGGCTCAACACGCCCTCGCGTGAAATGCTGGCGCAACAATCCAAGCAGGCCCGCACCGGCTACACCGTCCGCCCTGAAGCAGGATACCTCTTCGTCGACGATGAAGACCATCCCTACGAAGAGAAAAAGCGCTTCGACTGGATGCGCGGCTATCACACCGGGGGCCGCTCCCTGATGTGGGGCAAGCAAAGTTACCGCATGAGCCCGATGGACTTCGAGGCCAATGGCAAGGACGGCATCGCCACTCCCTGGCCCATCACCTACGACGAAATCGCACCGTGGTATGACTACGTCGAAAGGTTCGCCGGCATCAGCGGATCCAAAGATGGCTTGGAACAGCTGCCCGACGGCGTCTTCCAACCTCCCATGGATCTCACCCCACCCGAACTCGATCTCAAAGCAGCCATCGAAGGGAAATGGAAAGGCCGCACCCTCATTCCAGGGCGCGTTGCCCACCTCACCGCACCCACCGAAGAGCAACTCGCGCTGGGACGTGCCAGTTGTCAATATCGGAACCTTTGCCGTCGTGGCTGCCCCTTCGGAGCCTACTTCAGCAGCCAAGCCGCCACCTTGAAGGCTGCCGCCAACACCGGCAAGATGACCCTCCGCCCGCACTCCATCGTGCACTCCGTCATCTTCGATGACAAAACGGAGAAAGCGATCGGCGTCCGACTCATCGACGAAGTCACCTTCGAGACGATCGAATACTACGCCCAGGTCATCTTCCTCAACGCCTCCACCGTGGCCTCGACCGCCATCCTGATGAATTCCAAGTCCAAGCGCTTCCCGAATGGCATGGACGAAAGTGGATCGCTCGGCGGCAATCTTATGGATCACCATCTCGGAGTAGGTGCGGGAGCAACACTCGATACTCACCAGGACAAAATTCACTTCGGACGTCGACCCAACGGCTTCTACGTCCCCCGCTTCCGGAACTTCAGCGAGAAGCCCAACGGCAACTACATCCGCGGCTTCGGTTACCAAGGCGGCGGGATGCGCCAAGGTTGGAACCGGTGGATCGATGGCTTTGGCACCGACTTCAAGAAAGAACTCACCTCCTTTGGCCCGTGGTCAATCAGTATGGGCGGCTTCGGCGAGTGCCTTCCTTACGATAACAACCGCATCTCACTCAGCAAAGACAAGACCGACAAGTGGGGCCTCCCTCTCGTCGTGGCCGATGCCGAGTTCCAGGAGAACGAAATCAAGATGCGTGGCGACATGATGAATGATGCCGCCGAAATGCTCGAAGCGATGGGAGCCAAGAACATACAAACCTACAACAACCCGCCTTCGATTGGTCTCGGTATTCATGAAATGGGCACCGCCCGTATGGGCAATACCGCCAAGGTCTCCGTCCTCAACAAACACAACCAAGTTTGGGGCGCGGAGAATGTCTTCTGCACCGACGGCGCGGCCATGACTTCGGCGGGTTGCCAAAACCCTTCGCTCACTTACATGGCCCTCACGGCCCGCGCCGCCGACTTCGCGGTCTCTGAGATCAAGAAAGGAAATCTCTAAGCCTTCCGCTACTGCACCCCCTGATACCGGACCCGCATGAAGAGACGCGGGTTGTTGACGGGTGTCGTTGAGCGGTAGGTTCGGAGGTAGCGGTTTCCAACAACCTCGGATCGGACGAAGTTCGCTACCGTGGGATCATTGAACCAAGTGCTGAGGTCCTCGGAAAATTCGAGCGTGGCCGTCACCCCCTGCACATCGAGAGCGACCGCAAACTGAAACTCCCATCCGCCTGCGCCATCGGGCTTGAAGAATGGCAGGTCTTCGGGAGGATTCGGAAGACCCTCGCTGGTCCCACTCGCAAATTCGGCAAAGGCACTGAGACCATCACCATCGGCATCAGCATTGGCATCGCCGGTAAACACCCTTCCCTCGGTGCTCCCTGGTGATCCGCCGACCGAGAAACTGGGACTCCAACTCGCCGGATTATTCGGGGTCGCTTCATCCACTAGGACGAGGCTGCGACCATCGCCATCGGCCTCCTCGGGCCAGGGTGCGGCACCATCATAGGTCACATTGAAAAGTTCGGTGACACCATCGGCCGCCATCAGGACCAAAGACTCGCCCCCGTTATCAAGACTCCCGCGATAGACACCCACGATCGGGAGTCCAATGCCATACTCGGCATCCACGCCAAAGTGGCTATCGACGACCAGGGCCCGCTCCCCGGGAGCAAGAAGGACATTACGGTTGTCCGGGAAGAAGAACTCGATGCCATCACTAAAAAAGGCCCCGCGCAAATTGACAGCATGCCCGGAACGATTATGCAGCTCAATGAACTCGGCATCATCAACGCCCGCAGGATTATAATGAATCTCCGAGGGCACGACATCCCACGGCTCAACCGGGCGCGATGCCCCCACCACAAAGAAGGCTTCATTGAGAGCCGACCATTGACCATCCTCCAGCGTCCGACTCCGGATCAGGGAATTCTCAGTGAGCGTCAAGAGACTGTTTTCATCGATCGGCCGGGACACTTTCAGCTCGAGATCAAAGCGACAATCCGAACTATTGAGAGCGGACTGATGCACTTCGACGGCGATCACGTTCTCACCTGCCACAAAGAGATTCGCCGGAACATTCAAGCGGTGAAACCCAATTCCGTCATCATTCGGAGTGCTCGCCAGGGTGAGGGAGTTGATCGTGCCAGTGGGCATAGAACTCCGCCCGATTTCGGTGCCGTTCAAATAGACGACCGCGCCATCGTCGCGTTTGATCCGAATTTCCGAACTGAGAATAGAAGCGACATTTTCAATGCGAACCGTCTTCCGAAAATAGGCCGTAATGAATTTTTGGGAGGCATTGGCACCAAAGGAAATTGTGGTCACGACGTCGCCCTCTCCGTATCCCAAGATGGCCGGGCCACTCTCCCAAGTGGAATCATCATAGGCACGAGCACGCCACGCAGCGCCTTGATCGGAACCGTCATCGAGGTAAGACCAATCCGCCCCTTCCGGAATGACCGTGACCGTCTGCTCTCCATCTTCAAAGACCAGCGCAGCAGGATTCACAGCACCACCCGGGAGACGTGGGTCGCTTCCGTCCCTCGAATAGAAAATCGCCCCACCACCATTCGACATCGTGAGATTAAAGCCGTTAGAGACAGCTCCCCCATGCTGATTGTAGACCGGAGCTTCTGTCGACGGATAAAAGCCGGCCGCGCGAAACTGATTGAGAGCGGAGGCTGTCCGTCCCGGAAGGATGCTTCTCAAGGCATTATTCTTCGCAGAGGTCCACGAGGAATGACTCCGGTAATTCCAACGCTCTGCTTCGGCGCGGAACGGCAAATCCATTTCATCGCAACGCGCCTGAAGACGGGCCGTTGTCTGGCTAGGGGTCATCGCGCCATCGTGAAAATAGTGCCGGTGAATGCGGTCCGCAAGCAGGGTCCGGTAATCGCGATTCCCCGCCTTATACAAGAGACTAAACAAACTCCCGGGGCCATCACCCGCGCTGAGCCCGAAGACACCCGGGGAATTACTCGCAAAACCGGTTCGGTTCCCGGCACTTCGCAAATAGCCATCGGCGTCATTGAGGAACCACTTGAATCCGCTCCCAACATCAGCGGGCCCGACACAACGATACTCGTCTTCCGAATCCCCATACATCCACATGATCATGTAATCAATGAAGTTGGGCATATCCAAATACGGCACGAGGTTCTCGTAGTTACTCGGATTGCTGCTGAGTCCCAGGTTCTTAATCCGGGCCCATGCCGATCCGTCACCATCATAGGCGGGGGCTACCGAATCAGCCCATCCACCGACATTCCAGTTTCCATTGATCGCTTCATGTGCGGACGTTGGACCATCAAGATATTCGGTGAGAGTGCTGGCGCTCCATCGCTCTCGCACATGGTAAACGCCCCAATACCGCCCATTAAGGTAAAGGTGCATGAAGCGCCCATGGGGATTGATTTGTCCCATATCGAGCATCGAGTCGTCGGTGAACCGGTTCGACATGTAGAACCCCCGCATCACCATATCGTGGGACCCGGAACGGAGATTCAGTTGATCAAAGGTATCCGTCGCCGTGATTCCCCGATCAAACCCCGCGAAGAGCGGATACTTTAATTTCGCCGCGCCATACTGGCTGCGAAAATACATCCGAAAGCTCTTCTTGTCGAAATTGGTGAAAGCCCCTCCGAAATTTTTCACCCCGCAGTCCTCTTGAAATCCCGGGGTCCCGTCCGGATTGATCAACTCAAAGGAGGTCGCAACTTCGCTCGTGCCGTTGATCGTCGAGGGGGTCACGATCGACAAGGATGGCACTGCGGTAAGAGAGTCTCGCATGATTTGAGTGACCGGACCACCGATGTCCGACGACGTGATAATATCGTCAACAAACAGGTAGGTATTGGTCTCAACATTCGTGGGAGCCCACCCCGACTTGTAAGCCACGGCGCGCAGCGTGGTCGTGCCTCCGACCGTCAGCGGACCCGAATAAATCGTCCCGTTACTCTCACTCGGAAGACTTCCGTCCATGGTGTAGCGGATGCTTGCTCCGACCGTGGCCGTGGTGATCTCAACGCTCTGTGACGAGGTATAGAACCCGCGACCCAGGCTGAATTTAGGATCTTCGACAAAGCCCGAGAAACTACTGCCGTTGACTGCGCCAGGGCTTGCAGGAAAGAAATACCCGATGGTCGCACCTCCCGGTTCAGATCCGTAACTGACATTGTCTTTTTGCCCAGGATAGGCTGGCGCGAACGAAGTCAGAACGGTGGCTCCATCAGGAGCCACCAAGGCCAGATACTCGCCACTTTTTGAAAGCGAAAAGTTGGTGTGCACCGGCCCCGAAGGATCGGTGACGTCATCGCCCGACGCAAAAATCACGTGGGTTCCATTGGCCGGAACATTCACGGCAGGGATCCGCCACTTCATGAGGTTCACCGAATCGTCCGTGAGAAAGTAACCCTCCAATGACAAATCAAATCCGTTGGGATTGGCAATCTCGATCCAGTCCGGAGTGGCCCCGTTTTGATCTTCCAGTCCTGACGAATTGCTCGCCAAAAACTCGTTGAGGACGGGCGCAATCACCGGCTGATCAACCCCGATCGTGACCGCAGCGGAAACACCCCCGGCGGCATTCATCGCGGTGAGAATATAAGTGGTCGTCACCGTCGCACTCACCGTAACTGAGCCAGCCGTTCCGACCGGACCGATCCCGTTGTCGATCGTGACCGTATCGACATTGCTGACGACCCAAGAAAGCGCGGCACTCGTCGGTAAGCCCGGATCCCCAGTTGCGGTGATATTCCCGTGATTTGTCACGAATGAAGCAATCACAGGCAGCGGAGCCTCAAAGGCCTCGAGCTCAGAAATCTGCGGGTTGTAAGCCTGATTGCTCAGGTTCACCACGCGGAGATACCGGCCGGTCATGGCCTTCCCGGGGTCGAGAGCGGGCTCGATCAAATCCGTTCCGCCATCACCCGAGTTGGACCCATCGGTTCGGATCTCGGCCCTCCAGTTCACCACTCCTGCTGATCCCCCCGCATCAGCCCGTAACTCGATCCGATAATTCGAAAGCCTCTCAGGACAACACCCTGATCGATTCATCAATTTGAGCCTCCCCAGATTTCGTTCGGACCCGAAATCGATCTCATAATAAAAGCCAAGGGTTCCCGAGCTCGCCAAGGGGTGGGACTGATTACTGGTGTTGCCGTCAGTGATGTTCTCCGGCCCTTGCCCGGCCCAAGTTGCCGCCGAAGCTGAAACAGGACGCCCCAAGGCAATATTTGCCTGTGCTCTCGCAACCTCTGGATTCCACAAGGTTGCGAAAGCCATCAAGCAAAACAACGTTCGGGATATGTTCTTAAGAGTCATGTTAATCAGAATCGCCACTCTTCCAGGAACTCTCGACACCGATAAATTCACGAAGGTCACAGGAGGCAATCTCTACCACAGACCCATTCACGTCAACTTAAGAGCTTGATCCAAGTCTCTTCAAGGCGTCGGCGGTCCTGCCATTGCTCCCTAGTGAGAATGGCACTCGGTTAAGGGTATTTCTGGTGGTTTTCTGGCGTGGCATGATCCGTCCCGGTCATGATCTACCCTCCCCCCGGCAGAGTCGCACTTTTCCTTTGATAGCGAGAATCAAAAGAGAAATTAGGGCCTATGAAACGCCTCATCTTCTTTGTCGCCTCAGTCATCTTTATGTCCCCAATGGTGTCGCCACTCACACCGCCATCAGCTTGATCTGGCATCATGACCTGGTCGGCCTCAAGGTCTCCGGATGCCCCAGAACATTACCCAAGCCATGGCCGGTCGCCGACGCCCTGTTCCTCGAAGTCGAGAACGGCAAGCGCCAAGGCCTCCACCTCACTCCGGTCCTACCTGACCGAGGCCATGGAAGCCCTCGTCAAACACAGCCCGATCCGCGCCGCCGACCCGCGCCACCGAACTGACCCCGGCTGCCATCGTCAAAGCTCGCCGACTCAGGAAAGCCTCACGACCATCAGCCACGCCCGATCTTCGCGACCCCGCCCCAGCTGCAAAAAGAGGGGTCGCTTACCGAACAGCGAACAGCTTGGAAGTGGAAATCACGGTAGTTGCAAGGGCCTCTACCATGACTATCGGAATTGGACACAAACTTGTCCCAAATGCGTTGCGAAGAAAAAATTTCGATTTCAAACAGCAGAAATCCAAGATCTCTTACCACGAACTCTGGCGCCAAAATAATTGCGTTCATCAAGGAACATCAGGCTTCAAATCCCGCAGCGACCAAATTTCTCCAGACAGTTCACCCAAAGCCCCTCGTGGTTTCCTCGCCCCGTCCTTCCGCTTCGGTCCAAATCGTTCCCGGCTCGCCAAAAACACCCCGTCGACAAAACTCTTCGATCCAATCACCGCGCCATCCGTGAAATAGCGAATCCGACATTGAATGACCTTGGAAATCTTCAAATCGCGCGCCTTTTCCTCCGAAAGCCGAGCCAATTCAACCTCCGCCTTTCCGCGATCCATCCCTTTACGGACCACCACCCGCTGCTTCGCCTGAACATTCCCGCGCTCTTCCCCCTCCTCCATCCCCGCCGAAATCAAGATCTTGCGATAGTCCTTACCCACCCCGCCTTGCGACCAACTCCGCGCACTCGCCTCCCGGCTCCCAAAGGAATACATCGCCCGCACCAACCCCTCCTGGGCCTTCTTCGCCCCGCGGCCACCACCCACCGCTTCCCCGTAGGAACTCCAACGATAATCCGCCGGATCTTCCACCATCCCCGCCCGCACCGGATTGAGATCAATATAAGCCGCCATTGTCTTGGCTGCTAAACCGCTCTCCACGATGACACTATGAA
>Ga0209702_10000602_pt1 | contig 75984 bp, 58 predicted proteins | sample FRY01_FD_187210 | JGI IMG/M metagenome (GOLD analysis project Ga0209702, IMG submission 187210) | Freshwater microbial communities from Lake Fryxell liftoff mats and glacier meltwater in Antarctica - FRY-01 (SPAdes) (version 2) | ecosystem: Environmental > Aquatic > Freshwater > Ice > Glacier...
TTTCTACTAATAAATATGCTGAAGCGATAGTCGACTTTACTAAGGCACTTGAGCAAGATGCGAAGGAACCTAGAGCATTTTTAGGTCGAGGTATTGCTAATACGGGTACTATGAAATATGCGGAAGCAATAATCGACTTCACCAAAGCGATTGAACTTAGTCCTAAAAGTGCCGAGTCCTACAGCGGCAGGGGAAATGCTCAGACTAAAATACCAAATAAAATGCCAGAAGCTTTGGCTGATTTTAATAAAGCGATTGAAATAAATCCTAAGTATGCAGAAGCCTTTGTAGGGCGTGGAAATGTACAGGTTTCTACTAATAAATATGCTGAAGCGATAGTCGACTTTACTAAGGCACTTGAGCAAGATGCGAAGGAACCTAGAGCATTTTTAGGCCGGGGTATTGCTAATACGGGCACTATGAAATATGCAGAAGCAATAATCGACTTCACCAAAGCGATTGAACTTAGTCCTAAAAGTGCCGAGTCCTACAGCGGCAGGGGAAATGCTAATGCAAGAGGTTTCAAAAAGTACCCAGAAGCCTTAGCTGATTTTGCTAAAGCGATTGAAATCAATCCAAAAGCTTACGATGCATATTACGGCAGGGGTACTGCACAATTTGAATTAAATAAATTTCCTGAAGCGGTTATTGATTTAAACAAGGCAATTGAGTTAAATCCGAAGTACTTTGAAGCCTTTTTTAACCGAGCATTAACAAATGAAGCACTTGGTAAATACGCTGAAGCTACTGCCGATTATACCAAAGCGATTGAAATTAAACCAATAGATAGCGATGCTTTGATTAATCGAGGTGCAACTTATGCTAAACAAAATAACTTACCAGCAGCTATGGCCGACTATACGAAAGCAATAGAAATTAGTCCCAAGGAGGCTGTTGCTTATAACAACCGAGGTTTAGTTAACGAGGCTCTGGCTAAGTTTCCCGAAGCCCTTAGTGATTTTAGCAAAGCAATTGAATTTAATCCCAAGTATGCTTTTGCCTATTTTTGTAGAGGTAATGTTTACAAATCTTTAGGTAAGTCCAAAGAAGCTGAGGCGGATTTTGATAAGTCAAAAGAATTTAATACAAGTAAATAATTCATCCCTCATAAGCCCAGTTTTGCCAATCCTTTTTTACTTTATGTAAAGATTAATTATCGTTCACTTTGAATTGTTAGGCTCGATTCATTAAAAGTATAACATTGGTCTAATTGACAAGCCGTTTGTGATAGTTTATAAATAAAAATTATAAATAAAGGAGAAGGTGTTGGCTCATTTGTTTACCTCTTTGTTTTTAGTCTTGGTATGTATTGGGCAATTGATCCCCGATCAGTTTTGTCTTTGCTTGTTTGGGCCAATTGAAAATACTAGACCCGGGGAACACCTTGCTCAATCTTGTTGCCATTTTAAAGAAACTAACAATAATTCTTGTTCCCAAGAAAACGAAACCAGTTTAACTGGCTGGATCGCTGAGATTCCTGCGCCTCACAATTGCTTGTTTATGAAGCCAAAATCCAATGAAAATTGGGTTACTTGTTTGTTTAGTATTGAGAACCTATCTGTTTCTTTGGTTTTCATTTCTTATTGTGTTGCCATTGAATATGTCCCCGTTAATATTTTTCCTGTTTGCTATTTGAAACCTATTGTTTTGAAGAGTGTTCCTATCTATCTTTCTTTTCTGACCCTTCTTATTTAGACCTATTTTTATCTTTAATAAAGTTATATTGTGGCATTGTCGCAATCAAGTTTTTCATTTTTCTAATTTTTCATTAACCATTATCAGGGCTTTCCTATGAACGAATTTAATAATCAAAATGATCCTATAGGTTTAAAAACAAGTTTAGAGGGTAACTCGAAGAAAAGCTGGCTTGATAAGTTTTCTCTGGTTTTCGTTTGTTTATCTCTCGGAGGATTTGCTTACGGTGGACATTGTTTGAATTGGAAAGTCCCCAAGTTTTCGACCTTATGGATGACTCCTGAAAAAGAGGATTGGTGTGATATCCACCATGTTCCTGAATCCTCTTGTGTGGAGTGTGATCCCACGCTTTATTCAAAAAACAAAGAATTTGGTTGGTGCAATAAACACGGAATTGCTGAATGCAGCCTTTGTAATCCCAGTATTGCAAGCGTTGAAACCAAAGATATTGCAAAACTTTTGGTTCAAGCAGAGAAAGGGTTAGTGCTAAGAGAAAGAAAAACCAACAATGCAATTTGTAAAAGCCATCAAAGACGAATTCAGTTCGCAAGCATCGAAGATGTTGATAAAGCGGGAATCACTGTTGAGGCAGTCTCTACAGCCAAGATGGTTGAAAGCATTTCAGCGCCTGCGGAAATTATTTACGACCAGATTAAGTTAGCTCACCTTGCTGCTCGTTCATCAGGAACAGTCTGGCAAGTGTTTAAACACATAGGGGAAAAAGTTAAGGCCGGAGAAACTTTAGCCCTCATTGATTCTGTTGATGTTGGTAAGGCAAAATCTGAACTTTTACAAATGTTTTCTTTAAGTTCTTTACGAATGCAAACCCTTACCCGTTATCGTGCTTCTGGTTCTGCTACCCCTGCTGCCACTTTGGAAGAAGCGGATTCTTCATTAAGAGAAGCTTTGATTCGATTAAATGCTTCTAGGCAGATGCTGGTGAATCTTGGCCTACCTATTGAAAACCTAAATTTGCAAACTACGAGTTCGGAACTGCTTGAAAGTAAATTGCATTTTATTGGCTTGCCCTTGGAAATTACCAATAAACTTGATCCTTCTAAAACTACAAGAAATCTCTTACCTGTGGTTTCCCCTATGGATGGCATTATTGTTTCTAGGGAAGTTGTTGCGGGTGAAGTGGTTGATGCATCGCGGGTTCTTTTTGAAGTTGTTGATAATGAATTTAAGTGGATGACATTAGATGTCAAAGGGGAAGATGTCCGATTTTTAAACCTTGGCCAGAAGGTGTTATTTCAAGCTTCTGGAATAACCAAAGAAATTGAATGTAACCTTTCGTGGATTAGCACGCAAGCAGATATAAAAACCCGAACTATTAAAGCTAGGGCAAATATTTCGGATCTTGGGGGAAAACTTCGTGCCAATACTTTTGGTACTGCTCAAATTATATTGCGCGAAGAACCCAATGCAATTTGTATTCCAAAGGAAGCAGTGCAATGGGAAGGGTGTTGTAGTGTTGTTTTCGTCCGTGATAAAGATTTTTTGGGCGTTAATGCTCCTAAAATATTTCATGTTCGAAAGGTGCGTGTGGGGGGTAAAGATGATAAACAAATTGAAATACTTGCAGGGCTTTTTCCAGGCGAACTTGTGGTTCAACAAGGAAGTGGTTTACTTTTAACTGAACTACTGCGGGGTAGTTTGGGTGAAGGTTGTGCCTGTCACGCAAAAAAATAAGCGGAGTTTAAATGTTAAACTGGATCATTGATAAATCTTTGGAATATCGCTGGGTGGTGATCGCCTTAAGTCTGGTATTTGTAGTAGCGGGAATTTTTGCTTTAAATAACCTAGATATTGATGCGTTTCCGGATACCACCCCAGTACAGGTACAAATCAATACCGTAGCACCCGCACTTTCCCCCGAAGAGATAGAGCAACAGATTACTTTCCCGATTGAACAAAAACTTGGCGGTATGCCTCGCATACATCAAATGCGTTCGATATCGAAGTTTGGTTTATCGCAGGTGGTTGTGATTTTTGAAGATGGTACCGATATTTATTTTGCAAGGCAAATTGTTAATGAAAGGTTAGGTACGATTCAACTACCCCAAGGTATGGAAAGACCTAAAATGGGTCCTTTATCCACTGGGTTGGGCGAAGTTTTTCATTATATCGTTACCGGTAAGGGCGATGATATTACCCAACTCCGCACCATCCACGATTGGGTGATTCGGCCTCAAATGAGGGCTTTAAAAGGCGTTGCGGAAATGAACTCGTGGGGCGGTTTTGAAAAACAATTTCAAGTTCGTATCGATCCAACTAATCTTGCTAAGTATGATCTTACTTTCGATAAAGTTGCACTTTCAATTAAAGAAAATAATCAGAATGTTGGGGGCGGGGTTATTGACCAAGGTAGCGCTATGCTTCTTGTGCAGGGGTTAGGTCGGACCGTCACCCTTGAGCAAATTTCAAATATACAATTAACAGTAAAAGATGGCGTCCCGGTACTTCTCAAAGACATTGCTGAGGTTCATATTGGCCATGAAGTTAGGCGGGGCGCTGTTACCGCTGATGGATTGGGTGAAGTGGTACTAGGTCTAGGTTTTATGACGATGGGTGAAAATTCTCACGAAGTTACTTGGACTATGAAAAATGAGTTGGAGAAAATTAAACAGCGCCTTCCAGGCAATGTAAGGGTTGATACTGTTTACGACCGTACCGAACTTGTAGATTTTGTGATGGATACGGTAAGGGCTAATTTATTTGAGGGTGGTTTGTTAGTTATTTCCATACTCTTTTTGTTTTTAGGAAACCTTCGGGCTGCTTTCATCGTGGCACTTGCAATCCCTTTTTCGATGCTTGTGGCTTTCTCTGGAATGTTGCGTTTTGGTATTTCCGCAAGTTTGTTATCCCTTGGTGCAATTGATTTTGGAATGGTGGTTGATTCTTCGGTTGTGATGATCGAAAACTGCGTTCGTCATCTTTCACAGGGTGATCCAAGTTCAAGTAGAAAAGAAATAATTCGTCGAGCTGCTGTTGAAGTTCGCAGGCCTACTTTGTTTGGTGAATTAATTATTCTGATTGTATATCTGCCCATTCTTACGCTTGAAGGGATTGAGGGGAAACTGTTCAAGCCTATGGCTTTGACTGTAATTTTTGCCCTTGCAGGTTCGATGGTGTTATCGCTTACCTTAATGCCAGCCTTAGCAAGTCTTCTGTTGCCTAAAAAAATGCCTGAGAATGAACCTTTTTTATTGCGAATGATAAAATTCGTTTATATTCCGGTGTTGAAAGCCACGATGCAACATAAGGTTGCAGTTATGGTTTTTGCAGCCTTGGTATTGTTCTTTTCTTTTGGAATGGTTGCCCCTCATTTAGGTGCCGAGTTTATTCCCAAGTTATCAGAAGGTGCAATTGCTTTAGGTACGGTTCGTCTTGCTGGAACTAGCCTTGCGGAATCGGTTCAAACGAACACGCGGGTTGAAAAGGCTTTGCTTAAAGCTTTTCCCGATGAAATTCGTCATGTATGGAGCCGAGCGGGTACAGCCGAGATTGCTACCGATCCTATGGGAGTTGAACTTACTGATATTTTTATCACTCTTAATCCACGCAGTCGTTGGGTTAAAGCGAAAACTCAAGATGCCCTAACGGTTTTGATTGATAAAGAATTACGCACGATTCCTGGCCTGAAATTTGCTTTTTCGCAACCAATTGAAATGAGAATCAACGAAATGCTTGCCGGTACGCGTTCTGATGTTGCGGTCAAATTGTTCGGTGATGATTTTAAAATAATGAACGAAAAAGCAATCGAGATTCAAAAAGTTTTGCAGGCTATTCCTGGGGTTGCTGATTTAAATGATGAACAAGTTACAGGTCAACCTGTGATGCAAGTTAGCATTAAGCAGGATCAACTTGCACGGTATGGAATTCCTGGCCGTCAAGTTTTAGATCTGGTTGAATCTATTGGCTCAAAGTTCTTGGGTGAAGTGGTGGACGGCCAGTTTCGATTTCCATTAGTTATTCGTTTGCCTGATTCTTGGCGTGAAAGTCCAGAAGCGGTTGGGTCGATTCAAATTCTCGCTTCCACCGGAGAACGCATTCCCCTTTCTAGGGTTGCTGATATTAAAGTTATTGAAGGACCCTCTACCATTACCCGAGAATGGGGGCAAAGGCGTATGGTTGTTACTTGCAATGTTCGAGGTCGTGATCTTGTTTCTTTTGTTAAGGATGCTCAATCTGCAATTAATAGTCAGATTGTTTTACCTCAGGGGCGGTATCACATTACCTTTGGCGGCCAGTTCGAGCAATTGCAGCGGGCGAAAATTAGGCTTTATTTCGTCGTTCCCTTCGCCCTTTTACTTGTGTTTCTTCTTCTGTACGCAACCTACGGGAATGTGATGGATACTTTCCGTGTTTTCACGGGCATTCCCTTTGCTTGGGTGGGCGGGATCTTAGCACTATGGATTAGAGATATGCCTTTTTCGATTTCGGCTGCTATTGGTTTCATTGCACTTTCTGGGGTTGCTGTGTTAGATGATATGATTCTGGTTTCTTATGTGAGGCAATTATTGCAGCGGGGAAGGTCTTTAGAGCAAGCCGTTGAGGAAGCTGCTATCACCCGCCTTAGGCCCGTTCTTATGACCACGCTGGTTGCAAGCCTTGGGTTTTTACCTATGGCTTTTAGTACTGGTATGGGTGCTGAAGTTCAAAGACCATTGGCGACTGTGGTGATCGGTGGGGTTTTAAGTGCAATGATTATGTCGATTCTCGTGCTAAGGGTTGTTTTTGTTATCTTTCGTTGGCCTGAGAAAGCTAATCAGAATAAGGATTTGGCACCCGTTTCTGATAAGCCGATTGTTGCTTTTGTTCCCAATCAAATTGGTTCTAGAGTTTAGAGTTTATTTCTTTTTTAAGGAGCGAGTTATATGTTTCGATTTAATGCAATGGTCCTTATTTTTGTTGGCATAACTTTTCTACTAGGGTGTGGCCAAGAATCACCTGTCAATAAAACTAAAGTTGCCGAGTCTGCCCATTCCACTTGGTGGTGTGAAGAACATGGTGTAAAAGAATCTGATTGCAGTATGTGTAGCCCGAAGGTTGCAAAGGCATTTCAGGATAAAAAAGATTGGTGCGAAATGCATAGTCGGGCGAAGAGCCAGTGTTTTATATGTGATCCATCATTAAGAGAGAAATTTGCCGGGCAATACCGTGCTAAGTTTGGCAAAGAACCACCCGAACCTTTCGACAACATGCCTGAAAAAGTTGAAAAGAAAAGTTAAAGCAAAGTTTAATTTTTGCCACTTTGTTTAAAACTAGTAGCCCATTCTCTTTTTTAATGTCTATAATAAACTGAAAATTGATATTTTTTGCGTTATAAAAATAATATTAATTAAGCCTTGGTAATGCAATGCTGATATCAAATTTCAATGCTGGTTTTGCTTGAACTTGTTTGATTTGAACATCAGAGTTCCGCTTTTTTAGTAACTATAATTTTTGTTAATTAAGTGATTTTTGACAATCCTTAATGATTCAAGTTAGGATGAGATAAGTAATAGCCATTTGCGCGTTGTAAGTGGCATTTCTAGTGCGGTTTCTTAGGAGATAATCTAATGAATATGTTTCGTTTGTTTGCAGTGATGACCCTTGGTTTAGCTTTAGTGGTGGGTGGTATTCAGGCTGCTGAAGTTGTGAAGTCTGGCCCACAGGTTGCAGAAGATGTTCCGGGGCCTTTTCATCCACTTAATGTTACAGGCGAAAACGCTGGGCAGAGAAGCTGTCTTTTCTGTTCCAATGGAGACAACCCTGTTGCAGTGATCTTTGCTCGTAAAACCGATGCGTCCCTTACCAAGCTCATTAAGAAAATTGACGCTGCTACTGCAAAAAATAGCGCTGCAATGATGGGTAGTTATGTTGTATTTCTTTCTGATTCATCTGACCTTGAAGCAAAGTTAAAAACAATGGCTAAAGATGAAAATGTTAAGAATACTGTGCTTAGCATTGATAATGTCGCTGGCCCTTCTAAATACAATATCAGCAAAGATGCAGATATTACAGTTCTGCTTTATACAGGCAGAGTGGTTAAGGCTAATCATGCCTTTAAGGGTTCTTTGAGCGATAGTGAGATCGAAAAAATCACGGGCGATATTTCTAAGATTCTCAAGTAATCGCTTTTTAAGTGATTCAGGAACTGGGAAAGTCAGGCTTTCATAAAGGGCCTGACTTTTTCTATTTAATCTAAGCTTTGTCTGTTTTTAATGACTGTTGCATAAGTTTTACCATGGGTTTTAAGATTGCACTCTTGACAATGATGGACTTTTTCTAATACGATTACATTATGTTTTCATCAACTTTTATCCTTGTAGGAAGATTTCATTGCCTATTGGCAGTTGCCAGTATGATTTTAGTTCTTTTCTTACCTTGTAATTCTTGTGCTTGTTGTATTCAAACCAAAGTTTCTAATCATTTATCTTCCTTAAAATGCTGTGCCGTTTACGAAGTTCAAAATCAATGCAATTGCTGTTTTTCTGAAGATGAAAAAGAACATTTTTCATTAGATCATCTTCAAAATAAAAATTGTCAATGTTTGACTGATTATCCAGTTTTTTTTATTGGTAGTTCTTATGTGATAAATTCTTTTTCAAATGAACTACAATTAAATGATATAAAAAATCATTCCGCCGATTTGTTTTTATCGAAGCACTTGAATGTTAGTTTTATTAATTATATGGTTTTTTATAAATTAGGCTTTAATACTTATTACCCGCCCTGTCCTACAAACCTTATTATTTGATTTTATCACTTAAAAAATCATCTTTTTACCAACCTCTTTTTTACTTGAATAATCTTGTTTAACCTTTTGTTTAGGAGTTTACTATGAGCCCATTAAATAGTGGCGAAATTAGTTGGTTTCGCTTGTTGGTGCTAACGCCTTTAGCTCGGCTACGATTTGTTTTTATCTTGGGAACTATTGGGCTTGCTCTTGCTAAATGGGATACCTTGTTAGCTGTTTGGGAGAAATGGGGCTGGAAAGTTACTGCAGGCGAAGTTGCTGGGGATGGGTCCGAATATTTTTGCCCAATGCATCCTACGGTTGTTAGTCAAAAGAAAACTGAAAAGTGTCCTATTTGCTTTATGGGCCTTAGTAAAAGAAAACTGGGCGTTTCCTCTCCGGATGTTCTTCCACCAGGCATTATTAACAGGGTTCAGCTTACCCCATATCGCGTTGCACTTGCTGGCGTTCGTACCCATACCGTTTCTTTTTTACCTTTAATTAAAGAAATTATTACAGTTGGTACTGTCGAATTTGATGAACGAGAGTTAAAGCATGTAGCTTCTAGAGTTAAAGGAAGAATAGAAAAGCTTTTTGTGAATCAGACTGGACAAATGGTTCATAAGGGAGATGAGTTAGCGGTGCTTTATAGCCCTGATATGGTGATCACGGTTCAAAATTTATTAGATGCCCGTAGGTCAAATAATCTCATCTTAGAAAAAAATGCCCGTGAAAGGCTTGAGCTTTGGGGGGTTGGTTCTGCTGAAATTGAAAAAATCCTTAAAGATGGCGTTCCCGTTCAGCGAATTACGATTCGCTCTCCTATTGATGGTCACATCTTGAAAAAATATCTAAAAGAGGGGCAGTATGTCGAAGAAGGCGGGCCGTTGTATGATGTGGCTAATTTAGAAAGTGTTTGGATTCTAGCTCAATTGTATGAAGACGACCTTGGTTTTTTTACCCCTTTTAATCACCTAGGTAAAAATGAAAAAGTAAATACAAATAGGTGGCAGGTTCTCGCTACTACCCGTGCCTACCCTAATGAAAATTTTATGGGGGTTTTATCTTTTATATACCCCCATGTGGATCAAGAAAGTAGAACCCTTTCTGTTCGATTTGAAATTGCAAACCCTGGAAATCGATTACGACCAGGGATGGCGACCAAAGTGCGCCTCGAAACTAATGCTTCTGAGCTTAAAGATTTTAAACGATCGGATGGAAAACCTGTTTTCCCATTGCAAACCAAAGATGGGAAAATTCTATCTATTCCTGAAGATTCTGTGATTGACACTGGTTCGACTCAGATTGTTTATAAACAAGAATCTCCCGGTGTTTTTCTTGGTTCTGTTGTTATTTTAGGGCCTAAATTTAAACTTGCTGATGGTCAAAATTTATTCGCCGTTTATTCTGGCATTAATGAAGGCGATACCATTGTAACCCAAGGTTCATTTCTTATTGATGCGGAAACGCGCCTAAACCCTGCCCTAGGTTCTATTTATTTTGGTTCTAACAATACAACTAAACAATCCAATCCTAGGCCTTCTACCCCTAATGATGAGGATGCCATCATTACTGCAAACCTTGGCAAACTTACGCCTTCCGACCGTATCATTGCTTTAGAACAAATTCTTTGCGTTAGTCAGCAAAATTCAAAATTGGGCTCTATGGGGGTTCCTTTAAAGTTCATTTTGGAGGGGGTAACCACATTTGTTTGCTGTGAGGGTTGTTTGGATTCTGCTAAAGGTAACCCCGAAAAAACCTTGCTAAAATTAAAAGAATTAAAAACCAAAAAAAGCAACCCAAAGCTTAAAGCCGATGGTGTCAAATGATTGCTAAATGGATTGAATTTTCTATTAAAAACCCCTTTCTGATTATTATCTTGTCAGTTGCACTTTCTGCTTGGGGAGTTTTTGCAGCCTACAATACCCCCGTTGATGCAGTGCCTGATCTTGGTGAAAATCAGGTGATTGTTTTTGCTGATTGGCCCGGGCGAAGTCCGCGCGAGATTGAAGATCAGGTTACTTATCCGCTTTCTAGAAAACTGCAGGGGTTGGCAGGTGTTCGTACGATTCGATCTACCTCCGAATTTAATTTTTCGATGATAACAGTGATTTTTGAAGACAAGGTAAACTTTTATTTTGCCCGTCAGCGCATTTTAGAACGCCTTGCCGAAAATTCTGACAAACTTCCTGCGGGGGTAACTCCCTTCCTTGCACCTGATGCCACCTCTCTTGGTCAAATTTATTGGTACACCGTGGAATCTTCTCCAGGTCTTCCGGTTGATGCCTCTCGATTATGGGCTTTAAATAAATATTTGATAGCTCCACAGCTTAATTCGGCTTCCGGCGTTGCAGAGGTTGCAAGTGTTGGCGGTATGCCTATGGAATATCAAGTGGATGTGCAACCTGAAAACCTTCGGGTTTATGGCATCACATTAAGCGAGTTATACGAGGCTATTTCTAAAAGCAATCAACCTGCAGGTGGCGGGGTCATTCAGAAAAATAATGCGGAATTCATCGTCCGTGGGATTGGCTGGATTCGTGGCAAAGAAGATATTGAAAACACGGTAATTCGTGAAGTGGATGGAACTCCGATTTATGTTCATAATATTGCATCTGTTCAAGTAGGTACAAGATTCCGTCGAGGTGTTTTTGAAAAAAATGGTTCGGAAATGGTGGGCGGCGTTGTGCTAATGCGCTACGGTGAAAATCCCTTGGCAGTTACTTCTCGTGTTAAAGAAAAAATCCGTCTTCTCCTCCCAAGCCTGCCTCCAGGCGTTCGCATTGTACCCGCCTACGACCGTACCAGACTTATTCAGGGGGCCATCCAAACACTTACCGAAGTTATCTATCACGAAATGATTATTGCTGCAATTGCCATACTTTTAATTCTCGGGCATATCCGTAGCGTTTTTGTTATTTGCATTACTCTGCCACTTTCTGTCTTGTTTTCTTTTACTATGATGTGGGCCCTAAGAATTCTTGGAATTATTGATATTCAGGCTAACATTATGTCTCTTGCGGGTATCACTATTTCTATTGGTGTGCTTGTTGATCAGGCTATTGTGATGGTTGAAAATGCAACGCATCATTTGAAAAGTAAGTTTGGCGATAAAGTAGTTTCGGGCGATATTCGGGATTTAGTTTTGCCTGCCTGTATTACCGTTGGGCGCCCCATCTTTTTTTCCGTTTTAATTATGCTGCTATCTTTTGTTCCGGTTTTTCTTCTTACCGGTCGGGAAGGGAAGTTGTTCCACCCACTTGCTTTTACTAAAAGTTTTGCTCTCATAGGTACCGCACTTTTTTCTGTTACCTTGGTCCCTGCTTTAATCCCATTATTTCTAAAAGGGCGTTTAAGTTCAGAAAATCAAAACTGGATTGTTCGCAGTTTTATTAATATTTATAAACCTTTTCTTACTTGGTTTTTACCTAAAAGAAATCTCGTTATGTGGCTTTTTGCTGCTATTTTGATTCTTGCCTCCGGCATCTTTCCTCTTCAAGCATTAGTTGGACTTGGAGCCTCAGAAAGTGCTTGGCGTATTATGTTCCTTGCTGTTTTAGGCATTGTTACCACGATCACCGTGCTTGCCACTGTTGGTTTTATGAATCAAACGCTTTCTCTGGTCACGCTTTTAATGCTGGGTTTATGTGCCTTTGGTTTTCCTAAAATCGGGGTGGCTTTTATGCCCGCCCTTGATGAAGGCACTACTTTAGATATGCCTGTTACGGTCCCTAGGGTCAGTATTACTCAGGCGATTGATGATTTAAAAGCACGAGATGCTTTGATCAGAGGTTTTCCTGAAGTTGAAAGCGTGGTAGGCAAAGCTGGAAGGGCAGATACCCCTACGGACCCCGCACCTTTAGATATGGTAGAGTCGTTTATTAATTTTCGTAGAAAAGAATTTTGGCCCCGTAGGGTTCTTAAATATAACGACGGTTTGTTTCATTCTAATTCTATTTTAATCGCATTGGAAAAGGGAAGCTTTCTTAACGGCAAGCTTGACGCTGATGAGCGTTCTAATCTTCAGGTTGATGCTACTCAGAAAGCCCTAGAGCGTTTTGATGAGGTGCAAAGGGAATTTTCTTCTCTTCGTTTTATTGAACTTGAAGCAGAACTAGGCTCGACAATGTCTACCGCTTTTGTTCGTTTTGCTTTAAACTATTTTTTTGCAACTAAGGAGTGGATAAATCCCGCTGTCAAAGTTTCTGACGACTTAGTTGCTACTTTTGAAAAAAAACTTCTCCCTGGTTTTGGATTAGCCTTGGCTAGGCATATCTCCCTTGGGGAAATTGAAAAGCAACTTAAACAATTAGCAGAAGCATTAGAACAAGAGAAATATTTGATTGAACCCGCTACAGCATTGAAATTAAATTTATCAACTTTGGATTTGTTAAAAGAAAAATTTACCTCAACATCACTTTCTTTAGCAGATATATTAACCTCTCATTTAATTCAGCTCTATGATCAAGAGTGGCGTAAAGGGGTTGCTAATCTTGATCGCGAATTGTTTTTTTATGGCACCGGTTCGTTTACTTGGTTTGCTATGGAAGAACTTCTATTCGGGCTTCGTGAATTAGGGAAACTTGATTCTAATTCTATAGGAAAATCAGCTTTTGCTCTTCTTGATAAAACGCTTGAAATTCGTTTAGGCCAAAAATCTTCCGATAAAGTTCCTGTTGAATTTGAACAGTTGCGACTGAAACTTGAACTCGATTTCCAAAAATGGGTACTATTTTGGAAACGGACTGGCGGCCCTAGGGGTGATCTTGTTGATGATGAAATGGGCAGGGTTTTACAAGTTCCAGGATGGAGTAATATTTTTACCCAACCTATCATCAACCGTATTGAAATGCTTTCAACCGGTGTACGAACCGATGTTGGTATTAAAGTTTTTGGGCCTGATTTGGGAATGATTGATCGACTTTGTAAAGAAGTTGAACTTACGGTTAAAAGTGTGCGTGGCTCTCGTGATGTTGTTGCCGCTCCTATTATGGGTAAGGGGTATCTCGATATTAATATCGATCGGGTTAAGGCTGCCCGCTTTGGTGTTAGTGTTCAAGATGCACAAATGGAAATTGAAGCTGCTATTGGCGGGCGTGTTGTGACTCAAACAGTAGAAAATCGAGAACGATTTCCTGTGCGAATTCGCTATTCCCGGGTTGAACGAGAAGATGAAACTACTATTAAACGATTATTGGTTGCAGGAAATCAAAGCGCGGATACGAACCTTAATAATGATTCGATTAATAAAATTAAACCTTCTGCTGGGCTTCATAGTCTTGGTGGTGCACATTTTGGCGGGGGCAAAAAAGTGATTCCTCTTAGCGCTTTTGCCGACATCCGATTTACCGAAGGCCCCTCTATGATTAAAAGTGAAAATGGTCAATTGATGAACCCCGTTACCCTTAATGTTCGGGGTCGCGATATGGTTGGTTTCATCGAAGAAGCTAGGCGTGTTGTAGAACAAAAAGTCGTTATGCCTGAAGGATATCACTTAGAATGGAGTGGCGAATTCGAGCATCAGTTGCGTGCTGCTAAGACTTTGCTCTTTGCTTTTCCCGCGGTTATTCTGGTTATTTTTATCATCCTGTATATGACTTATAAAGATTGGATGGATGCGTTTCTCATTATGCTTGCTTTGCCCGAAGCATTGGCCGGGGGAGCCTTCTTTTTGTTTTTCTTCCCTAAAATTCAATACGGGTGGGATACCCCTCCTTATGATTTTAGCGTCGCAGTTTGGGTCGGGTTTATTGCTTGCTTTGGCATGGCTGCTGAAACCGGTATCATTATGATGGTCTACCTTCGTGAGGCAATTGAAAATCGGGGCGGCTTGGAAAATATCAAATCCCTTAAAGAATTAGAGCAAGCCGTTCTTGATGGGGCTGTTCATCGCTTACGCCCTAAATTACTAACCGAAGGCGTTGCTATTTTAGCTATCTTCCCTATGGTATTTGCTCAAGGCGTTGGGGCCGAAGTATTAGCCCCTATGGCCTTACCCGTGTTAGGTGGCTTGCTAATTTCTGACGAAGTGGTTGATTTATTTTTACCCGTTCGATTTTATTGGGTCAGGCGTGCGAGGTGGCTTAAATTACAGGAACAAAAAGCTGCTGCTTCTAACCCTTTAATTTAATATTTATTTCCGGAACCGAGAGCCGACCTGTAGCTCGATCTAATGCTGCTTGTCTTCTAAAGGATTCGGTTTGAATTTGATAATACCTATCTCTGGTTAAAGTTAATTCTTTTTGAGCTGTAACCAGTGTTAAAAATGGAATTTTTCCTGTGATGTAGGATGATTGTGCTTCCTTAATATTGTTCCTAACCGCTGGCAGGGTGGTTTTATTTATTAAGTCAAGAATTTGATTGCTCTCTAATAATTGTTCATACGCTTCCTGCACCTGAAAATTAATCTGATCTGATAATTTTTGATAATCTGCCTTGTGCTGTGCTAACTTCGCTTGTGCTTCAGATAAGGCTGCAAATCGTTTAGATCTCTGTGAAGGCAAATTCATTCTTAAACCTATTTGATATTGCATCTGCTTATCCATTCCTTGCCAGAAACTATCGTATGCTGCCATCGCTTCATAATCAGGATTAAAATCTTTTCTTGCTAGGGCAACTGCAGAATTATCCGCACGAATCTGATCTTCAAGCGACTTTAAATCTGGCCGATTCTCCCTTGCTTCATTGCGCATTTCTTCGCTATTTCTCTTATCCATCCTTAAAAACATATCTTTCATAGGAGTTGGTAACGCTAAATCTGGCTCTAAATGTAATAAAGTATTGATACGCGCTTGTGCTACCTTCTTCATTCGTTTTAACGCTATTGACCGCTCTTTTTGTAATCCTATTTCTACTTCTGCTTGTAACACATCTTGCTGAGGTGCTTGGCCATTCTTATAGCGCGTTTCTGCATTCTGACGAAACTCTTCAATTAGTTTTAATGTATCTGAATTTACTTCCATCGCTTGATCTACCAAGTGAAAATCGTAAAAGGCTAAGCGTGCATCTTCGACCAATTGTAACTTCACAACCTCGATATCTTTTTCAGTTGCACTAGCTTGTGCTTGCGCAATATCGCCACGAAGTTGTCGTTTACCTAGCCCCGGTAACTTTTGCGAGTATTCTACCCTCATTGATACATTAACTTGGTTAGATCCAATCGTTGCTGGAGCAAGCCAACCGCCTAAATTAGGATCTTCCAGTGAAATCGCTTGGGGATACTTTGCCCAAGCTGCTTCTGAAGCCGCTGTCATTGCGGTAAGAGTTGGATTTCTTTTTAACACTTCTTTGATAAGGTCATCTACATTAAGGTTTGGTAAACCCTCAAATGCTGGAATCTTTCCTGGTAAATCTGAGTTTTGATCATTTGAAAGTGGTAGAGAAATAGCCTTATAAGATGAAGTTGGGGTGTTTTGAGTTTCTTTGACCTGTGACTGGTTTTGTTCTAGGCTTTCAATTGGTCTTGCGATTGCTATCGATGAATCTATCACTTCAGGAAAAAGCACGCAGCCGGGCGACCCCAAAACGCAGAGCATATAAAAGCCACGAATAAGTCTTTTTTTGCTAAACATTGTGTAAGCCGTTTTTAATTTGACTCAATAACTTTTAGAAACCTTTAATCATATCGGCTTATATTGTGTGTTCTCATTAGAATATCTAACGATTCTTATGATTTTAAGGGTGTTAGCTTTTTAAATTAGGAAGGTTAGGTAGATTTTAATTTTTGTTTGTAAAACCAATTAAATTTCTGATCCACAAGCATTCTTTTCAAGGTTCCGCATCCTTCCCCAAAAAAGCATTTTAAGTTAAGTAGGCCCGAATTGTCCGCGTAATGAAATTTGTTCTATTCTGAAATTTGAGCCGTAAGGGTGTTTAAAATAACATCCCCAAGCCTTCTGCTTATTAAGAAGCTTGGGGATGATTTCTAGCTGATTAATTGGCAAGTTTCAATTTTGATGGAAGTTCTTATCTGGGATATTAAAGTCGACCTTTATTTGCTGACCTTCCCGCTTTTTTTGAATTTCTTCCTCTAAAAGTATTTCTTCAGGGAACTGGTTTACCTCTTCATTGCCGTTTTGGATTTCGGATTCCGGCCCAATATGACGCATATCTATCACAGCCGACTTTCTCCAAAGTTCAATAAATTCTGGCATTATGAATAAGTAATATAAGCAACTATCCATCCCGTGGTCGTAACATAAATAAGTAAAATCTTCAGGATCTAACCCTTGCTCGGCTATATTAAATTTCGCCTGGTCAATTGCAAACTCGTGGTGAACACCTAAGCCAAATTGAAAAACCGTACACCTAAGTTTCATAAAACGCGGAATATTATTATGTGTATTCCGATTAAATATAATCCGGTCCTTATGGTTTATAAGTACGATGCACCTTGCTGACATAAGATTCTCCTTTTGTTGAAAAGGTCGGGTCAAGATGAAATAATTCCACAATTGTTATTCGTTAGCTAAATATGTTTATTTGCTCGGATTAGTTGTTTTTGACAAATAATTGATGAAGATTTTGAAAAAAGGATAAAGCAGGTTTATTGTTTAGTAGGGGCAAGGGTGAATTTTCTGAGCGTTGCATCTTTACACCCTGTTAATAAGAAACTGCCATCTTTATTTGCAAGTGCAACCTGCACCAGTTCGGTAAGTTGTGTTAAAACATCAGTTTTATTTTTTGTTTTAACATCAAAAAGAAAAGGCGAATGGGTTTTAGGAAAAACAAAAACAGAATTTGAGTCTTTAGTAAAAATTAGAGCTTCTATAGGACTAGGAGAATCGACTAAAATTTCTTGGTTTTGTTGCTTAAAATTCCATTGAGTGATTTGATTATGAACTGGGTTTCGAAGATTTATAGTTGATCCGCCATAAGTGGTTAGTGCTAAAGAAGCATCTTGATTTAGGGCAAAGGTTTAAAAAAACTGTTCTGGGCCAAAAAGCGAGGTGATAACCTTCCCAGAATCGATGTCGAAGGATTGAATTTGCCCTCCCCGAAGGCAGCAGACCATAGTTTTTCCATCTTCATTGATATCCATATGCCAAACTTGATTAGGTGAACCAAATTGGATGTTTTTAGGGTCGTATTTATCCAAGCCTTGAAAAAATTGAATTTGCGTTCCACTTTCGAGATCCCAAAGCCTAGCAGTACAATCAAGACTACAAGAGATAGCTCGTTTGCCATCAGGCAAGAATTTTACGGATCTTACACCGTGCTGGTGCCCTTTTAGCTCGCAAATAGGCTGATTATACCCTAAATCCCATAAGATAATTTTGTTGTCTTGATATGCTCCACCAGACAAGGCTCTTTTGCCATCTTTGGAAATATCTAGGGAAAGAATTTTCTCGCTATGGTTGCTAGGTAAGACATTTGATTTTGCATTTACTAAATCCCAGAGGATGATTTGTTTATCCTCGCCCCCTGAAATCGCAATTTTTTCATCTGCGGAAAAGGCTAAACAATTGATTGGCCCACGATGCCCTTCAAGAATAGTTTCTTGGAATCTTGGTACTTTAAGAATAATTTCAGATTTTTTGAAAAGCGGGATCGAAAACGCAAATAAAACGAACCCCAATAAACAAGGAATAAGAATTTTAAAACCAATTATAGGCGTAGTTACTGGTTCCTTTTTAATTGAAGTTTCTTTGAGTGCTTTGACAAACTCACTACAATTGGCCCAGCGCTTTTTGGGATTTTTGTTTAATGCCTTAGCAACGATTTCCCTTTGCACTAAAGGAAGCATAGTTAGGTCGGGTTGCCTGCTGCAATGCCCCGCCATTACCTCTGCTGCATTCCCTTCAAAAGGAACTTTGCCACCTAAGATTTTGCAATAAGTGATAGCAAGGGAATATTGATCCGAGGTTAGGCTCATTTTTTGGTTGAAGAATTCTGGGGGAGAATAGCTAGGGGTCATACAGCCACTGTGTTCATTTTTTTCTTCATCAAGAATTCGTGCAAGGCCGTAATCTCCTATTTTTAAAGAAGACCCCACGATCAACATATTTTGTGGTTTAATATCGCGGTGCAAAATCGATATTTTTTCGCCATTATCGGCTAAATGTCTTTTTTGATTAAGAAAATCGATAGTTTCCGCTGCATCAGAAAAAAACTCAAAGATTTCTTCCTGAGTCGGCTTAAAAGTTTGAACATAATCAAGAAAATTGCGCTCCGCTAACTCCATCGCAATCCAAAGATGGTTTTCCTTGAACCAAAAACCAAAAATCGTGAGAAGATGGGGGTGATGAATGTTTTTAAATAAATTTAAGGAGCGAAGCTCGACAACATCTAGCCCACGCTCCATAGGAATTATTTTCATAGCCAGGGGAATATCCCCCGGGCCGGTTGCTTGCCAAACTTCTCCAAAACTACCACGGCCTATTCTTTTAACCAAGGTGTAACCTTCAATTGCAGAAAGGCTGGGCAATAAGGACATAGACCAAATTCGGTCGGTTGAAAAATCACCCTTGGTTACTTCTAGTTGATCCGCAGAGTCAGAATTTAAATCTTCTCCAGCACCTAGCAGCCAATCCATTTCTTTTAATTCTGAAATAGCTTTGGGAATTTCATTTTCTAAATTGGGGAAAGATTGAATAATTATATCTGCATTTAAAGGTTGATTATTGAATCGATTTTCTTCCCATTGGAATAAAGCTTCTTCGAGGTCTTGTGCCAGAAGTTTAGTTTGGGCGATTTCCATTTATTGGTCACCACATTCTGGCGTTTGATCGTTTAATAGGGTACGAATCAGAATTCGAGTAACCATCCATTTTCTTGAGAGGGTGCGAAGAGGGATTTTAAGAACCGTAGCTGCTTCTGTTTGGCTTAAGCCTTGAAACCATAAAAAGTCAAAAATTTGTTTGTTTTCATCAGGAAGTAGGTTAATTTTTTCGTAAAAATCTGTCCATTCTGCATAATTAGAGGGGCCGCCATCGGGGTCCTTTGTATTAAGCAGTTCGCCTCGCCTAGTTGAGGTACTCATATCTCCAGAGTTTTTAGCTTTATTTCTTGCAATGCTAGAGCGGGCAAGGTCTTGAAGTACCCAGCGCAGGTTCTGAGAAGCAAGTTTGAAGTAGGATGCGGTATCTTCTGGTTGTAAGTTTTCGAGCGTTTTGTGAATTCGGATTACTAATTTTTGAACAATATCATCAGTTTCTTCGAGGGTGCAGAGGTTTGGGTGTTTTCGAAACATCTTTCGCGATAGCTTGCGTAGCCGATCGAGAGAATGAGCGATTAGCTCTTCCTTAGCTTTGGGCTCCTTAGCAGCAATTTTAGCTAAGAGGCAGTTAATATTTGTTGAATGCTCGAACTCGTTCATAAGTTTATTATTGTGTATTTTTAGAGGTATGTTCAATGAAAATATGGTGAATATGTAAAGAGTCTTAAATTATTTTGTTTATTTTGGCGTTCTTTTGATTTTACCTGCGTTAGTTAATTAGGTGTCAGGTGGTAATTAACTTAATTTTTGGAAATGGAGAAAAGCATGAAGAACATTAGCCGTCGGTTGTTAGTTAAGAACGCACTTACCGCATTTTGTTTATTTGGTACTGCAAAATATGCATTTTCAGCGGTATGTACGACTTGTGATGGATCTGGGACAGGGCCTTTTGAATGCTTTCATTGTAAAGGATCTGGAAAATTAAATGGTTTCAAATGTAGTTTTTGTAATGGAAAAGGTTTTGTAAAATGTGGTTCTTGCAATGGAACTGGGCAAAAAAAGTAATTGTTTAAATTAAGTTTTTAAACAATTTTGAAGTTAACTTAGTGGTTTTCAAAGATTACCTTTTAAGTTTTGATTGGAGATATTATGAGTAAGCGCAAATTTTTAGGCTTTATTATCTTAATTATTCTAAGTTTCGGGATTTATTCTGAAGAATGCTTAGCCCAAAATAAAGGTGAAGATTATAAAATACTAGCAGGAATTATTACCCAAGAATTAAAACCATCGATTGAAGAAGTGTTAAAATTTCAAAAAGTAAGTCACACTCAACAAATTACGGATTTGCATTCAAAAATAAGAAAACTTACAAAATTAGAGAATTCTTCGAATAAAGGTGTTGTTTACATCGCAAATCTAGCCAAAAATAATCTTGAAAAGATAGTTGCTCAATCCAATAAGATATCAGAAATGCCTGAAAATTCTTCTGGAATTGGTGATCTTTTTATGGGAGCGGGCCTTGTTGGGGCTCAGCTTTTTGATCCAACATTTATAACTGGAACAGTAGGTGTAGGAATGCTAGCTAAGGGTTGGAGTAGTATTAGTAATGACAATGATGCTTATGGCAAGGAATTAAAAATTCTTGTTTCTTTATTTAGAAATTTGGATGCTGTTACTATGTTACTTCCAGAATTAGCCGAGGAGAATTCTGCTAAATTAACAGAATCGGCTGAAAAATTTAAAATAGACATAGATGAGGATGCGTTTAATTTTATTGGTGGTGATTATTTTATAATTAAAAATTTGGGATCTGAATTTTCAAATGTCACCATAGAAGTTGAATTGATTGGTCTAACGGGTGAGAAAAGAAAAAACATTCACTTTCTAGAAAAATGGCCAGCTAATAGTGAAATGTTTGCAACTTACTCTATGGGGTTAACTAATCCTGATGGTAAAACATCATTAGGAAGAACTAGTGTTTTGGGTATACAAAAAGCAAATGTTCGAATTCTTTCCTCCACATTATCAACGGCTATTACTTATGATTATCAGGGTAAAGAAAAAGATGAAGACATAGAGCGATATACTCAAAAAATGGGATTAAGTTTGAAATACCATCCTTTTATTTCCGGAATATTTTTTAATGATAAACAAGGTTTCTATTTGAAAATGGATGGATTACCTGGATTAAACTGCGGTTTTGCGGTTACTTATAATAAAAATGGTGAATCAAAAAAAGAAGTTCATAAAAATCGATTTCTTAGATCAGGTCAGGAAAGTGATTACTTTTATATGGATAATGTAAAATTTGATCCATCAAATATTGAGGTTCGTTTGCTCATTCCAGGTACTTCCTACAAACCCTTATTTAGGTTCAATAATATTGAACCTTTGCAATACAAATCTTCAAATATAATAAAGCCTTAAAATCCTATGACTTTTATAAATGAATAGCAAAATGAGATGGTATTAATTCCCTCGGGGAAGTTTGTGATCAAATCTCAGAAGATTAGATGTCCGATCCGCGACTTGTCGTCGCCGGAGATAGTTTGCGCAAACGACTACCTGATAGGCGGCGGAGGGTATTCGTGGATCCAATAACACTCGTAATTGTCATCGTCATTGCCCTTTGCATCTTCTCGTTATGTTGCGGTAAAAAATGATGAGGTTCCTTGTCGGGCGCGATTGCTTGTGCCGACGTGACGCACCGGTACTCCTGGGGTTCGTTTCCCCGTTCTGCTGGCGTTGCAGCGCAATGCTCGTTGGTGTTGCTGTCGCTTCCAATGTCGGCCTCACGGGGGTCTGTATGGCGGACCTTGCGGTGGCTGCGACGGCGCTGATTGCACCTGCCGTCGGGGATGTGGCTGCGCAGTTGATAACGAACTACTGCAGCAGTTGGTGGGCGAGGCTGGTTACGGGTTGGCTATTGGGCTTAGGGATTATCCCCACGGGGCGAATTATTACCCTGATGAGTGTCGGCGACTGCTGGCGGTAATGCCAAGATGTTGAACCCGGTTCTGCCCTTTGACTTGCCGGTGTAATTATAGCGATTTTTAATTTAATGTGTAAATTTGCAGTATAAAACGATGCGATTGAGTTATTTTGTCCGGGCTTTCACCCGATGAAATTCATTTCTGACAAAGCTATGATCATAGGTAAAATCAGAAATAAGAGCTTTTGGTTTCCCTAAAAAATAATAGTATAAGTTAGTTTTGTCGTTTAAAAGCTATATGAATTTGTGGATTTATAAAAGATCTTTATAATTAACTGAAATTTTGGCACAGATTCTTAGATCACAGCGTTAGTTAATATATTTCTGTTTTAGAAATTAAGTTTTTTCTGTTTTCGTTTTATAAAAGGGGGATTTTGTGATCACGCCATATATCCAAAAAAGGGTAATCATTCCCTTAGTGGTTTTAATTTTAATAGATTTAGCAACTTTAGGTTGCGAAGCAGCTAGGGGTATAACTTGCCCTGACGTTAGGGTTCAGAAACGGGGCTCAATATTTGACGCTAAGAGTATGGTTCTTGTTGTAACTAATGCTTCTGCTAAACCCCTGTTTGATGTTTCGGTAAGTTGTGAACGATGGGATAAACGATATATCATAAGCAGAAAACTGTCTTCAGGTGAAACGGTTGAAGCAGGGTGGGCTGAACTTCCCTCTGGCTTTAAAGCTGGAGATAAAATTTCTATTTGGGCCGAAGGGTATCTTGCCCCATTTATGGCTAAAATTGAATAAGAAGTAAAGATATTGGGTTCAGAGACAGTGCCAAAATTGGTACGGTGCTTATCCAAAGGGCCCGGACTCAGGATAGGATCGTGTGTTGGGTGGCGGGTCTTTCCTCCTTAATGCTTGGTATTCTCGCTCGGCCAACCGCTTCAACTACTCGCCTGATGGCCGGATCTGCGATGTTGGGTTCCGTCCTGCGAGGACTCCGTAATTACACCTTGGTTATTTACAGCTTAAGGTTTTTTGCTTCTGTATTTACTTTTTTTCTGCGAAGTATGATCAGGGGGTTAGCTTTTCTCGGCCAGGAAAATAGTTCCCTACATAAAGACCGTATCCAGACGCTAAGAAGAAAGGGTTTTAAATTCCAGTTCGGCCCGTAAACCCTATTACTGTGGAAATTTCTAAGCAACTTGCTTTTTTGTTTTATTTTTAAACACCCAAATTAGTTGAATAGCCTTTCCAGTTGTTAATAAAATAACAACAAAACAGACAATGGGTAAAGTCATTGCAAGCAATGTAGTGACTATTGCCATAAATAATTCAACTGATGCTACAAAGAAATTTCCAATGCCCCCGGTGGTGCTGGTTGATGTGATTCTTACAACTGCGGTTCCGCTTTGCAGTACCCCAGCTATTAGTCCGCCGGTCATCGCCGCAAGTGACCAGGCAAGCAAAGGGGATAGGTGGCTTAACTGTGTTGTTGTTATGATCGAGCCAGCGATAAATGCGATTGGGGTTGCAATTGAATCGAACAGGTTATCGATCCAAGGGATATAAAAGGCGATAATTTCAAAAAATGTAGCAGTTGCAAAAGTTATGAATGCAGGCCAAGTCCCAATCCATTCAAAGCCTGAAGATAAAGGTAGATGCCCAGACATATTCGCAATGCTCATACCTAAAAAAGGTACGAAAATACGAAAGCCACAAGCCGCACTTAACCCTACGCCAATTATCAAGCTCATTAATAATTCCATAGATCCATCATAGCTTGTTTTGTAATGGGTAGCGATATTTTTTGTTTTGAAGCTAACTACCAATGAAGCAACTTCTTGTAGGGGTGCTTAGTCTTTGGTTTTGATTTAGTTATTTTTAAAGTGCTAATTCTGTTGATTAAATCGGATAGGACTTACGCGGTTGGCGGCTTTGAGCGTAACCAGCGGGTATTTCGCATTTCGCTGGATTAAAGAGCTGTAGGCTTCAAATCTATGTTTACGAAAATCCTTACTTTGATATTTTTCCGAGTGTCCCCGACAGGAGTCGAACCTGTAACCTTCGGCTTCGGAGGCCAACGCTCTATCCAATTGAGCTACGAGGACATTGCCAAAAGGAATTATAAGCAATTCGCTCTTAAAACCAAGAAATCATTTAGAATCTAATAACGACGAAAGAATGAAAGGGCACGGGCACAAAGGTATGAAATGCGTAGGAAATCGTGGCGAGGAAGATTGAATAAAGTGTAAGGCGTGAAAGAGGATAAATACTATTAAAAGTTATTCTCCAGTCTTTGCTGTTTAGCCAAACTGCAGGATTGTTCATGTTTGCCTTGTTGTTTTAAAAGCCCTAGTTCTTCTAGTTGAAACAAAAATTCGCCGTAAATCATTAGAACAATAGAACTTGGGATTAAGAAGAAATTCGGGAGGGTCGATAATTTTGGTGTGACCTCGGCTTAGTGGATGACTTATAGAACTTTTTGTTGAAGGCGTTACAAATGCTAAGTGAAGAAGTGGTAGATCTTGTTGCCGAAACCAACGCCCTTAAGCACCAGTTAATAGAAGCCCAAAAACTTAGCAGTGTGGGGGCGATTGCTAGTAGCGTTGCCCACGAATTTAACAATGTGCTAACCACGATTATAAATTATGCGAAAATCGCTCAGCGCACCGATAACGATGACAACCGAAAACAAGCATTAGAAAAGATTTTAAAAGGCGGTCAGCGTGCTGCGGTGATTGTGAGTTGTATGCTAGGTTATGCTAGGAAGGGAAGTGTTCGCAAAGAACCTGCAGATATTGCAGCGTTGGTGGAAGAAGTTTTAGTGTTGACCGAAAAAGATTTGCACAAACATCAGATCAAACTTGAAAAAAGTTTTATCGATAGGCCGATCATTGCGGTTGTTGCATCGCAGATAGAGCAAGTGGTATTAAACCTAATTGTAAATGCAAGACAAGCGATGAAATCAGGTGGCAGGTTAAAAATTATATTAAAGAATAACGAAGAAGCTGGAGTAGCAGAGATTTCGATATGCGATTCGGGGGTTGGAATAGCTGCACAAGATATGAGGAAAATCTTCGACCCGTTCTTTACAACGAAGACTCCCGATCAAGCGGGGCAGGGTGGAACCGGCCTTGGATTAAGTGTATGTCGGCAGATAATAGAAGATCATATGGGTAGAATGCGAGTGGAAAGTGCTGTAGGAAAAGGTACAACCTTTACCATAAAGTTGCCTTTAAAGCCTGAGAAAGTCCCCGCCTGATTAATAATAAAGTTTATTTAGAATGAAAAAAGAGGTGATTGCTGTCACCTCTTTTTCATTAGAATTTTTTGGCTAAAGGTGCTGCAACTTTAAACTTTGCAATCCTTTGTAGAACAATTTGTTCGATATGATTGTCTCTCCCGATCGGGATCCAATTTGATGCAAAAACTGCATCATCGATAACTTCGAATTGTCGTTCGACGGTATTATCACTTCGAAAAGTGGCGGAACCAGCAGTTTGCCTTGCTGGCCTATCGAGGTCTTCGAGTTCTTTGAAGACTTTAACATCGACAAAGAAGCCGCCATCATCAGCCGGCTGAATTGTTACAATGGCACGATGCCTGATCGATTGGCAAGAGGCAAGAATGCGTTGCCTGAAATCTGGGCTACCTGGTTTCCAAGGCTGACCAATGCCCGGTGCAACACAAGGGAAAGTTTCGATACGGCCATCGTAGCGGTTGGAGTAAGAGACTTCAAAAAAGTCGTCAATGACATCCATACATTTTTCAAAAACAACGCCATAAGAAGCAGGCCCTAAAGGGACATAAACAGGGTTTTCACTGGTGGTTTCAAGTTCTGGTCGAACGACAGCGGGGTTTTCAAAAAGAGGCCCGGTTGCGCACCCAGTTAAGCCCAAGCTGGCGATCAATAAAGAAGCAGGGGCAACTTTAATTACCAAGATAAGATTCTTCCATCGGCTCATGATCGGCCTTTGATTGAGTATTAAATAAAAACTTTAAAAGACAGTTTCTAATGCCCACTTTGAATGATTATGTCAAGGTCAAGTGGAAGGTGAATGGGTTAAAATGGGGGGTATTAAAGGAGTGTTTTAAGGCCAGTCGCAATATCAAACTTTGGTTCATATCCCAACAACTTTTTAGCTTTGCCTATATTCGCAAGTGAATAGCGAACATCGCCAAGGCGAGCCAGAGAAAAACTAGGCTTGATATTTAGGCCAGTCAGGTTTTGTAGATTCGTTATGAGGTCGAGAAGGGAAGTTGAATGCCCTGTGCCAATATTAAAAACCTCTGTGGAAATATTAGGTTTAGAACCTGCCAGCATTAATGCCTGAACCGCATCACGAACAAAAACAAAGTCGCGAGACTGAGAACCATCGCCAAAGATAATGGGTTGAATGCCTTTTTTGAATGCCTCGGTGAAGATTGCAATAACGCCTGAATATGGGCTATCGCCCCGTTGCTTAGGCCCAAAGATGTTAAAGAATCGAAGGCGAACGGTTTCTAAATTCATAGCTTGGGCAAAGGCCAAGCAGTAAAATTCGCCCGCAAGCTTGGCAGATGCGTATGGAGAAAGTGGAAGGAGCGGGTTGTTTTCATCAAGGGCAAGTTCCCCCGTGTTGCCATAGGCGCTACTACTTGCAGCGAAGACGAGGCGGTTGCAATGGTTTGAACGAGCAGATTGTAAAACTTTGAGAGTTCCGGTTGCGCAAATTTCGTGGCTAAGAAGAGGGTTTTCTATGCTTTTTTGGACGCTGGCAACAGCAGCTAAATGATAGACCGTGCTGACCCCCGCGGTGGCTTTATTTAGCAGGTTATCATCAAGAATAGAACCTTGGATAAACTCGATGTTTGAACTTAAGTGTGAAAGATTTTCGATTTGGCCAGTGCTGAGGTCGTCGAGGATTCTGACTTTTCGCCCCGAGACAAGAAGCGCTTCAGTGAGATGTGAGCCAACAAAACCAGCGCCCCCTGTGACAAGATCGATGTTACTCACAAGGAAAACAGTGCCTCGACAAAGGAAGCGGGGTCGAAGAGTTCTAGGTCTTCCATTTTTTCGCCAACGCCAATGAATTTAACCGGAATGTTAAGGCGTTGCTTAATGCTAAAGATGGCGCCCCCCTTAGCGGTGCCATCGAGTTTGCTAAGGATGATGCCCGTGCAATGAACAGTTTTCTGGAAGTTTTCAGCTTGCATAACAGCATTTTGGCCTGTAGTGGCATCGAGAACAAGTAAAACTTCGTGGGGTGCCCCCGGAATAACTTTACTGGTAACACGGTGAATTTTTTCGAGTTCGCGCATTAGGTGGGTTTGGGTGTGGAGTCTGCCTGCAGTATCAACAATGACGAAGTCAAAGTTTCTGGCTTTAGCTTTTTCGCAGGCGTCGTGTGCGATGCTTGCGGGGTCGCTTCCGGGCAATCCTTTGACGACTTCGACGCCAATTCTTTCGCACCAGATGGTAAGCTGGTCTATAGCAGCGGCCCTAAAAGTGTCGCAAGCCGCAACGAGAACTTTTTTCCCATCTCTGCTTAATAAATGTGATAGCTTGGCAATTGAAGTGGTTTTACCCGATCCATTAACGCCTGCAATCAGAATGACGGTAGGGCCATCGAGATTTTTTTTAATGTCTCTGTTGCCATCAATTTGCAAAAGGCCAGCAAGATAATTTTGCACAAATAGTTCGACATCTTTGTCGATTTCTTTGTCGAGAAAACCTTGTTTGATTCGATCAACAAGTCCAGCGGTAGCAGCAGTACCTACATCTGCAAGATAAAGTTTTTTTTCAAGTTCCTTAAGGAAATCGTGATCGACTTTTCCTTTGAGGCGAAAAAGCCCCGCAACCCCTGCAAAGAGGTTTTTGGTTTTAGAAAGTCCCTGTTTAAGTTTATCTAGCAGAGCGCGAAACATTGGCGGTTGTCTTCCGAGCGTTGTTTAATTTTGTCTAATTCAATTACGGTGATGGAGGAAGCCCCGATAACTCTAGGAGGTAAGCCGTGGTAATCGCTGCCCCCGCCGATACAAAAATCAAGTTTAAGGGCCCAATCTTTTAAAAGCTTGCGTCTGCCAAGTTTGAATTCTGGGTATTCGATTTCAATGCCGTCCAGTCCAAGAGATTTTAATTCTAACAATTCAGCCAGAGTAATATTTTCTGGAGGATGGGCCAGTATTGAAACACCCCCAGCCTTATGAATCAGATCGCACGCCTCCAGCATTGTAAGCCATTTGCTGTTATCATCTTTATAGAACCTTAGGTGCTTATAGTAAGCATTTTGGATTGAATGAGCCCTTTTTTGATTTACGAGAATTTGGGCCAAATGGCGACTTCCAATAGCATTTTCTGGGTTGTCCCAAATGGGGCCAAGATCATTCATAACTGCTTCTAGGGTTGAGACTTTCCTGCTTTGAATAAATTCTGTTAGTTTTAAAAACCTTGCTTTGCGAAATTCTCGGTTTTTACTAAGCCCTGCTTGTAACCCTTTATGGGAAAGATTAATCATATAGCCCAGTAAATGATAAACCTTCTCGTTAAAAACGCAGGTTATTTCAACCCCGTGAATCATCTCACAGCGACCTTTTTCAGTGGGGATATTATGCGCAGCGGTGGTGTCGTGATCCGTAATAGCAATGGCTTCTAATCCAAGCTTGCAACCAGCTTCATAAATCGCGGAGGGATTTAAAAGTCCATCGCTAAAGGTGGAATGGGTGTGGAGGTCAGCACGCCTAGAAGCAGCATTTTTATAAAGGGACTGCCACAGTAGGGTGAAAGGCTGGCCTTTGGGCATTTTTAGGCTGGGCGCTCTAGGGAACAAATTTTGTCTAAAATTCCATTGATAAAAGAGGGAGAGTCTGCGGTTCCAAATCTTTTTGCTAGTTCAATTGATTCGTTCAAAATCACTTCAGAGGGTGTTTCTTTTTGATGGCTAAGTTCGAAAGTGCTAAGCCGTAATAAATTTCGGTCTACCGCTGGCATTCTAGAAATGCGCCAATTCTCGGCTGAAGTAGTCAGAGCGATATCGATACTCTCGATATTTTCTCTGGTTTTTTCGAACAAGAGGAGTGCAAAATCTCGGCTTAGTTGGTCGTTAAGCCTTGCTGTGATGAAATCCAGAGCTTGTTTAGTATCTATTTTCTGATTCAAATCCACTCTGTAAAGCAACTGAAGCGCAACTTCGCGTGCTTTCGATCTTCGATAAATCATAATAAATTATTTCACTACTTAGGGAGTTTAGAGATCAGATCAGCCATTTCGATTGCACTTAGTGCCGCTTCAAAGCCTTTGTTCCCAGCCTTGGCGCCCGAACGATTTATCGCTTGTTCTAAAGTATCACAGGTTAAAACACCAAAAATCAGGGGCACACCAGTCTGAACGGAAATCCCTGCTATGCCATTGGTAGTTGCACCAGCAACCTGATCGTAGTGGTCGGTTTCACCCTTAATGACTGCACCCAGGCAAATGATCGCAGAAAATTTTCCAGAGATTGCAAGCTTATGGGCAATTAAAGGAATTTCAAAAGAACCGGGAACACGAACCACGGTTATATTCTTATCCGCAACATTATGCTTGCGTAGGCCTTCTAAAGCACCTTCCACCAAGCGATCAACCACGGCTTGATTAAAACGCGCTGCAACAATAGCAAAGTTGTGGTTAGCAGAGTTGAAGTGCCCTTCAAGAACATTCAAAGCCATAACAGTCCCTTTTTTGTTTCCAAATTACTCAAGTACCATCAATTACGATAAGTTCATACTATTGAGAAAGTCCTTGTTGGTCTTGGTTTTACCCATTCGATTGATTAAAAGTTCCATAGCTTCAACGGGGTTCATATCGCTAAGAACCCTTCTAAGGACATAGATTTTGCGTAGTTCGTCTTCATCGAGGAGTAAATCTTCTTTACGAGTACCCGAGGCGTTGATGTCGATAGCGGGCCAAACTCTGCGGTCGACTAATTTTCTTTCGAGATGAACTTCCATATTACCGGTGCCTTTGAATTCTTCAAAAATCACTTCATCCATTCTGGAGCCGGTATCTACAAGTGCAGTAGCAATAATGGTAAGGCTTCCACCTTCTTCGAGGCTTCTAGCAGCGCCAAAGAATCGTTTTGGCTTTTGCAAAGCACCTGCATCGACCCCGCCTGAAAGAATTTTTCCGGAGCTAGGCATTTCGGAATTATAAGCCCGTGCTAGTCTGGTGATCGAGTCTAATAAAATGACAACATCGGTGCCATATTCCACTAATCGTTTTGCTTTCTCGATTACCATTTCGCAAACTTGGATATGGCGAGAAGCTGGTTCATCGAAGGTAGAACTAATCACTTCGGTGTTTGGCCCTTTTACCATGCGTTGCATCTCGGTAACTTCTTCAGGTCGTTCATCAATGAGAAGAACAATGACATAACATTCGGGATGATTTTTAAGGATGCCGTTGGCAATTTTTTGGAGAATAATAGTTTTTCCAGTCCTAGGAGGAGCAACAATCAAGCCGCGCTGGCCTTTTCCAATCGGTGCAACAAGGTCAATGACCCTGGTGCTATTTTCCGTAGAATCGTGTTCTAATCGAAATCGAGTGTTGGGGTGAAGGGGTGTAAGATCTTCGAACATAACCTTCTGATTTAAAAGGGCTGGGTCAGCATAGTTGATGGCTTCGACCCTAAGAAGAGCGAAATACTTTTCGTTTTCTTTTGGAGGTCTAATTTGGCCAGAAACGATGGTTCCGACGCGAAGTCCGAAGCGCCTGATCTGAGAAGGAGAAATATAAATGTCATCAACACAAGGCAGGTAGTTGGAATCGGGACTGCGTAAAAAGCCAAAACCATCGGGTAAAATTTCGAGCGTTCCTTCACCCAGCATAAGGCCGTTTTGCTTAATTCGTTCCTTGAGAATCAGAAAAATAAGATTCTGTTTAGTAAGCCCAGTGGTCTCAGTAATGTTTAATTCTTTGGCTGTAGTTAAAAGCTCAGGCAATTCCATTTGTTGTAAACCGGTCAGGTGCACTCCACCTCTTTTGATCTCTTCGTAACGGGAATTAACCTCGTCATCGTATCCTTTAGACCTTGAATCTTTTAACGGGTTAGGATCCTCGGTTTGTTCAAGAGGTGCGGAAAGAGGAGTTTCTTCCGGGCTTGTCTTGTAGTTTACTGCTTCCTTGATTTCTGCTTGAGGCACCTTAGTTTCAGCAGTAGGAACTTCAGCAATAGCAACCGGTTCGGTTCCAGTTTCGATAGGGACAACAGAAGAAGCCGGAGTTTTTACAACAGCCTTTTTCTTGGGTGTGAAAACAAGATCATCATCCGAGGGATCTGTAGGTTCATTTGGCTTTAAAATATTATTAGGTGCAATGGTAACCTCGTTTTCTTGGCCCACAATTTCCAAATTTTCTTTGGCTGTTTTGCTGGTTGCAGATTTGGATCGAGTTTTAGGCTTGCTAACTTTATCGTCTTTTTTACTTCTGGCTTCCGCCATTACTAATCTCCTTAATCTACCCCTTTTGCATCAACTGGTATAGATGTGCTTGCACCAGATATTGCCAAAGGAACAGAAATCATCCCGCTAATTTACAGACCTGATTGATGGAGCGGGTAACCACTTAAACTTATATACGAGAAAATCTATATTCAAGCAGTAAGAACATCCTATTGAATGTTAGAGAAATTCAAAACTTCAACAACTCCTAGAGGAGAGAAAATCAAGGCAGGTTCCATAACTTCAATAAGTCCTCGACTTGTTTAATTGTTTCTGCAAGGTCATTAGAGTTATTAAGATAATGATCACAGAAAGAGGCCTTGGTGGTCAAGGGCATTTGGGCATTTTCTCGGATTTTCCAGTTTTCTTCATTCCAGCCTCGTTGTAATATTCGTTTTTTTCTTACTTCATCAGTGCAATGTATAAACACTAGGGTTGTGCAAAGGTACCGCCAATCTTTTTCTAATAATAAAGGAATATCTAAAATAATAAATGAAAGATTAGAGAAGTTTTGGGAGTAATTGATAAATACTTGAGTTTTTGCCAAGATGGCAGGGTGTAGGATAGTTTCTAAAATCAGCATTTTTTCGTGATTATTAAAAACCTCAAGGGCAAGTTTTGCTCTTATTATCTCGCCATCATTATTAAAAACAGAGGTATGAAAGTGATTTGCGATTTGCTTTTTTATTACAGGATCCTTGAGAAGGATATGAACTTCATTATCTGCAATAAATAAATTCCCGCCTCGCTGGGCGAATAATTTTGCAACCTCGCTTTTTCCGCTCCCTATCCCGCCAACAATTGCGATTACGGGTTTCGCATTCATTTGATTTCTTTCTGGTCAAGCCAGTTGTCACCCCAGGAAACTTCGACGGTAATAGGAACTTTAAGCACTAAAAGTTTGCGAGGATTTTCTGACATTTCTTGATGTAAGATTTTTGCTACAGAGTTAACCTCTTCTTGTGGGCATTCAATCACAAGCTCATCGTGGATTTGTAATAAAAGTTTAGCCTGAAGATTATTTCTTGTAAAAGCCTGATCCACGCCAATCATTGCAAGCTTAATCAGGTCTGCAGCAGAACCTTGGATCTCCATATTAATAGCTTCGCGCTCTGGTTGGTTTCGCTGTTGAAAAGTAGTGCGGTCGCGGATTCCATCAATCCTTCTTCGTCTTCCTAAAATGGTTGAAACATAACCAGTTTCTCTGCATTTAGTAAGAAGTTGATCCTGATAATGAAGCACCTTAGGGTAGCGTGCAAAATAGGCATCAATAAATCGTGCAGCATCATAACGGTCGATTTCAAGCCTTTGGGCAAGCCCGTGCGCACTGATGCCATAAATAATACCAAAGTTTACGGTTTTTGCTGTCCGCCTCATATCAGGCGAAACCATACTTTCTGGGATAGAAAAGATTTCCGATGCAACTTGCGAGTGGATGTCTTTTTCTTTTTCGAAAGCTTTGATCATATTTTCATCGGAGCAGAAATGCGCAAGCAATCGTAATTCGATTTGTGAATAATCCGCGGAGATAAGTTTCCAACCTTCCTTAGGTAGGAAAGCTTTACGAATCTGTTGCCCCATATCTCTTCTAACAGGAATATTCTGAAGGTTAGGTTCGCTAGAAGATAATCTACCCGTTGCGGTGATGGTTTGATTAAACGATGCGTGAATCCTTCCAGTAGAGGGTTGAACCAATTCAGGCAAGGCATCGACATAAGTGCTTTTAAGCTTAGAAATTTGTCGGTAGATAAGGATTTTTCTTGGGAGGATAGCGCCCGGATGGTCAAGGGTAGCCAGTTTTTCTAGAGTTTCTTGATCCGTGCTAGCCTCTTTAGATATCCCAGTTTTTTTTAAGGTAGGCAATTGTAAATCTTCGTACAGGATTTTTCTTAGTTGTACCAGAGAATTAATCTGGAACGGCTTTCCTGCAATATTGTGGATTTCTTTTTCCATCTTTTCTAGCTCAAGGCCTAATTCGATGCCAAAAGTTTTAAGAAAATCTGAATCAATCCTAATCCCTTGAAGTTGCATTCTTGCTAAGACGCTAACCAAGGGAATTTCTACTTTGCTATATAAAGCATAAAGTGTATCTTTATTGCCGTTTATGATGGTCTTTTTGATTTCTTCTTCAAGCAAATTTGCAAGTTGTAGTGCAGCATCAGAATCTTCACAGGCGTATAGAGTTGCAAGGTATGGGTCTACTTCATTCATCATCTTTTGAACTTTGCCTTTGCCCCGCAATCCTATCAAGTCGGTTATTGGCATCATCTCGTGGTTCAGATAGCGTTTGGCTAAGTCATCTAAGCCGTGACTTCGTTCGCCAGAATGCAAAAGGTAATCTGCAATCATACTATCGCCTGCGATGCCCAGTGTAATTAGGCCGTTGACATAAAGCATAAGAAGGTCAAATTTAATATTTTGATTAACTTTTAAGATTTCGGTGGAAGAGAAAATAGGTTTTAATTTGTTGATTACGAAAGATTCGTCTAAATGGGTTGTGCCAATCGGGGTTCGCAGAGCAACATAAAAAGCTTTACTTCTTTCGATAGAAAAAGAAATCCCGACAAGTTTTGAGGTGAAGGGGTCTAAGCCTGTGGTTTCGGTGTCAAAGGCGAACTTTTTTGAGGCAGCCAGCAGGTCAACAAGAGTTAAAAAATCTGCTTCATTATCAACTAATTTGTAGTCGTAGGGCCAGGCACCTTCCCCAATTAATTTTAGGGGATTATTTACTTCAACTTTGGTCATTGCCGTTGTAAAGGTTGGAATCGCAGGATGAATATGTTTTTCAGAATGGGTATCTGATGGATTACTTTGCTGGTTAAACAAGCCAAAAGGTTCGGGGGACGATTTCTCAAGTTGCGATACCATACCCCGAAACCCCAAAGTTTTGAACAACGGGATTGCTTTACTTGGGTTGATATCTTTTACACGCCAGGCTTCCAGATTAAATTCTACGGGCGCAAAACGATCTAATGTTACTAACTTGTTTACGAGTGGGATTCTTTCTTTAAAAGTTGCAAGATTTTCCTTGCGCTTTGCTCCTGTAATTTTATCTAGGTTGGCATAAATGTTTGTAATGGTGCCAAACTGTTGGAGCAGGCTTCCAGCAGTTTTTACCCCAATGCCGTCTGCTCCAGGAATATTATCTGTGGAATCTCCTACTAAGGTTTGTAAGTCGACTACTTGCTCTGGGGTGATTCCCCAATCTGCAAGGAGTTCGGGTCTTCCGTACTCTTGCTGTTTTCTTAGGCTGTAAAGTGTGACATTATCATCAATAAGTTGCCTATAATCTTTATCTGAAGTGCATAAATAAACTTGTATGCCTCTTTTTTTTGCATGTTCTGCAATGGTTGCAAGGATATCATCTGCCTCGAACCCGGCTATGCTTATTAAAGGTATATTCATCGCATCGAGAACTTGTTGGATGAGGGGCAATTGATTGATTAAGTCTTCGGGGGGTGCATCGCGGTTAGCTTTGTAATCTGGGTAGGCATCTTTTCGGAAAGTGGGTTCGGGCCGATCCCAGCCACAAATAATGTAATCAGGTTTCTTACCCTTTAAAAACATCATATCTCGAGTGAAGCCATAAACAGCGTTTGTGGGCAACCCAGTGGGACTTGTCATACTAGGGATAGCGTGAAAAACCTGAAAAATTAAGGACAGAGAATCAACTAGGTACATAATTTCGTGCGACTGGCCCATATCAAATCTGTCTTTCTTTAATGAAAACAAACATTTTTAGCAATTTATATTGAACCTAAACGCTTTCCAAGGAATAACTATGAAATAACAAAATATCTGTAATCTTGATCCATCTTTCTTAGTTATAATAAAAAAGTGATTTAGATTGTATAAAAGTCAAGGTAAGTCCTTTTATGCTGAAAAAAACTTCCAAGATTTTCACAACACTTGGTTGTATTAATTGACTGATACTGCTTATGATTTAGAATCATATTGGAGATGTTTTAGGTTGTTTCATTTAATTCGTAGCAAGGTGATGGATTATGGCTGCTAAAGCAACGACTCGCAGTACCCCATCTAAGGGTGGGCCAAAGGGCGAATCTAAACAAGGTCTTGTAGTAACCTTGGTATTCTTTATTCTTGCAACGATTGGTCTTGGGGTAGCTACTTATTTTGGGTTTGCGGAACAAGAAGATTTGACCAAAGCAAAAGAAAAGGCCGAACTGACTCAAAAAGAAGAAGCTAAACTTATCGACTTTTATAAATTCCAATCCATTCTTTATTACACCTACATTTCTACCATCAATGGTTTCAAGCCAGAAGATTTAGATGCATATGATATTATGCGTTCGAAAATTGATGATGAATCTATCCTGCCCAAAGATAACAAATATGAAAAAGAAAAAGAAGATTTAAAAGTAGTAAAGAAAAGGATGGAAGATCTCGAGAAAATGGTATTTAAAGACGCTGCAGAAAAAGACCTTACTTTAAAATTCGATAAAGCAACTAGAAAACCCAGTAATACTTTTGATGAAATTACCATAGCTCAGTCTAAAAGGTATATTTCGCTAAAAGAACGCTTTGATAAAGTTGCAATTGAATTGAAGGAAGCCCAAGATGCCGAGAAGAAAAGTCAAGACGAACTTGTTGCCTACAAAACAAAAATTGATGTGGATCTTAAAGGTATAACTAATACTTCCGTTAAAGAATTTGATGCACTAAGGAGTGATTTTGTTAAACAACGCCAGGAAAACGACAAAAATAAAAAAGATTTACAAAATCAGCTTGCTGAACGAAGTAAAGACAAAGAGGACTTTGAAGAAAAAATCGTTAAGCTTGATAAAAAAATAAGGGATAAGGACATTGATATTGCCAACCTTGCTGGCCAATTATCCTTAACTAAAACCAAAGGCAATGAAATCGGTAAAAATATCCGACCCGATTACAAAATCGTTAGCATTGATCGTTCAGGTTCCTTGCCTTACATCAATATTGGTACAGGCGACCGCGTTAAACCTCAAGATACCTTTAGCATTCACGGAATTGGACCGGATGGCAAACCCTTGCCCGAAATCAAAGGTACACTTGAAGTTATTAATGTTGTGGGCGAGCATTTAGCTCAGTGCAGGGTCTTAACTGTCAAAAATACTAATAAAGATCCTATCCTTAAGGGCGATGTTTTATTTAATCCCGCTTGGAATCCCAATGTTCGTAGAAGAATAGCTTTAATGGGGATTGTTGACCTTACTGGTGATGGGAAAGATCAGATTTATGAGTTCATTGCTCAAATGGAAAGGCAGGGGGTTATTATTGATGCTTTCCTTGATCCTGCTTCTTTTGAAATAAGAAATAGCCCTGGCATTTCCCCCAAAACAGATTTCTTAATTGTTGGCGATGGAATCAATAGTGTTAAAGATCCTAGGGGGATGACCCCCGAAAAATTGGATATATTTAACAAATCTATTCGCAAAATGTATGATAACGCTAAAGATAATGGCGTTGTAAGCGTTGACCTACGCAAATTTTTAGAAATGTCAGGCTACAGGGTTCCTAAGAATTATTTTGAATCTGGTCCTAATCCAAATGCTATTTTTAGTAATAAGCCTGCGCCAATTAAAGCAGGGGAAAAAATGAAAGAAGAACCAGCCAAAGAAGAAGCTAAAAAAGAAGAAGCTAAAAAAGAAGAGAAGTAGCGGTTGGGTTGAATCAGAAAAGTCTTTCGGGCTTCTATTGCCTGAAAGGCTTTTCTCATTTATTGTAAGTATATTGCCGCCTTAGCTCAGCTGGTAGAGCGACGCTTTCGTAAAGCGTAGGTCGTGGATTCGAATTCCACAGGTGGCTTTTTTTAAATGCCTATAAATCGATCTATTAACCTTTACGCCCACAGAATCAGCTAAAAATCCATTTTTAATTGTCATCAAACGACTCTAAACGCAATGAAGAGTAGCTTTTAAAGCTCCTCCTGATTGCATTTAAAAGCCATTAGCAGGGGTTATAGGGCAAAGTTAGGTCTTGCCCTATAAACCCTTTGAAATGGCTTCAGAATGCATTTAATGCCAATTGAAAGGACATCTGGATTTGATCAATTCACTACTTTGGCTCTGCTAGTTCTGAATTCGTTTTTCTGATACTAACAATTGCCAAAAGAATGCAGACAAGGAGCAAATAATCTCATCTGGATCGCATCCAAAATGCACCTCTTCAGATGAATTTTTACTCCAATTCGTAAAGCGTAAGTCGTGGATTCGAATTCCACAGGTGGCTCTGATGTAAGTTCTTTGACCAAAATTTGTTACGCAGCATAGCGACTGAGGTGACATAAACCAAAAGTCCCGCGACTGCGTTCGTTGGGGTTGTCTTAATTACAGATAATATTAAATAATCACACACATAAAGAATTCCCACCGAATGCAGTCGCGGGGCTTTGTTTATCTTTCTTTTATTATCCTTCTATTTAAATACACACATAAATGCAAAAACAAAGAATCACCGCCGCTACTGTTATTAAAAAGAGGTTGGCGAGGATTCCTTGTGTAATTTTCAACGATGATAGGCTTGATTGTCTTTTAATATTCTTTATTAATGTTGCAACATAATTGGATTTATTTCTTTTTCCAAATGTGCATGAATTCACCTGTTCCAGATTTTGAAGTGAATTCTTTGGGACGATCCTTGCCTAAGGGCGCAAAGCACACAGTAAACACCCCATTCTCGAATTTGTAAATACCTAGGGTCAGTCCTTTATTGGGACCAACGGTACCCATTGCGTCAATTTCTTTAGGTAATTTTCCTGGGCTAAGTTTTTGAGTTCCAATGATTGTTGTTTCGCCGAATTTCACATTGTAACTGTTTTTATCAATTATAATTGATGCGCCGTTAATAGTCTCTGCTGATAAAGTCTTTCCTTTAAGCTCTCCGGAAGTTAGAGAGTACGCCCCTTGGAGGTTATCTGCCCAAATTTGCAAGTCGAAACCGCTACCTGCTTTTGCGCTAAATTCTTTTGGTCGTTCTTTGCCTTGTTCTGAAAAACAAACTTTGTATCCATTGTCTACAAATTCATAAATGCCCAAAAATTTGGTACCATCATTGGAGGGGAACGAGTCCATCCATTTTGGATTTTTAGCGGTATCAAGTTTAATAGTACCTTTGGCACTGGTGCCAATTTTAGAAACAGCGGGAAAAATAAATTCGTTTCCTTTGATAGTAATCACCGTGTTTTTTGCTTCTTCATCCGATACTTTTTTTCCATCCCGCTGTCCGAATACCAAACTCCAAGTTCCTTCGAGTTTCTTCATATCCTTCTTTTCTGCATCATCTTGTGCGAAAAGTTCGCTTGTTGTAAGAATACCAATCAATGTGCAAGCTGAAAAAACTAAATTACGCATGCGCAAAAATTCCTTGTAAAACGAGTTCAATTTAAAACCATAAAAAATATAACTAGTTACATAAATGCTTGCAACGCAAGTAGTGGAATTCGACGAACAAAATAATGTTGCAATTATATCCTTGTTTTAAAATTAAATTTTGTGTAATCTCGACTTTAACTTTTCTAATGATTTTTAAAAGGTAAATAGAATATGTTAAAACTCGTACCCTCCTTGTTTGTTGTTTTTGCAATTAATACTTTGGCATTTGGCGCAGACACCAATGATGATCTTGCGAAGAAATCGGCTCTCGATTTTATCACAGCTTTCAAAACTAATAATATTGATGCAGCGATGAAGGTTGTTTCTCTTCCTTTTTTTGTAAAAAACCAAGAATTGTTCATAGATAAAAATAACCTAGAAAAATATCTTTCAACCGAATTCAAAAAAAATAATGGTAAGGTTGATAAACTTCAAGTTAAGGTTAAAGAATCTCACTTATTTGAAGCACTTAAAGAACAAATTACTGAAGATAAAGAAAAAGTATTTCAAGTTCTAAAAGATGGGGATAAAGTGGTGATACTTGATATTTCTATTGAAGACAAAGCCATTGAGGTAGCAATTGGTGTAGCGATTCGAAATGGTAAATCTTCGGTTGTTGCTTTTGCAAAACTTGGCGAAAAATAATTATTCAAAACTGCTTAGCTGGTTCTTAAAGGAAGTTGTATTTAACTTCCTTTTTTTAATTCGTGTTTTAAATTACCCTAAGTTTAATTTTTATCTTCTTGCTTTTAATTTAATCTTTTAGCTATTAATCTTTTGGGATAATAAATTTCACCTATCCATTGTATGAAAAATTTTCAAACCAAAATTTGTATTGTTTGTTTGCGAAGTTTTTCTTGGCGAAAGAAATGGGAAGCTGTTTGGGATCAAGTCAAGTATTGTTCTAAACGATGTCTTTCTAATAAAAATCGGAAAGTTAATGAAAAAAACTAAAAAATATTCCAAGATTTTTATTGTTCTTGGGGATCAACTTACTTGTGATTCCGATTTTTTTAAAGATTTTGATTTTAAGAATGATTGTGTTTGGATGGCTGAGGTTCGGGAAGAATCTACTCAGGTCTGGTCGCATAAGTCACGAATTGTTCTTTATTTAAGTGCCATGAGGCATTTTGCTAAGGAACTGCTTAAGAATAAATATCCTTTGGAGTACACCCAACTGGTATCAAATCAAAATTCTTCTTTAAAATCTGAATTATTGAAGTTTCTTGCTGATCATTCGTGCAAAAATGTAAAAGTTCGTAAACCTGGGGATCACCGCGTAGAAATGCAATTAAAAGATGCTGTTTCTTCTCAAGGGCTTGTATTAGAAATAGTTGAAGATGATCATTTTCTTTGTACTTCTAAAGAATTTGAAGATCATTCTTTAAATCGTAAACAACTTAGAATGGAATATTTTTATAGAGAAATGCGTGTAAAATTTGATCTTTTAATGAAGGATGGGAAACCTGCAGGTGGAGAATGGAATTTTGATAAGGAAAATCGCAAAAGTTTTTCTAAAAACGGCCCTGATCTTATACCGTCTCCAGTTTCTTTTCCTCCCGATAAGATTACATCTTCGGTGATTCAATTAGTTGAAAAGATATTTCCCGATCACCCCGGGGATTTAGCTTTTTTTGATTGGCCCGTAAATGCGGTGGATGCAAATATTGCTCTTATTGATTTTCTTGACCATCGGTTGGCAAGCTATGGTGATTATCAAGATGCAATGTGGGTAAATCAACCTTGGTTGTATCACTCTAGGATTGCATCTTGTTTAAACCTTCATATGTTGCATCCACTTGCTGTTATAAAGGATGCTGAAAAATACTACGAAAATGGTAAAGCTTCTTTATTTGCTGTGGAAGGTTTTATAAGGCAGATTTTAGGTTGGAGAGAGTATGTTCGGAATGTTTATATCAAGTTTATGCCTGAATATATTCATCTCAATTTTCTTCAGGCTAAAAATAATTTGCCATCTTTTTTTTGGGATAATAACACTGATATGCACTGTTTGAAATGTGCAATCGGACAAACTCTTAAGCATGGGTACGCCCATCATATTCAAAGACTGATGGTTACGGGTTTGTTTTGTCTTTTATTTGGTGTGGAACCAAAACAAGTTCATGAATGGTATCTTGCGGTTTATGTGGATGCGGTTGAATGGGTCGAATTGCCTAACACCTTAGGAATGTCTCAATATGCAGATAACGGGATAATGGCTTCTAAGCCATACATAGCTTCTGGAAAATATATTGATCGAATGAGTAACTATTGCAAAAGTTGTAAATATGATCCTGCGAAATCGGTAGGAGAAGATGCTTGTCCGTTTACGACAATGTATTGGGATTTTATTATTCGAAATGAAAAGATTTTAGCTAAAAATCCTAGGATGGGAATGCAAGTTCGGAATATGCAAAGATTGGCTCCTAATTTAAAACTTGAAATTGCAAGCCAAGCAACAGCATTTCGGTTATCGTTGAATGTTTTAAAATAATTCTGATTTCGTAATTTTATAGTTTTCGTTTTAATTATTTTTGGGTTAATAGGTTTTGTAAGGTTTTACCTTTTAATCTAATAGCACTTACATAAGGTTAGTAGTTCTCGTAAACTACTTTAGTAGGTTTATAGATAGTTCGTGTAAAAAAAGTTTTTACTTCACGAATAATTTGCGAGGTTGTTATGGACAAGATACTTTTTATGCTTCTTGCTTTTTTGCCTTCCCAAGAAGTTAATTGGCCAAGTTACCGTGGCCCTTATGGTAACGGTCATTCAGATGCTAAGAACTTGCCTGTGGAGTGGAATGAACAAAAAAATATAAAATGGAAGATTGCTATTTCTGGGAAAGCTTGGGCTTCGCCTGTTGTTTGGGGTAATCAGGTTTGGCTTAGTAACGCTACTGAAAAAGGCGATAAATTAAGTGTTATTGCTTTAGATATTAGTACTGGAAAGATTATTCACGATCTGCTTTTGTTTGAAATCTTAAAACCTATGTTTAATCTTCCTACGAATAGTTATGCTTCTCCAACACCTGCTATCGAAGAAGGTAGAGTTTATATTCATTTTGGAAGTGCTGGTACGGCTTGCCTAGATACGAAGACAGGCAAAACCATTTGGGCTAGGCAAGATATTCCCTGTGATCATTGGCGCGGTCCTGCTTCTTCTCCCATTATTTTTGAAAATTTGTTGATACTTACTTTTGATGGTTACGATGCACAGTATATTACCGCCCTTGATAAGTTGACTGGCAAAACAGTCTGGCGTAAAGACCGTACTATTACCTATGGCACAAATAATGGGGATAATAAAAAAGCTTTTTCTACTCCTGCCATTTTTAAAATTGATGGCAAAAATCAAATGATTAGCCCCGCTGCTGTTGGTACCGTTTCTTACGACCCTTCTACTGGCGAAGAACTTTGGAAAGTTCATCACGGGGGGATGAATGCTGCCTGTAGGCCCTTGCTAGTTGATGGTAAAATCGTTATTTCTACTGGCGACGGTGGCTGGAAACTCTTTGCGGTTAAACCCGATGGTAAGGGGGATGTTACTTCTACCCATGTTGCTTGGAAAACAATTAAAGGGGTTCCCTCTCGGTCGACCCCTATTCAAGTTGGTAATCAGTTGTTTATGGTTAATGAAGCAGGAACTTTGTCGGAACTTGATACAAAAAGTGGCGAAGTTGTTCGCCAGGAACGCTTAGGCGGAGTTTTTTATTCTTCTCCTCTTTTTGCGGATGGAAAACTTTTTCTCTTTAATGAACAAGGAAGTGGATTTGTTGTTAAACCTGAAAAAGATTGGAAGATTCTTCAAACTAATAAGTTAGATTCTGGATGTATGGCTTCCCCTGCTGCTGTTGGTATGGGGATTATTTTACGGACTAAAACTCATCTTTATTTGCTTGAGAATATTGTTCCTTAATTACTTTTTTGCTTTTCATTATTCCGATATGAGGTTTTCATGGCTGTGTTGTTGAGTGTGCAGGGACTTTCTAAAACCTATGGCGTGCGTCCATTATTCTCCGATTTAACTTTCGAACTTGGAACTGGTGAAAAAGTTGGCCTTATTGGCCCTAATGGTTCAGGAAAATCTACACTTTTAAAAATCCTTGCTGGATTTGAGCATTCCGACCAAGGAACTCGCTCTCTTCGTAAGTCTGCAAAATTAGGGTTTGTTTCTCAGGATGATAAATTCCCCAAAGGGCTTAGCGTTAAAGATGTTGTTCTTGCCAGACTTGAAAAAGAACAACTCGAAGAACACGAAATGGAGACTCGCGCTAATATTGTTCTTACTCGTACTGGTTTTACTGACTTTGATAAACCTAGCTATTTACTTTCAGGCGGTTGGCGTAAAAGACTTGGCATTGCTAGGGAACTTGCCATCGAGCCTGATTTACTGTTGCTTGATGAACCGACCAACCATTTAGACATTCCTGGGATTGTATGGTTGCAAAAATTATTACGGTCATCATCATTCGGATATTTAGTTGCTACTCATGATCGGGCTTTTTTAAGAGCGGTTGCAGATGAAGTGGTAGAAATTAATAAAGTTTATCCAGGTGGATATTTTAGAGCGCCTGGTAATTACGACGATTTTCAGGAAAAACGCGAAGAATTTCTTGATGGACAAGCTCGAACACAAGAAGCTGTTGCAAATCAAGTTCGCAGAGAAACCGAATGGCTTGGTAGAAAAGCTGCAGCGCGAACCTGTAAAGCTGCTTCCCGTATTGATGAAGCTGCAAAGAGGCGCGGGGAACTTTCAGAATTACAATACCGTAACGCTAACCTTGGAGCTGCAGGTTTAGATTTTGCTGCTACGGGCAGGCAAACTCGAAAGCTTCTTACCGCGGATGGAATCTCTAAAGCTTTTCCCGGGCAACAATTGTTTTCTGGCATTGAACTTAAACTTGGCCCTGGTACTAAGCTTGGACTTTTGGGCACTAATGGTAGTGGCAAAAGTGTTCTTCTTAAAATCTTGTCAGGTGAACAACTTCCAGATGCTGGTACCGTTTTTAAAGCGGAAAACCTTAAAACCGTGATTTTTGAACAGGGTAGAACCGCTCTTAATCCTGCTGTTACTTTAAGAAAAGCTCTTTGTCCCAATGGCGAAATGGTGCAGTATCGCGATCGGCAAATGCATGTTGTTGCTTGGGCAAAACAGTTCCTTTTCAAAATTGAACAACTTGATGTCTTGGTCGGTGCACTTTCTGGTGGTGAGCAGGCTCGCTTACGAATGGCACAGATGATGCTTCAACCTGCTGATTTACTTTTTCTTGATGAACCTACTAATGATCTGGATATTCCTGCACTGGAAGTTCTTGAGGAAAGTCTTTCTGGGTTTGGAGGCGCCCTTGTTATTGTTAGCCACGACCGTGATTTGCTCGACCGTATTTGCACCGAAGTTTTAGGACTTGATGGACGAGGTGGTGCTGCGACTTATGCAAGTGTTGAGCAGTGGTTAAAAGCTTATGACCGAAGTTTGAAGAAATATGAAAAAGAAGGCGATAAAAAAGTTATGCCTTCGGAACCTCTTATTAAACTTCCTGCGCATTCAACAACAACTTCTTCAAATGGCAAAAAGAAAAAGCTTAGTTTTAAAGAACAGCAAGAATTTGATTCTATGGAAGCCAAAGTATTTTCTGCAGAACAAAAAGTTACTGGTTGCCAAACTGAAGTGCAAAATGCCGCTTCTGCTGGGCATCAGGTACTTGCTAATGCTTGTAGGGTTCTTGAAGATGCTCAAAAAGAAGTTGAACAACTTTATAACCGTTGGCAGGAATTGGAACGCATTCGACTAGAAAACGATTGAGAACTTGTTTTTTAAGAATTTATTCTTTTATCTGAATTGGCCCTGCTTCATCGCTTGTTGGCTTATGTTCAAGCCAATGATCTAACCAACGATAAGCGGTTTTTCTTGCTTCATATGGAAAAGAATGTTTTCCTAGGTGATTGATTAGGCCAATTTTATCGTCGGCAGAATATAATTTATACACGGGTAGTGTGGCATAAACAAAAGGCCAACTAGCATCACCATCGGCGCTATTTCCACCCATAATTAATAAGGGTCGGGGGGCGATTAGTGCCATAACTTGATGATTTTCCATTTGTGGAATATTCTTTTTCATTTTTGAGGTAAGGTACCAAGGGTCGGTGTAATTGCTCATTCTTAAACCGATACCCCCTTCGTTAAAAACCCCAACTTTTAATCTGGTTTCAAAAGCCATAGAAAAGAGAACTTCTTTTGCGCCTAAAGAAAAACCGATGCATCCTATTTTTAATGGATTTATGTTTTCGAGTGATTCAAGTAAATCGACACAACGGATTGCATCGTAAACCATTTTGCCCATCCCGGTAAGGTTTGGGTGATCAATAGGAAGTGCGATTGCCTGAGCTTGTGGCCCTTTTTCTTTCATAATAAAACATTCGGGGGCAAGTACCATATAACCTCGTTTCACTAGGTGAAGAGCTAAAGCGAGATTTGGATTCGGGCCTAATCCCACGGGTTCTTTGATGGTATCTTTTGTGGTTTGGTGGAAAACAATTATAGCGGGGCGTTTTTCGTTTTCTTTGAGGCCATTAGTGGTCAGTAGAAAAGCACGCATCCGGTCGCTTTTATCGCTTTCAAAACTTATTAAAGTTCTGCAGTGGTCTTCCATTTTTTCTGTTGATTCAAATTTTATTTTCAAGGACTCAGGTTTTTGTGGAAAAACCCCTAGTTCTTTGATCCATAATTTAAACAAATCCTTTTTTTTAATTTCCCATAACTCTTTGGTGTCGGATTTTTCTAATAAGGGAAGTTGCCCTAGCTCTGCTATTTTTGCATTAGCGTATGGTTTTTGTGTTAATTTAAACCAATCAGATTCAAGAGTTCCTTGGTTTATTGGAAGTAATAAAACAACCGTTGTAATTAAATTGTAAGGAGTCATTTTCGTTTAGATCTCTGCTGTTTATACTTTGTTGTTTAATAATTTTCGCATCTTCTTTTTACTATAAAGTCTTATAACTAGTTTAATAAAGTTATTTGTTAAAAGATTTTGCAAGAAAATAAGTGATATAAGTTATGATTAAGTTAGAATAGTTTTAGCTTTTAATTAGGAGTATTTGAAATGAAACAGTTATTTGTATTATCGGCTTTTATTATTTTATCGAATCTTTCTTTTGCTGGGGGAGATATTAGGGTTAACGGGAGTTACGCTGGTACCGTTGATAGTGATGGATCGGTTCGGATCAATGGCAGTAATGTTGGTAAATTTGATAAAGATGGTTCGATTCATTATAAAGGTCGAAATGCAGGTAAAATTGATAAAGATGGTTCGATCCGTATTGATGGCAGGTACGCTGGTAAGGTTGATAGTGATGGTTCAGTAAGAAAAGATGGTTCCTCTGTTGGGAAAATTGAGCGAGATGGGACGGTTCGTAAAAATGGTAAGAATGTTGGAACAGCTAAAGGCATTGATCCTAAACAAGCAGCGGTCATTTTCTTTTTTGGTATTTTTGATCCCTATTAATCTTTCTTTATAATATTTTATGACAAAGTTAGTTGCTCAGTTATTTCTGATTTTAATTTTTACATCTTTACTTTCGTTTGATGGTTTAGCCCAAAACAAAACTCAAAACTCTTCTTATAAAACTTTTAAGATTGATAACTTTCGTTGTTTTGTTTCTGATGGGGTTATGCGACAAGAAGCGAATGGTACTTGGAATACAAAGCCATTGGCAATTCTTTCTAAAGCATTAAAAAAAGTAAATGAGGTATACCCGGATAAAGCCTTAGATCTTTTTCATCGTACCTTTCTATATATAGAATGGAATAAACCTGGTGCCTTGGGTCTTTATGTTAAGGGCGATAAAGGGCCCTCTAGCATTTCTAATCATATCAATTGCATAGAATTAAATGGAATGAAGTTTGTAACTGAAAACAACAACAATAAAAAGTTGGAGTCTAATAACGCCGCTACTCTTGTTTTATTGCACGAATTTGCTCATTGCTATCATCATCAAATTCTTGGTTGGGAAAATGGTTCAATTAAAAATGCTTATCAAAATGCAAAAAATAAAACCATCTTTGATCTTAAAAGCTACTTGATGTCTAGCGATAAAGAATATTTTGCTGAGCTTACTACAGCTTTTTTAGACAAGCATTACTCTATCCCTAAAAGTAAGCAAGAAATTAAACAAAAAGATGTTATGGGGTTCGCATTAATGGAATCGATTTGGGGTAATAATGATGATAAAAAAGGTGCCGGAAAAAATATTAAAAATATAGTTCCTTAAAACTTATTCTGTTTCTTTTTCATTTTTATCTATTATGATCGCAAACTATTCACTTATTTTTTTCAAAAAGATGTTTTTATGTTTTTGATTATTAAAAAATTATCACTTACCCATTGGATTTTATTAAGTATGGTTGTCGGGACTTTGGTTGGTTATCTACTTCCTGAGCAGGCACAAAATTTAAAACCACTTTCTAGTATTTTTCTTCGGATGATTAAATCTCTCATCTCTCCTTTGCTTTTTGCAACCTTAGTAATTGGGATCGCTGGGCACGGCGACGATTTAAAACGCATTGGACGGGTTGCATTTAAATCTCTTATTTACTTTGAAATAGTTACTACTTTGGCTTTGTTTATTGGGCTTGCTGCGGTGAATATTTTTCAACCAGGCGTTGGCGTTTCTCTTAATGTTCCTGCTAAGGAAGGGGCTGATTTTGCTTCTAAGCAAACTACCTTTGGTGGTGTTCTTGAGCATATTGTCCCTACTAGCGTTATTGAAGCGATGGCAAAAAATGAAGTCCTCCAAATTGTTTTTTGGGCTATCATTTTTGCCATCGGTTTAACTCAGGTTAAAGGGGAACACAGTAAATTTTTAATTCATGGCCTCGAAGCTCTCGCTGAGGTTATGTTTAAATTTACAGGGTTAGTTATGAAATATGCTCCTATAGGTATTGGAGCTGCTATTGCGGTTACCGTTGGGCATAGTGGGTTAGGCATTTTGCTTAACCTTGGAAAACTTATTCTTACTCTTTATGTCGCCTTAGTTGTTTTTATGCTCGTGGTTCTTTTGCCTGTTGCCTTACTTGCTCGTATTCCCTTTCGGAAATTTTTCACAGTTGTTAAAGAACCAGCCCTAATAGCTTTTTCCACCACTTCCTCGGAGGCCGCTTTACCCAAAGCTATGATTGCAATGCAATCTATTGGTGTGCCTTCTAGAATTGTTGCCTTTGTTATGCCCACGGGATATTCGTTTAATCTTGATGGTACTACGCTTTATCTTGCTGTTGCTTCTGTTTTTGCAGCTCAAGCTGCAGGTATAGAGATGAATTGGCAGCAACAGTTGGTTATGATGCTTACCTTGATGGTTACTAGTAAAGGTGTTGCTGCAGTGCCGAGAGCTTCTTTGGTGATTTTATCGGGTACTCTTGCTTCTTTTGGTTTACCATTAGAGGCAGTTGCTGTAATACTAGGGGTAGATGAACTTATGGATATGGCTCGAACTACTGTAAATCTGATTGGCAACTGCTTAGCTACCTGTGTTGTTGCTAGGTGGGAAGGTGAATTTGACGATCAGGCTGTTGGTTAACTGTTATTATAATAGAAAGTTTTTTATGAATCATTCTTTTCAAAGTTATACATTTGTAGCACTTGGTTTTTTTGTTCAACTATGTTTAATTGCAAATTCTTCTGCTGCAAGCAACCAACCAAATATTGTCATTATTTTTTCAGATGATCACGCTTATCAGGCGATTAGTTCTTATGGTGATTCTCGAAAGTTGGTTGAAACTCCAAATATTGACCGCCTAGGAAAGCAAGGGGTTCGTTTCGACCGTTGTATGGTTACTAATTCCATTTGTGGACCTAGTAGAGCCACTTTATTAACCGGAAAATATAGCCATATGAATGGCTTTTATAATAATTCGAATAGTAAATTTGATAGTACTCAGCAAACTTTTCCTAAGTTATTGCAAAAGGCTGGTTATCAGACCGCCGTGATTGGAAAGTGGCATTTGATTAGCGACCCAACCGGTTTCGATCATTGGCATATTCTTCCAGGCCAAGGTATTTATTATAACCCCCCGATGATTAAAAATGGGCTAAAAGTACAGCATCAGGGTTATGTAACAGATTTGATTTCTGATTTTAGTATCGATTGGCTTAAGAATCGAGATAAGTCGAAGCCGTTTCTTTTAATGAGCCAGCATAAGGCACCGCATCGGGAATGGGCACCAGCTTTGCGCCATCTTGGTCACGACAAGGACCGAGTTTACCCCGAGCCTTCAAACCTTTTTGATGATTATTCTAATCGTGGGCTCGCTATCAGGGATCAAGATATGACCATTGAAAAAACTTTTACCAAACTTGATGCTAAGTTGGTTCCTCCTACAAATATGACTCCTGAACAGTTACAGAAGTGGAACGCCTATTATCAGCCTAGAAATGATGAATACCTTAAGGCAGACCTTAAAGGAAAGGACCTAGTTCGTTGGCGTTATAATCGGTATATGCACGATTATCTTGGCACGGTCAAGGCGGTCGATGAGGCCGTTGGAAAAATGTTTGATTACTTAGATAAAGAGGGCCTTGCAGAAAATACAATTGTAATTTATGCAGCAGATCAAGGATTTTTTCTTGGTGAGCACGGTTGGTTTGATAAGCGATGGATACTTGAAGAATCTTTACGAACACCGATGTTAATGAGTTGGCCCAAATTTTCCAAATCTTCTTCTGTTAATAAAAACCTTACTGGTTTGATTGATCTTGGTCAAACTTGTTTAGAGGCCGCGGGCATTGATGCTCCTAAAGATATGCAGGGCAAAAGCTTGCTCCCAATTTTAAAAGGCACCGTTCCCGCAGATTGGCGCAAAAGCTTTTATTATCATTATTATGAGTACCCCGTTCCTCATCGAGTAAGGCCACATTATGGGGTCATCACCGACCGCTTCAAACTAGTTCACTTTTATAAACCTGATGTTGATTATTGGGAACTTTACGACAGAGAAAAAGATCCAAATGAAATGAAAAGTTTTTACACCGACCCAGGTTATGCAGATGTAGTTAAAGATTTAAAAGTTGAACTTTCTCGGTTAAGAACCGAAGTTAAGGACACTGTAGGTGCACCTAAAGAAGCCTATGGCAATTCTGAAAATCCAAAGAAGAAGAAACAATAGGAAGACTTCTTCTTTTATAAAAGTAATTGTTTATTCAGTGAGTTGGAAATCAATAATATTGTTTTTCTTTGCTATTTCTGCAGTAAGGCCAGAAGATGCTGAATCAGAATACTTTTTAGGGGTTACGAGTTTTCCACGGGCGTAGTCGATATCGTCTTTAGCTTTTAGTGCACCATCGCCCCCTTCTTCTGCACGAATGGTGACGGAGTATTTTCCAATTTTAGCGCCATCGTTAATTTGGAAAGATGTAAGCCTATATTTTCCATCTTTGTCAGTAGTTCCTGTTGCACCTCTGGAATTTTCGCCTTTAGGGGAAAAATTAACTGTAGCATTAGGCAGTGGTTTTCCTTTAAAAAAAACGGTTCCAGAAACAGGGGCAATGCCATTATCTTCACCACCGCAACCTAGAATAGGGAACGCAAGGATAAGCAACAACTGTATTTTAAAAGTTTGCACAGTGATTTCCTAAATAATAAAGGTTTTAGAATTGAGAATGTATGGCTTGGTTAGAAATCGGGAGTAACTTCTCCACCATCTTTACTGCCAAGGGCGTTGTAAGATATTTGACTGATTCCATCCGAAATAAATTTGATGGATCCATCTCCCATAGAAACTGAAACTCCACCGGTATGATAACTGTTAAAGCCTCTGGCTTGCCAAGTTTGTGCACCACAACCCAGTACACATGGGCTCCCCGCAGGTGCGAAGGCAAGCGCTTGGCCAAGTTGCATGCATGGTCGAAGATAATTTGGAGGAATCGAAGTGCCTGCAATAGACATGCCTTGATACCAACCAGATTTGTTTCCCGTAGCATTTGAAACGGTGTGCCCAAGCATGATGGTATTTGAGAGGCCATCTGTAATATCCTTGGTACTAACGGTAGCTGTTTTGGAAGAATTTGGTGCGGTACAGGTTCCAGTTCCAGCGGCCGCCGCCGGCCCCGCTGAGAAAAAGCCTCTGCCACCGCTGCCATCTTTTGCACCCCCAATAAAACCATCAGTAGGTTTTGGGGCACCGTCAGATACCAGTGGGTCCCCGCCGTTTCTGTAGCGCTGCCAAGAGCCTCTTGCAGTGTATTGGTCGCAACCATCGTCGCCAACTTGTCCACCATTGGTAGCCCCATAAGGGTATCCCGAGCTTGTAGAGTAGCCATCTCCAAAAGATCCGGTGTAACAAGCGTGCATGGCATAAAACCTTGTTGCAGATGCAATATCAGGGACTGGGGGGTCATTTGGGGTAGTGCATCCCCATTGTGGTGCTCCATAAACACCGGTTGGGCCGATGGTTGAATAGTCGCTGTAGGTGTTAAAGGATGCAGGTTTTGGGTCAGACGAGCAATAAATTGTTTGGATTATTGCCATGCGTAAGGGTTGGAGAGATGCGGTTGAGTAACCCATGTTAAAATTAGGAATAAGCTTTGCCATGTTTTCTTGTTCAATGTAGGGAAGAAGTTTTGGAATCCAGCCCCAATTTCCTAAGCCGGTTTGTTCTCCAGTAGCCGCAACTTGCACCTGGGGGAAGGTATTGAAAGTGCCAAGGTAGTTATGCATGGCGAGTCCAAGTTGTTTTAAATTATTTGAGCATTTAGCTTTGCTAGCTGCTTCGCGAACTTTCTGCACTGCGGGAAGAAGTAAGCCAATAAGAATTCCAATGATTGCAATAACCACCAAAAGTTCAATAAGCGTGAAAGCTTTGTTGTTGGGTTTTAAGATTTTCATAAAATTTGCCTTTGGGTTATTCGGCCAGTTGAAAATTGATGATGTTGTTTTTCTTTTCTACTTCAGCAAATAGATTGGAAGTTTCTGGGTTAGCATAGCTAATAGGTGTTACCATTTTCCCCTGAACTCTTTGGTTATCATCTCTAGGAATAAAAGGCCCCCCTAGGTCTTCAAATGCCCGTATGGTAACAATATGCTTGCCTATTCTTGCCCCATCGTAAATTCGAAACGAAGTTAATTGATATTTGCCTTCGTTGTTTGTCGTTCCGATGGCAACTCGTATATCGTTTACTTCTGGAGCAAAAATAACCGTAGCGTTAGAAAGTGGTTTTCCGTTGAAAAAAACGGTCCCAGAGACAGGAGCAAGGCCATAATTTTCACCACCGCAACCGATAGTGGTTGTCGCAATAACAAAACAAAAAAGCAGGTTGAAAATTCGCATGATAAACTTTTCGGCAGGGCAGTCTGTTTAACTATTACTCAAGTATATTTATAAATTTATCCTATTACCCCAAAAAATCGTATTCTATTACAACCGAAATGTCAATTTATAATCAATTAAAGATTTGATACATTTATGATTCTGCACTATTAATTTAAAGGAATGAGGCTTTTAATGTCGATAAGTAAAATTGATGTTTTACTCCTAACATGTTTTTGTTTGTATTTTTTTTATAAGGTGTTATAATATTTAAAGATAAGGTTTTTGTTACAGAGTGTTTCCCGCCTTGAGATTGGTTTAAATGAAGTTCTACTTTACTGTAGTTTTGTTCGCTTTGTTTTCTAGCGGACTTGTTGTTGCTCAGTCGTCAAATTTAAAAATTGATCCCGCAAGTATTGAATTAAAAGGGCAGGGCGAGCAAATTCAAATTAGGGTCTTAAATTCTAAGGGCGAAGATGTCACTTCTGATTGCCAATTTAAATCACTTAATATTCAAACAGTAAAAGTCTCTTCCCGAGGGCAGGTTATTTCTGGCTTTGCAGGCCAGACTCAAATTGAAGTTTCGCAAGGAAAGTTATTTGAATTAGTTCCTGTAAAAATCATACAAGCAGATTTAGGGTTTAGCCCTTCCTTTGAAAAAGATATTCAACCAATTCTGACGCGTTATTCTTGTAATTCCGGTTCCTGTCACGGAAAGCAACGCGGCCAGAATGGCTTTCAATTATCGCTTCTTGGATTTGATAATGATTTTGATTTTTATTCTTTAACATCGGAATCGCGTGGCAGAAGGATTTTTCCTGCTTCGCCTGAAAACAGTTTGCTATTGAAAAAAGCTTCAGGGCAAGTTCCTCACGGTGGTGGAAAAAAATTACCGCAAGATGGTAATGCCTACGCACAAATCCTTAGTTGGCTAAAATCTGGCCAACTAAGAACCCAATCTTCAGAACCAAAAGTTGAGTCCATTGAGATTTTTCCTTCCGAAGTTCGGCTTACCCCTAGCTCTAAATTGCAAATTAAAGTTGTTGCTAGATTATCTAATGGCATAAGCCAAGATGTTACTCACCTTGCGGCTTTTCAATCGAGTGAAAGTGTTTTAGCATCGGTTGATGCTGATGGATTGGTGGTTGCGGGACCCCTGCCTGGCGAAGTTGCAGTTATGGCTCGGTTTATGGAAAAATTCAGCGTGCTTATGGTTACTATGCCCTTACCTGAAATAAACTCAGAAATAGTTAAAAGCAATTTGCCTCGAAGGATTGATTCGCAGCATTTTATCGACCAATTGATTTCAGATAAATTGGAAAAATTAGGGTTGTCCCCTTCAAAACCAGCTTTGGATCATACCTATTTACGAAGAGTTTACCTCGATTTAATAGGCAGGCTGCCTACTCTTGAAGAATCTCGATCTTGGCTTGCAGATACTGCTTCCGATAAAAAAGAAAAGTTGGTTTTAAAATTATTAGAGCGGCCCGACTACTCTGAATTTTGGGCAAATAAATGGGCTGATCTTCTTCGCCCTAATCCCTACCATGTTGGGATGAAAGCTGTCTTTATGCTTCACACTTGGCTCAGAGATTCTTTTAGAAAAAATCTTCCGTACGATCAATTCGCCCGACAGATTATTAGTGCTGAAGGCAGCACCTTTCGAGATGGTGCAACCGTGGTGGTTCGAGATAAAAGACAACCCGATGAACTTACAACGGTGATAAGTCGATTGTTTTTAGGAATCAGGCTCGAATGTGCTAAGTGCCATCATCACCCCTTTGAAGTTTATGGTCAGGATGATTTTTATTCTTTTGCTGCATTTTTTGGACGAATAGGCAAAAAAGGAAATGGTATTTCTGCCCCAATTTCGGGTGGTGAAGAGATGTTCTTTTTGGCTAAAAAAGGTGATGTTAAACATCTAAGAACTGGGGAAGTGATGAAGCCTGCCCCACTAAAAGGTAAGGTTATGGAATTTTCTGAATCCGAAGACCCCAGAAAAGCTCTCGCTGCTTGGATCACTTCAGATGAAAACCCTATGTTTGCTAAAGCTGCGGTCAACCGGATTTGGGCAGATTTAATGGGCCGTGGTTTAGTTGACCCCGTTGACGACCTTCGTGCAACCAATCCTTCCAGTAATCAAGCACTTTTAGATGCTTTGGCAGATGATTTTCGTAAACATCATTACGATATAAAGCACTTGCTTTACACTATTACAACCTCGAAAGCTTATGGCTTATCTAGCGTTCCTAATGAAAGAAATAAGGGTGATACACGCAACTATTCAAGACATTATCGGAATCGACCAAGGGCAGAAGTTTTGCTGGATATGGTTTGTGATGTCACGGGCGTTGCCGAAAACTTTCCTGCAATGCCTGCGGGGTCTCGCGCAATGGAGATGTGGACCTTTCGTTCTGCATCTGAATTCTTAGATAGCTTTGGCAGGCCCGACCCAAATCAAGATCCCCCTTGCGAACGAAGTTCCGATTCTACCGTAGTACAAGCCCTTCATTTAATGAATGCTAAAAGTATTCAAGCTAAAATTTTGTCCGAAGAAGGAATTGCTTTTAAATTAGCAGCTAGCCCGATTGCTATGGAACTTGCAATTGAACAACTGTATCTTAGTTGTTACTGCAGGTTTCCTGCCAAGGAAGAACGGGATAGCGTTTTGAATATTGTGAAAACTAAAAGTCAGCCTAGAAAACAGGCTTTAGAAGATTTGCTTTGGGCCTTGATTAACTCGCCCGAATTTGTTCTTGTTGATTAGATTTTCTGGCAGACCTAAAAGGATGCTTTTATGAAAAATCCTATATCGAAATATTTGCCTTCAAGGCGTGATAGCCTTATCCTTGGTTTAGGTGGATTGCTCGGGGGAGGCTTTACCTCCTCTCTTCAAGCTAAATCACTAGCGACTAATAAAGCACAGGCCAAAAGTGTAATTCTTATTTGGCTTGATGGTGGGCCAACTCATTATGAAACTTTTGACCCAAAACCAAACGCTCCAGTCGAAATCCGCGGTTCTTTTACCCCTATAAGCACCAAGGTTCCTGGTGTTCAATTTTCTCAGCATCTTCCTCAATTAGCTTCGATTGCAGATAAATTTGCTGTTATTCGTTCTGTTCAGCATGATCAGGGAAATCACGGCGCTGGCAATCACTATATGATGACCGGGGCACCTCCCCGTATTCCCGTTGGTTGTGGAGCGTTTGTCAGTTTTCATCCCAGTATGGGCTCTGTTGTTTCATCTGAATTAGGCGCCCCCCCTGGGTTGCCACCTTATTTTTCTATGCCCTCTATGACCCGATCCGGGGGGCCGAATTTTCTTGGGGCTAAACATTCTCCATTCGTTGTCGATGGCAGCCCTAATAGTTCTTCTTTTCGCGTTCGCGATGTTACCCTTCCTAGCAACCTTGATGGTTCTCGTAAAGTTAACCGTGATGAAATGCGACAGGCGGTTGATAAATTTGTCCGCTTTGCTGATAAACAGGTTGGCGACCCTGCTACTGCTATGGATGAGCATTACCGGCAAGGGCTTGATCTTATGCGATCCCCCGAGGCACAAGCTGCTTTTGATATCCAACGAGAGTCTGACGCTGTACGAGAAACTTATGGCAGAAATGACCTCGGACAACGAGCACTTCTTGCGCGCAGATTAGTTGAAGCCGGAGTTCCTTTTATTGTTCTTAATGAAGGTGGCTGGGATCACCATACTAAGATTTTTCCAACTTTAGAAAAACGACTTCCTACCCTTGATGCTACCATTGCTACCTTGATTAAAGATCTTGACCAGCGTGGTATGCTTGATACCACTATGGTTCTTGTCCTTGGAGAGTTCGGCCGAACTCCACAAATCAATAAGGATGGGGGACGCGATCACTGGTCTAATGCTATGTCTATTATGATGGCGGGTGGTGGAACCCCCGGCGGGTTGGTTGTAGGTGCTACCGATAAGCGAGGTTATGCTGCATCTGAAAGAGTTCTTACCCCTGAAAATTTCTCTTCCACTATTTATTATAAATTAGGAATTGACCCAGCTAAAATTCTTTATGCACCGAATGGAAGGCCTTCACACATTGTAAGTATTTCAGAACCCATCAAGGAGCTTATGGGGTAATGCGCTGCTTATGGATTACCTTTGCATTTTTGTTTATTGGATTTCCAAGTTTTATTTGGGCCGCTCCTCCTATTCTTACGGGTGTTTTTCCTGCCGGTGGACAGCAGGGGACTTCAGTTAAGTCAACACTTTATGGTGGCTTTCCTGAATGGCCTGTTCAAATTTGGACTAATTCTACCGATATCACTATTGAATCAAATAAGACAAGCGGAGTACTTGATTTTAAAATAAGCCCCAGAGCTACTCCCGGTCCAAAATTATTCAGGCTTTTTAATAAAGATGGTGCATCTGCTGTTAAATCTTTTTGGGTTGGAAACATTCCTGAAATTGAAGAAATCGAACCTAACAACACCAGTGCCAAACCTCAAATGGTAGGCACTGGCCCTATCTTAATTAATGGGAAACTTGGAATTGATGGCGACACCGATTCTTTTGCTATCGATGCTAAAAAAGGCCAAACGATTGTTGCTCACTTGTTAGGAAACCACGGCCTTGAATCTCCTATGGATGCGGTTCTTCAAATCGTATCGCCTGAAGGATTTATTTTAGCTGAAAATCACGATAGATTTAGTCTCGACCCTTTTATTTCTTTTAATGTTCTTTCTTCTGGGCTTTATAGGGTTAGGGTTTTTGCTTTTCCATCGACTCCAGATACTACCATTCGTTTTTCTGGGAGCTTTTCCTATATCTACCGTTTAACCATTACTACCGGCCCATACCTTGATCATGTTTTCCCTCTTGCTTATCAAATAAGTAAACCTCAGAGTTTTCAAATCCGGGGCTGGAACCTTTCGAAAAATCTAACGAATATAAGTTCTGACCTTCCATTAACTATAAATGGTTCACGAATTTTTAAACCGGGCCTAGCGGGGACTTTCTTGGTTTTGCCTACTGCTTTTAATTCCCTTATCTTTCCTCCAGAAAAAAAATTAATGCAAATTGATGGACCTTGTATTGTCAGTGGGTGTCTTCATACAGAAAAAGAAAACGCATTTGAACTTATGTTTAAAAAAGGTGATAAGTACAAAATTAAAATTGAAGCAAGGTCGATTGGTTCCGATCTTGACCCTGTTCTTATTCAAATGGATGCGAAGGGTAAAGAAATTAAACGAATTGATGATGAGGGAAATGCTAACCGTGATCCTGCTTTAGATGTTAATTCCATAGGTGAACCTATCCTTATTCGTGTCGCAGATTTATACCAACATACTGGAGAAACCTATTACTACCGTATAAGCATTATCCCTTTAAAACCCGATTTTGATTTTTCGGTTGAAGGTGAAAGTTTTACCTCTAAAGAAAATAAGCTTGTTGAAATACCTGTAAAGATTACTCGAAATCTTGGCTTTGCAGATGATATTGTTATTAAGGTGATCGATTTACCTAAAGGCTGGACTACGGAAGAAATTAAAATTAATGTAAAGGTAGCAAATCCGATAAAGTTAATCGTTACCCCTAGTGAAAAAGCAGAACCTGGTTTTTTTAAAGTACTAGCTAAATCTGGCGATACTTCCAAGTCGAGTATGCGTTTCCTTCCAGCACAAGAATCGTCGATTGATCATTTTTTTCTCTTCAAAGAAGTAAAAGAGAAGAAATAAAGGTTTAAATTTTAAGGGATAAAATGATTATAAAATTTTTTCCGATTCAGTATTATTTTGTTACCTTTGTTTTGATTTCATCTGTTGCAATTGCTCAGCCAAAAAAATTGCTGTTACCGGGCGAAACTTTCACTGTTTCTAACAGGCCTGCTTTTATTTTTATGCCTGAAGATGCTAAAAAATCTTCTCCACAACCTTGGGTTTGCTATGCGCCTACGCTTCCAGGTTACCCTGATTCCCACGAAAAATGGATGCACGAACAGTTCTTGAAAGCCGGCGTCGCTGTTGCTGGTATTGATGTGGGTGAAGGTTATGGCAGCCCAAAAAGTAATGAACTTTTCTCCGCTCTTCATCAGGAACTTGTTCAAAAAAAAGATTTCTCAACAAAACCTTGTTTGTTTGGCAGAAGTCGTGGCGGGTTATGGGTTACTAGTTGGGCTATCGAAAATCCTACTAAAGTAGCTGGCATTATTGGTATTTATCCAGTTTTTGATTTTCGAACTTACCCCGGCATTGATAAAACTGCTCTTTCTTATGGGCTAGCAAAATCCGAACTTGAAAAAAAACAAAAAGATCTTAACCCAATCGAGAAAGTTGGAGTTCTTGCCAAGGCTAGGATTCCTGTCGCACTCATTCATGGCGACATCGATAAAGTAGTTCCTTTGAAAGAAAATTCCGAGGAGTTTCTAAATAAATACAAGCAAGAAAATCAGCAAGACTTAGTTAAACTAATTATTATTAAGGGGCAGGGTCATAACCATTTCGAAGGGTTTTTTAATTCTCAAGAACTAGTTGATTTTGCAATTAAGTGTGCCAAACTTGGTGCCAAGAATGGTAAGTAATTTAAGTTTAGAAATAAAAACTTAAGATTATTTTGCCTCTGTTTTAAAAGTTTTAAATCGTGTTTTAAGTGAATCAAGTTTTGCTTGATGTGTAGGATTTTTCGCCAAATTATTTTCTTCAAATGGATCATTTTTGAGGTCAAATAATTCTTCATAGTCGAAGTCGGGCCAGTAAATATACTTAAAATCTTTTTGCACGAGAGCTTCAGAGGCGGGTATAAAATCTTTATTTTTTAGCATTGCGTGTTCATAGAAAAATTCTTGCCGCCAATCTTTGATGTCTCCCTTGATATACCAAGGCGAAAAATCTCTCCCTTGCATTGTTTTTGGCGCTTTTAACTTGGTTGCGCTTAGAATCGTTGGGGCTAAATCTACATTAAGTATAAAATCGTTGTTTGTTTTCCCTGCCATTGCCTTGGGCATTCTTGGATCAAGAACAATCAAAGGTACTCGGATGCTTTCTTGGTAGGGGTACCATTTATCCGCAAGCCCGTGTTCCCCGTGAAAATAGCCGTTGTCGGTTGTAAAGATGACAAGTGTATTTTCTAGTAGTTTTTGTTTTTCAAGTTCATCTAAAATTTTTCCACAAGTAGCGTCAACTTCTGAAGCAAGCCGATAATAATTTTTCATGTATTCTTGATACTTGCTGGGGGAATCAAAGCGCCAGTGCCAACGCTTTCTTCCTTCATTTTTTTCATTTGCAATAAACTCGGGCAACTTCTTGAAAGATTCTTCATTAGCGGTTTTTGGTATTGGAATTTGTTGATCTTTATATAAGTCTAGGCTTGTTGGTTGTGGTAGGTATTGTTTTGGGTTTCCATCCACTGCGTGAGTAGCAAAAAAAGCAACCGTTAAACAAAAGGGCTTTCCTTCGGGCTTCTTTTTCAAAAAGTCTAAAGAATCATTTTCGTTTTTTTGGGTTACATGGATCATTGAACCATCAGGCTGTTTATACCAATGGTTTCCCGCATAACTTTTGCCATAATCAAATTTATCTGCAGGAAAATTACCATTATGCCATTTCCCAATATGTCCTACATAATAACCGTTATCCTTTAATATTCCGGGGTAAGTTTCTTGCCAAGGAGTTTTGAACATAAGAAATGTTGGATTACCGTGCCTAGACATCCACTGACCTGTTAATAGGGTCGCTCGACTAACTCCACAAATCGAAGTTGTAACGCAATTATGCGTAAAACGGAACCCATCAGCTGCAAGTTTATCAAGTCGAGGAGTTTTTACTACCAAGTTTCCTGCACAACCTAGCGTATCGTGACGCCAATCGTCTGCATAAAGGATAACGATGTTCATAGGTTTTTCAGCGATTAACGCTGGGGTGTGAATTACTAAGAAACTGATAAAAGATGTAAATAATACAATCAAATGCTTAAACATAAGAATTCTCGTGGAAAAGTATTACGAAACACTATGTTAAACCATTATTATTAGAATAAAAATTTATTTGCTCTAACTTTTTCAAGAAAATTAATAATTTCAATTGTAAAATTGTTAAATAAATACGAAGATAAACTAAGTTAATCCCACCTTTTTTAGGAGATCGCTATGAAGCGCTTTTTATCTTTTGTAGTTTCTTTATGCTTATCCGTTGTTGTAATTGGTGCTGATCCTGTAAAAAATCCTACTTCCAAAATTGATATTGGTAGTCAAGCGCCTTCTTTTAAAATTAAAGATGCGTCTGGCAAAGAAATTAACCTTGCTGACCTTACAGCAAATGGACCTGTTTTGGTTCGGTTAACTTGCGGTTGCGCAGGATGTGATCAAGAATTGGCTTATTTCCAAGCCATCCACGATGCGTATAAAGGTTCTGGTTTAACTTCCCTTGCGATTTTTAAAGAAGGTGATGCTAAAGTAGCAGCCTACGCCAAAGCAAAGAATATCAGTATGCTTTATGCTGTAGATACTAAAGGAGAAAGCTGGAAAACTTTTGAAACTAAAACGATGCCTACTAATTTCCTGATTGAAAAAGGTGGCAAAATTGTTTCTATTGCACCGGGTTGCGACCCAAGCGGTTTAATTGCAAAAAAGTTATCTGAAAAAGTTGCGAAAACTATTAATACAGATTCCGTTGATGTGAAGAAAAAAGTTGAAGATGATAAAAAGAAATTAGCCGAAGATAAGAAAAAATCAGCTAATTAGTAACTTTTAATTAAATAAGAAAGCCTGCCTGTTATTTCAAACAGGCTTTCTTTGTTTGTGTTCTTATTTACTACGATAAAGTTCAAACCTACCATTATCTCTTTTTGAATTATAATTAGCCAAAAAAGAAGTTTCATCTACCAAGGCACGGTATTCAAAAGTCCCAAACCCTAGTAATCTTTGGTTGCCTGTAAGAACAAGCTTATTTCCTTCCATTCCTGATATGCGCAAGGTGGCTTTGTACCTAAAAGGAAAAACTTTAAAGAATCGGCCCGTGAAAGTAACATCATAAGCATCATCGCCTAGAGGACTAAAATTTGCTTTCATTGATCCTTTATGACCAGAACCATCACTGAACCAATTACCTACCCAAATTCCAGATAAATCAGGTTTGATTGTTTTATCTAGTTTGTTTTCGGCAGAATAACAAACAGAAGAAAAAATTAGAGATGAGAATAAAAGAACAGCGCTGAATTTAAAAAACATAAATCCTCCTTATTTTAATAAATTCTACAACTCTCATTATAACAAAAAATCACTTGCATTGAAGTAATGTTTAAACAAATGCTTCTTTATAACTAATTGCTTTTAATCCATAATTTTGAAGTTAAGAACGATCCTAAGATGAATTTTTCTTCTTTTAGTTTATATCCACTTTTAATAAAATACGGGGAGGATTCAACCAACTTTAAAGCTGAAATACCTGTAAAAATTTTAAAGAATAAATACATTGCGCTTAATCCTACACAAGAAATTATATTTTTAAGGTTTGATCCTGGGTAGTTGAAATCTCCTATTAGCCATTGTCCGTTATTTTTAAGTGATGCTGAAACTCTTGGAAATAATTGGTCTAATTCTTTTTCCGTGAAGCAATCAAGAAAAAAATTAGTAACAATAAGATCATAACAATTGAAAGGGAAATCGAAGATTAATGCATCAGCAAGAAGGAATTTTATTTTGAAATTATTATCAGGATTAAAACTTATTCTTCTTTTTGCCAGTTCCAGCATCTTAGTGCTAAAATCAAACGAAATTATATTTGCATTTGGATTTATATTCAGGAAAGCTTCAAGAAATCTTCCATTCCCATCCCCTAAAATTAAAATATCCTTGGCATTTGTTAATTCTAACAAATGCATGATCCTACAAACTTGAAGTTTATTTCCAAAACTATATTTTTCAAGAAAACTATACCAAGGTGCAAGTTTATCAAAATTTGATTTTATCATAATATTAAGACTACTAAGATTGGCGTTAGCAATATAAAATCTGCTAATACCCTAGAGATACAAGGCTTAATTAAGTCTGAAAACATCCAAATTAAAATAAATCCTAGTAATGATAAAGAAACTGCAATTGAAATAGGTGCAGGAATAAAAAAGTGTCCTACCACCAAGATTATTATTAATAATAAATCTGCCCTAGAAAGTCTTGTACTTTTTGATTCCCATATTTCAATCAGTCTACAATTTAGCCAACATAATAAAGAAAATATTACTACGGATGATACCCACACAAATATTGACAAAGGGGATGTTATAATCGGAAGTGCTACCCCTAACCCAAAACCAATGCCAACTAATAATTCTTTTACATTTAGTTTAGGAACTAAGGTTTTAACTTTTATGTGCACCAAGCAAAAATAAAAACAAATAAACAATCCCAGAATAATCCCAGACAAAAGAATTATGTTTGATAGATAAAAGCAACCTAGTGTTATTCCAATTAAGATAAAAAAGATAAGAATGACAAAAAAGTTTTTGTTACTTTTTGTAAAAAGGTGTCTCTCTTTTAAGTTTTCTCCGCTCTTGGCATCTAGGAGATGGTCTAGAAGGTAAATAACCCAAACAGTTAATGCTAAAACTAAAGTTGTTGGTAGTGAAATGGGGATATTAAAAATTTTAACGAAAAACCATTGCCAAGTAATAGCAACAATTGGGGCATCCAATGAATAAAGGTTGGGATACATCCACCAAGGGTGGTTGAATAATTTATGGTTATTTTTCAACCGAATGTTGGCTTCAATTTTTTTGCTTAACAAGTTACCCATAGTTTGATCATTTTAGAAAGTAATTTAGAACTTTTGCTGAATGGCTTTAGGTTTTGCTATTAAGTTCATTACCCTATAATAGAATAAGGTTACAGGATTGCAAAATTTATAAATTGAGGTATTATGTTTCGTTTTATTTTTTTATTTTTAGTCTTTCTAATTTTAACTAAAAATAGTTTTAATCAATTTATTTTTGCAGAGGATAATGCTGCTAATTTTTCCAAAGATGGATTCCCTTTTCTTCAAAAGAATTGCCTAAGTTGCCATTCTGGTAAAAAACCTAAAGCAGAACTTTCTTTAGACATTTATCCTGATTCTTTGTCTTTACAAAAAAATCGTAAAGTTTGGGACAATGTGATTAGGAACATTAATTCCGGCGAGATGCCACCTAAAGAAAAGCTTAAGCCCCCCATCCAAGAATCAGAAAAATTCGTCTTGCTTGTTAAAACGATTTTTAATTCTTTTGATCGAAACGCAAAGCCTAATCCTGGCAAGGTAACTATGCGAAGATTAAATCGTGTGGAATACAAAAATACCATCCGCGATTTAATCGGAATAGATTTTGACCCCACCGGTGATTTTCCTTCAGATGATATTGGCTATGGGTTTGATAATATTGGTGAAGTTCTAACTTTATCTCCAATTTTGATGGAAAGATATTTGGCTGCTTCGGAAACTATTTTGTCACGCGCTATTACTCCGGAACCACCTGCACTTGTTAAACGCCATGTAACTACTTTGTATGCCCAGCCCTCTTCTGGCGAAGTAGAAAAAAAAGCTATGGAAGCGAGGTTTCGTAGGATGGAAACCGATGCAAAAGAAAATTATATGGTTGGCCCACTCTTTACCCCTTATTTGTTTGAAAACGATGGTGAATATATTTTTCGCACTAAAGTTTATGCGAAAAGCGGTGATGGCAACCCTGTTAGAATGGCCATCCTCACACACGGAAAAAATCTTTCCTCTACTTCTTCACCTGAAGCACTTTCTCAATTGTCTGGCAATGTTTTAAAGTCGGCCTTGATTTTAAAAACATTCGATATCCAAGCCGATTCTCCTACTAAAGCTCAAAGTATTGAAGTTAAAATTCCAGCAATGGCAAACCGTGAAAATATTTATATTGCTCAATTTAAACCTAATCCTAACAAACCTGCGAATAAGCTTTATGTTGAACATTTTGCTTTGGAAGGTCCTTTAGATAGTAGGCCCTCGACACACAAGGTTTTATTAACTGCAGATAATTCGAAATCTAAAGAAATACAATCTAAAGAAATTATGGAACGCTTTTTAAAAAAAGCTTTTAGAAGAACTCCTTTAGAACAAGAAGTTAAAAGATCATTAGCATTGATTGATAATGTTGTTAAAAAGGGTGAGAAATGGGAGTTTGGTATTCAACTTGCTATGCAAGCTGCGATTTGTTCGCCTAAATTCTTATTTAAAATCGAGCCCGAATCTAAATTAATTCCAGATAGTTTATTGCAATTAGACGATTTTCAAATCGCCTCTAGGCTTTCCTATTTCATCTGGAGTTCTATGCCTGATGATATCCTTCTAGATTTAGCTACGAAAAAAACTCTTCTTGGAAATCTTGATTCTCAGGTTAAGCGAATGCTTAGTGATCCTAAGGCTTCTGCTCTGGTTGAAAATTTTGCTATGCAATGGCTTCAGCTTAAACGGTTGGAATTAGTTGCACCTGATGCGAAACTTTTTCCTTCTTTTTCACCCAATTTAAAATCTGCAATGCGTACCGAGACAGTACTCTTCTTTCATTCGATTATTAAAGAAGACCGTAGTATTTTAGATTTAATTGACGCTGATTTCACTTTTCTTAATGAAACACTTGCAAAGCATTATGGGATTACCGATACCAATGGCAATAAGGTAGGGCAAAAGGTAAAACTTCCGGGCGGTCAACCAATTAAAGGTGAGGGATTTGTTCGAGTTTCACTTCAAGATAAAAACTTGGGCGGATTACTTACTCAGGCAAGTGTTCTTACGGTGACTTCAAATCCAACGCGCACTTCGCCAGTAAAACGAGGTCGCTGGGTTTTAGAGCAAATTTTAGGGGCACCACCGCCGCCGCCGCCGCCCGATGTACCCGAACTTCCTGCAGATGAAAAAACCGTTGCGGAAGGAACTTTACGACAAAGGATGGAACAACATCGTAAGAACCCTAGTTGTGCAAATTGTCACGCAAAAATGGATCCTATCGGGTTTGCCCTCGAAAATTATAATGCCATAGGTGCATTTCGTTCTAAGGATGGAAAGTTTGACATCGATGTCTCTGGCGAATTTGCCGATGGTACTAAATTTAATGGCGCCGCTGACCTTAAGTCGATCATTAAGCTGCGAAAAAATGATTTTTCTTATGCTTTAGTTGAGAAAATGTTTACGTATTCTCTTGGTCGTGGGATAGAATATTATGATAGACCAACTATCGAAAAGGTTGTTAAGTCCCTTGCCGATAATAACTATAAGTTTTCTGTTTTGGTAACTGCAATTGTGCAAGCCGATGCGTTTCAAAAAAGCCAAGGAAACCAGCAGTGATTTAAAGCCTTATTGTTAAACAGTCTAGAATTCTGGTATCTTTAAGCCCTGCCTCTATTACAAATAGTTATTTTTGTAAACAGTAATTTGGTTAAGTGATTTAATGGAGTTTCAAATGAACCCTTCAAAACAAATTTCTCGTCGAACTTTACTTAGGGGCGTTGGGGTTTCTCTTACCTTGCCTTGGTTAGAGGCTATGGGTCCAATAACGGCTTGGGCAAATGCAGATGGTTCTAAAAATACTGCTCCAAATCGAATGGCTTTTTTATATGTTCCCAATGGGAAAAATATGGCCGACTGGACTCCTTCTTCTGAAGGTTCAGCCTTCCAACTTACACCCATTCTTCAACCCCTTGCCAATGTTAAAGACAAACTTCTTGTCCTTTCTGGCCTTACCGCTGATAAAGCACGCCCTCACGGCGATGGTGGTGGCGATCACGCTCGGGCTCTTAGCGCTTTTTTGACCGGCGCTCAACCTCGGAAAACCGATGGTTCCAATATCTGTACCGGCGTTTCTGTTGACCAAGTTGCTGCTTCTCGTATCGCTGATAAAGTTAAACTCCCTTCCTTGGAAATTGGCACCGAAGCTGGAGCGATGGCGGGTAATTGCGATTCAGGTTATAGCTGCGTTTATTCTTCCACTATGTCTTGGAGATCTTCTTCTCAACCTTTGCCTAAAGAAGTGAACCCTAAACTTGTTTTTGACCGTATGTTTACTATAACCCCAGATGCCAACCGAGCCAAACGAGAAGCGCGAAACAAAAGTATCCTTGATTATGTTCGTGATGATTCCAAAACGATTTCTACCCAGCTAGGAAAATCTGATACCAGAAAGCTTGATGAGTACTTTGCTGCAATCCGCGATATTGAACTAAGAATAGAACGGGCCGAAAAACTTCCCCCAACTAAAGTACCCGATTACCCTGCTCCTAAAGGTGTTCCCGCTGTTTATCAAGAGCATATTCGCCTTATGTGCGACCTTATGGTTCTTGCTTTTCAAGCCGATGTTACACGCATTATTACTTTTGTCCTTGCTAATGAGGGCAGCAACAAACCTTATCCTTTCATCCAAGTTTCTGAAGGGCACCACGACCTTTCCCATCATGGCAATGATCTTACTAAAAAAACTAAAATCAAACAGATCAACACTTTTCATATCACTCAACTTGCCTACCTGCTTGAAAAACTTAAAGCCATCAAAGAAGGTGATGGCAATTTACTTGATCATTCAATGATCGTTTATGGAAGTGGCAATTCTGATGGCAATGCCCATAATCACGATGACCTTCCCATTCTCCTTGCGGGTAGTGGATGTGGCACAATCAATTCTGGTAGGCATATTCGTTATCCCAAAGAAACTCCCTTAAATAATCTTTGGGTTTCTATGCTTAATCGTATGGATGTTAATGTTGATCGGTTGGGAGACAGCACGGGCACACTTTCAAACCTTAAATAAACTATTGTAAATCAGATTGAAACTACGGTAGATGGCGTGGTCTTATGATGCATAAATTTGTAATAGCAGCTTTTTATAAGTTTGCTGATTTAACCGACTTTATCGAACTACAACCTAACTTGCTTGAGTTTTGCAAATCAAACAATATTTTTGGAACGATACTTCTTGCCTCCGAAGGAATTAACGGAACTGTTTCTGGTTCTCGCGAAAATATAGACTCTCTGATTAAATTCCTTCAAAGCCACCCTAAACTTTTTAACCTCGAACACAAAGAATCTTTCTCTGATGAAACTCCTTTTGACAGAATGAAAGTTCGGATTAAAAAAGAAATAGTTCCTTTGGGTGTTTCTGGGATAAATCCTGCTCTGGAAGTGGGAACCTATGTTTCACCTGAGGAATGGAATATTTTAATTAATGACCCAGATGTTATCTTAATCGATACGCGAAACCAATATGAGTGCGACATTGGTACTTTTAAAGGGGCGCTTGACCCAAAAACAAAAAGATTTCGAGACTTCCCAACCTTTGTTGCAAATAATCTTGACCCAAATAAAAACACTAAAGTTGCAATGTTTTGTACGGGTGGCATTCGCTGCGAAAAAGCCTCTGCTTTTATGCTCAAACAAGGCTTTAGGGAAGTCTACCACCTCAAAGGTGGAATCCTTAAGTACTTAGAAACCATTCCACAAGATCAAAGCCTTTGGCAAGGCGAATGCTTTGTTTTTGATCAGCGTATTGCAGTTGGCGATGGTGTTAAAGTTGGAGGGCACGAGCAATGTTATGCCTGTAGGCACCCGGTTTCGCCTTTAGATCAAGAATCGCCGAAATATAAAGTTGGCGTTTCTTGCCCCTATTGTTTTGAAAACCTTCCAGAGAAAACTCGCTTACGAGCGATAGAGCGCCAGAAGCAAAATGAACTTACTAAGTTGCGCAAAAATTCTAATCAAAATGCCATTTAAATTTCTTACTCAACTTCATCAATTCATCTTGTTACATATTCCTTCTCATCAAATCGGCTGCTAAACTGATACCTGTTCTTGCTGCAACGGGATCATACCTTTCACCTTCATCTCGAAGAAAAGCGTGGGATGCATTAAATTCGTGCCAAGTGAACCAAACCTTTGCCTGGTCTAGTGCTTGGTAGATTCTATGTCTACCTACGGTTGAAATGTGTGGGTCTTGTCTGCCAAATACCATTAAAAGCTCACCCTTTATTTCACTTGCTCTTGCTAATGAATCTGCATTTCCATCTTTACCCAAAGTGCCTGTATGTAAATCGGTAGGGTAAAAACAAGCGGTGGCTAAAATTTCAGGTAATAAAGCTGCGCGAAATGCTAGATGGCCTCCTAGGCAAATTCCAACCGCACCGATTTTCCCATCACATCTTGGATCATTTTTAAGAGCCTTTACCATCGCTTTTGCATCATTGTCAAATTCGCTCATAGGTATGATTTGTTTAAGATCATTTCCTCTGTTTTTACCAACCTCATCATAGCCAAGCACACACCCCAGGTTTTCATAGGCGTGATAAATTTCGGGCACTAAAACCAAATAGCCTAGGGATGCAAATTGCAAAGCTAACCGCCTTACCGAAGGCGTCTGTTGGAATATTTCGGAATAAAAAAGAAGTGCAGGTCGTTTTTTGTTTAAGACCCCCAATTCAGCAGGCTCATAAAAATAGGTTCGCATCGGGCCTGTAGGCGTGCTTAGTTCCATTACGGAATCTTTAACAATCATTTTTATTCCTTGATTGAAATAAACAATTTAATTAGAAATAGGGCGAACAACCAATATAAGCCTAAGTACTTTAGCAAGATATTCCATTCAAATCAGGTTTAAAACTTTAATTCTAAGCTAGGAACCTTATTTAAAAATTGAACTGAAATTAATTTGAAGATTCTAAGCATCAACTAGTCTTTAGCAATTGGTTTTTTGTTTAAGTTTTCTTTAAACCAAACCTTCCACATATTTTGGCTGGTATTCAAAGCAGCATTTGAAGTTTCAGATAAAATTGGGCCAAAATCTATCGCATTTAAGTTCGTTGATTTTTTTCCCTGAACTGCAATTTTATTATCTTTGCCCACTTTTATTCCTTGGTCTTTTTCGCATAACAACTTCGATGACAATAGCACCAGCGACTGTCTAGATGCTTGCCTTACCAATTCATCATCGTGAGCTACGCTTTCGATTAAGTCTTCAATAAAATCGTAGTTTTTTTCACAAGCAACAACACAGCCTGCTGCTTTAACCCGTGCATCACTTGAATCGAGTGCAAGTTTTAAAATAGCATCAGAATTTGATTTGCGAATCGAATAAACTTGCAGATTGATATATGCCAAATCTCTTTGAATATTATAGTTACTATTTTGGTTCGAATAGTTAATAATCGGATTCCCTGCAGGACCTGCAGGAAACCGGATGTTATCGTTTCAGCCCCAGCCGTAAGCTTTGTTTTGAAATAAAACCAAAAGTATTAGTAAAACAGTTGCAGTAAAAAAGCGATTTAAGTTCATCATTTAATAGATCCATTAAAGAAGTTAGCCTCTTACTTATTCGTAATACCTTCCAAATTATTGCAAATATTAATCAAGTTTTACTTGATAATTCACTTAAATTTCAAGAATTTCATGAAGTTTTATCTGCTTGAAATACCCCAATAAAACTGCCTCTAAGAACAGTAAATGCTAAGTTTTTGTCGTTTAAACTTACATCGGGAAGGACTTTTTCGTCAAATTGCTTTAAAAGTAAGGGGATCAGCGTTTCATCAAATTGCATTTCTTCGAAAATTACAACGGTACCATCGACTAAGCCATTCGTCCGAAAATGCAAATCAAAGCTGGCGAGGTCTTTGCCAAAAATTTGTGCCATATATCTTTCTGATGAAGGCGTTCTAACCAACCTAATAAATTCAAAATTCATAAGATGTTCCTATTTAGCAACGAAGCCGATAGCTTGTAAAAACATTATTAAAAGCACAAAAATTACAATACAACCACAACAAGTTCCGCAAGCACCGGGTTGTTGTTTTGAAGCAGCATTTCCGTTTGTTGTGTAACGAATTCCAGTCCCGGGGATAGAAACTGAAGAATAACTTCTACCTTGAGAATTCACTCCGGTGCGGAACCCTTTTCCGCCAATTGAATAACCAACGCCTGAACTTCCCATATTAATGCGAAAAGGGCCAAGGTTGATAGATTTGCGAAAAGACCAACCCATCTAAAAACCTCTGTTCTAGGAATCGTAACTAATTTATATCAATTAAATCATTAATCTGTTTGAAAAACAATTAGGCTTTTAACTTTATTAAGGAAATGAACGAAAATTCTAATCAGCATCTTTAAATTTATTAGACCTAAACGATTTGTTTTCAGAGTTCCGTTTTTTATTTTGAAGTCTTTTCCGGGCTACAGATTTTGGCACTTTCGTTATTCTTCTTACTTCAACAGGTTTGATAGCCATGGCTAATAAGTTGCAAAGTTTTTCTAAAGCATCTGCTTTATTGCTAATTTGAGTTCGAAACTTCTGGCTCACGATTACCATAAATCCATCTGAATCGGTAAGCCTGATCACATTCGGATTTTGTGAAGCAATAAATTTTTGTCTGTAGGTTAAAGCTTTAGAAGCATAAAGGCTAAAGTAGAGTCGGACTTTAGTTTCGACCTTATTAACATTTTGGCCACCTGGCCCTCCCGACCTGCTCGTTTCAAAAGTTATTTCAGTTTCAATTAAATCTTTTTTAAATAATTCATCCATCAAGAAAACCTTACTTTTTAAAAGTTAGGGTAAGGGCCTTTTATGGGGAGAAAAACAAAAGAAGGGTATTCATAAGTACAAGATTTTAAAAGCTTTAGAAAGTGGAGGCTAAGAGAATCGAACTCTTGACCTATAGCTTGCAAAGCTATCGCTCTACCAATTGAGCTAAGCCCCCTTTCAACCTAATTAAATTAAAGAAATTGGCCCTTTGTTACAAGGGGTAATTCTTATTTTTTGATCAATATTTTACTTCTGTTCCTCTCTAACCAAACTCATAAACAGTTTGCTTGTATAGCCTTATCGTTGATGATCTTTAAAAAGTGCTGGAATTTCATTGGGAAATTCGACTCAGAATACAAGTGAATTTTTGAATTTACAGCGTAACAGCCTTATTTTAGTGTGTAAGTAAAGGACCCAAATCAATAACCGTAGCGTTGGGGGAATTTGTGTATTAATTCAAGCCAACTATTTAAACAACTGGTTTCCCACCTTGGTGGGAATGACTGCAAAGCGTGTTACGGTCGCTTTTTCCTTTAAACCTTCGTGACTTCGTGCGAAATAATAAGACTCTGAAGAAGCGCAACTCACACGAAGCCACGAAGAAGAGACATAAGCAACTCTAGCGCCTGTTGGCAATTAAAAGGTCGCTGAGATTTGGGGACGCTCGCTGTATAATTAAGTAAAAGATAAGGAAGTCAATCAAGCCAACTGACCCCAAATTGATAACAGTGCCTGTGGGGATTTTTTTGTGGTAACAAAAAAGACTTATAGCACATTCGCACTAAGAGTCTTAAATTAAACTGCCTGAATTACTAGCTCACAAACACGCCATCAGTGTTAGTGGGGTCGCCACTAAAGAACGAAAAAAGTAAATCCAAGGTTGGGAAACTGAAACCTTTAACTTGTGGGGCGCCACCCGGGCCTGCGCCGGTGATAAGGTCAAGCGTTCCATCGCTATTGCCATCGCTAACACCAACTCGCACGCCACCCGTAAATTCTGGGGCATAAGCAAGGAACTGAGCAAGGCTTTCGCCTGTGAAAGGGTTCCAAACCCCAACCTGTGGTGCCCCACCTAGGCCTGCGCCGGTAACGACTTCAAAAATGCCATCGTTTCCTATATCGCCAACAGCGACAAAAACACCGCCGGTGAAATTTTCTGGGTAGGCAAACCATTGGCTTATGATTGCGCCTGTTGCACCATCGAAGACTTTAACATGAGGGCCGCCGCCTGGGCCGGCGCCTGTAACTAGGTCAAGGATGCCATCGTTGTTTAGGTCGATGCTTGCAACGCTAACGCCGCCTCGGAAGTTTAGATCGTAGGCAAAGAACGACCTCATCACTTCAAGGTTAGCGCCATTAAAGACCTTAACATGAGGTCCACCGCCTGGCCCAGCACCAGCGACGATATCCAAAATGCCATCATTGTTAGCATCTTGCATAGTTATAAAAACCCCACCTCTGAAGGCAGGATCAAATGCAAACCAAGACTTCATAACAACACCAGTTGCGCCATCAATGATAGCGATAGCAGGGCCGCCTCTTGGGCCTGCTGCTGCGACCATATCCATTTTACCATCTCCGTTGAAATCGCCAGATGCTACCCGAATTTCACCAGCGAAACCGGGGAACGGTACTGCGGTACCGATGACTCCACCGGTATTCGGATCGGTAAGGGAAACGGTGCTAGAGCCTGCCCGATTTGAAGGTGTACTATCGGTGATAAGGACCGTTTGCCCGGAATTGCTCATTCTCGTCGTGCCACTCACCGAGCGTGTTGAAACCCCGGTAACAATCCCACCGAAAACTGCATTGCCTTTAATCTTCAAAGCGTGAGAATTTCCCGTAAGTGTAGAACCAGTGATAATCGTCGTACCAGTAAGCGTTATGTCAGCCAAAAGCGTGACAGCACCGGTGTAAGTTTGTGTGCCTGTTGTTGTGATGTCCGCACTTATTCTTGTCGTGCCACTTACCGAAAGCGAGGCCGCGGAAACGGGCGCATTGATAATTGCATCGCCTTTAATCGTAAGCGTGGTTACACCGGTGATAGCCCCATCGATAACAGCATTGCCTTTAATCGTCAGGGCGTTACCACCACCCGCAAGCGTCGAAACGATGGTGATCGTCGTGCCAGTAAGCGTGGTATCGCCGTTAAGTGTGATGGCGCCATTTAAAGTAATAGCACCAGCGGAAGTAGTGACATCGCCTGCGATTGAAATAGTGTTGGCACCGATGTTAACAAAACCAGTTCCAGCAGTGATATCAGCATCAGCAGAAATGGTAATTACATCGGTATTTGAAGTGATTAATGTGCCAGCACCTTTAAGCGTAACAACCGCTGTTTTAAAAATAAGAGTATCCGCAGCATTATCATCAGCCACCATATTTACGGAAAGGCCAAAATTGGCACTGTATGCAGAGCTGTTAATACCTTCAATGGTAAAAGTTTGCCCACCCGTAGTATCCCCCACCAAGGAAAGGGAAGTGGTAGTTTCTACGCCAGTCGTAATCGTTACGATATAAACATTAGTTGATCCCACTTGCGCAACACTAACCCCCGCACCTGCAGTAATGACAACGGGGGAGTCTGATGCGTTAGTTGCGGAAACGGTAAGGGTACCATTAGAATTTGCAACTACACTGGTAAGATTTGCACCATTCGTTGTGATTAAAGATAAAACACCAGATGACCAACTTGCAGTAATAGGTGCAACAGCGAGGTTGATCGTCACGGAGACTACATTAGAAGAAAGCGCACCATCGGAAGCAGTAATGGTTAATGTCTTCACGCCATTTTCGTTCAGCGCAGGACTGTAAGTAAAGCTTCCTAGGTTCGCTGTGGGGATCATTTGGCCTGCCGTGACATTCACGCCAGAAAGTTTTAATATGCCGGTTGCTGGCAGCGTCACGATGGTGATACTTGCAAGCGCAGTGTTTTCGATATCGGAGTAGGTGCCCGTGAAGTTAATAGCAGAAAAGATAAATGTCGTATTTTCCGTTCCACCCACGGCGATTGCCCCTAGTGTTGGCGCATCATTAACCGCATTAACTGTAATGTTCACGGTGGCGATGTTGCTATCAAGTGAGCCATCGTTGACTTTGAAGGTAAAGCTATCTGCACCGTTCTCATTGGCATTAGGCACATAAGTAAAAGCACCAGTGGCAACATTGGTAATAGTGACGGTGCCCTTAGTTCCTTGCGTAACGATGGAATAAGTTAGAGGACTATTTTCGATATCAGAAGCGGTAAGGGTACCTGTAAAGGTGGTGTCTTCCGTTGGAGAAATAGTCTGAGCATTTGCGATAGGAGCATCGTTTACTGCAAGGATATTGATGGAGATAGTAGCATCGGTACTATCGATCGTGCCATCGTTCACGATAAAGGTGAAGGAATCTGCACCGTTCTCATTGGCATTAGGCACATAAGTAAAAGCACCAGTGGCAACATTGGTAATAGTGACGGTGCCCTTAGTTGCTTGCGTAACGATGGAATAAGTTAGAGGACTATTTTCAATATCAGAAGCGGTAAGGGTACCTGTAAAGGTGATGTCTTCCGTTGGAGAGATAGTCTGAGCATTGGCAACAGGAGCATCGTTTACTGCAAGAATATTGATGGAGATAGTAGCAGCGGTACTATCGATAGTGCCATCGTTCACGATAAAGGTAAAGCTATCTGCACCGTTCTCATTGGCATTAGGCACATAAGTAAAAGCACCAGTGGCAACATTGGTAATAGTGACGGTGCCCTTAGTTCCTTGCGTAACGATGGAATAAGTTAGAGGACTATTTTCGATATCAGAAGCGGTAAGGGTACCTGTAAAGGTGGTGTCTTCCGTTGGAGAAATAGTCTGAGCATTTGCGATAGGAGCATCGTTTACTGCAAGGATATTGATGGAGATAGTAGCATCGGTACTATCGATCGTGCCATCGTTCACGATAAAGGTGAAGGAATCTGCACCGTTCTCATTGGCATTAGGCACATAAGTAAAAGCACCAGTGGCAACATTGGTAATAGTGACGGTGCCCTTAGTTGCTTGCGTAACGATGGAATAAGTTAGAGGACTATTTTCAATATCAGAAGCGGTAAGGGTACCTGTAAAGGTGATGTCTTCCGTTGGAGAGATAGTCTGAGCATTGGCAACAGGAGCATCGTTTACTGCAAGAATATTGATGGAGATAGTAGCAGCGGTACTATCGATAGTGCCATCGTTCACGATAAAGGTAAAGCTATCTGCACCGTTCTCATTGGCATTAGGCACATAAGTAAAAGCACCAGTGGCAGAGTCTGTGATAGTGACGGCGCCCTTGGTTCCTTGCGTAACGATGGAATAAGTTAGAGGACTATTTTCAATATCAGAAGCAGTAAGGGTACCTGTAAAGGTGATGTCTTCCGTTGGAGAAATAGTCTGAGCATTTGCGATAGGAGCATCGTTTACTGCAAGAATATTGATGGAGATAGTAGCATCGGTACTATCGATCGTGCCATCGTTCACGATAAAGGTAAAGGAATCTGCCCCGTTCTCATTGGCATTAGGGACATAAGTAAAAGCACCAGTGGCAACATTGGTAATAGTGACGGTGCCCTTGGTTCCTTGCGTAACGATGGAATAAGTCAGAGGACTATTTTCGATATCAGAAGCGGTAAGGGTGCCTGTAAAGGTGGTGTCTTCCGTTGGGGAGATAGTTTGAGCATTTGCGATAGGAGCATCGTTTACTGCAAGAATATTGATGGAGATAGTAGCAGCGGTACTATCGATCGTGCCATCGTTCACGATAAAGGTAAAGGAATCTGCACCGTTCTCATTGGCATTAGGCACATAAGTAAAAGCACCAGTGGCAACATTGGTAATAGTGACGGTGCCCTTAGTTCCTTGCGTAACGATGGAATAAGTCAGAGGACTATTTTCAATATCAGAAGCGGTAAGGGTGCCTGTAAAGGTGGTGTCTTCCGTTGGAGAAATAGTCTGAACATTGGCAATAGGTGTATCGTTCACCGCGGTAATACTAATGTTGACGGTGGCGGTGTTGCTATCAAGTGCGCCATCGTTTGCAATGTAAGTAAAACTATCAGAACCGTTGTAATTTAATGTAGGGGTATAAGTAAAGGAACCATCAGCATTAAGCGTTAAAGAACCGTTGCTTGGCCCTGTGACTAAAACAGCGGTAAGAGTTGTACTACTATCAACATCGGTATCGTTAGCAAGAACACCTAAAGTAGCGATAGTAAGTACGGTATCTTCGCTAGTGCTGTAAGAATCATTAGCTGCAACAGGTGCTTCATTCACATTGGTAATAGAGATGGTGAATTGTTTTTCGAATGAAAGTCCAGCAGCATC
>Ga0209702_10000604_pt1 | contig 75916 bp, 61 predicted proteins | sample FRY01_FD_187210 | JGI IMG/M metagenome (GOLD analysis project Ga0209702, IMG submission 187210) | Freshwater microbial communities from Lake Fryxell liftoff mats and glacier meltwater in Antarctica - FRY-01 (SPAdes) (version 2) | ecosystem: Environmental > Aquatic > Freshwater > Ice > Glacier...
ACTTGGCTCAAGGCGGTGCAATAACCGTGTGTAGGCATCGTGGGCAATTGGCATTGCTCCCGTGATTGGTTGGGTACGCTCTGCTTCCATAGCTGTTGCATTTAATGGGGTGGCTATTAGAAAATTAATGAAATCGTTTTCCGTTACTTTTGCCTTGCTCATAGGTGAAAGTTTAATTAAAATAGTAATTATAGGTAAGACCATTTTTGTCCAACTGCGTAAGTCCTATACTTAATATATAATTAAGTATTTGATTTGCTGTTCCAGCGGTTGGATAAACCTTTATAAAAATCAATGCGCCGGTCTCGGTAAAAGGGCCAATTTCTTCTGGTGTCTTCAATTGTTTTTCTCGAGCAAGTAGAGACAATCACCTCATCATTTTGATGTATAGAATGTTGTTGATATCCTCCATAAGTATTTAATATGTGTGAATTTCCATAAAATTGCAAGCTACCCCCCAATTGGTTTTTTTCAATTCCAACTCGATTTACCGCAGCAACATAAATTCCGTTAGCAATTGAATGTGATTTATGCATAGTAAGCCAAGCATCAGTTTGAGCTATCCCATATATTTTTTTTTCATGAGGATGCCAACCTATTGCTGTTGGATAAAAAATAATTTCAGCACCTTCTAATGCAGTAAGCCTAGCAGCTTCAGGGTACCATTGATCCCAACAAATAAGCACGCCCACTTCAGCAAATGGAGTTTTGAAAGACTTAAATCCAAGGTCACCTGGTGTGAAGTAATATTTCTCATAGAAAAGAGGATCGTCTGGAATGTGCATTTTACGATAAATGCCAATAATATTTCCATCTGGGCCTATGACGACGGCAGTATTGTGATAAATTCCAGCAGCTCGTTTTTCAAATATCGATCCAATTACAACGCAGCGGTTTCGCTTGGCGCATTGTGATAATGCATCCGTAGTAGGGCCTGGAATCGGTTCAGCTAGATCAAAAAAAGAAGGGTCTTGTACTTGACAAAAATAAGGGGTAAGGAACAATTCCTGTAAACAGATTATTTGTGCTCCCTTGCTTGCGGCTTCATCAATTCCCAATATTGCTTTTTCAAGATTTTTGCAGGCATTTTGCACGCAATGCATCTGGACCAAACCAACCTGAAAAAGATCGTCCGTTTGCATCTTATTTTTTCCAGAATTAAGGGTTCATTCTCATCAAAAAGTTTATGATAGTTATTACACCCACAATGTTTAAGCTATTAGAAATCCTTTGATCAGTCTCGGAGTTTAGATTTGAAAGAAAATACTTCTTGTAATTTGACATTCCAAATTCAAATGCATTTGGAATGCTTAAAGCTATCTGGTGTTGAGTGGTTGCAAAAAACCAGAGATATTTTGCCTAAAATCGAGACGCCCGTTGTTAATCATCTCTCAACTATTTTTCCTGAAAAAACTTCTGCTAACCCAAGTCATCCTATAAAACCAGTTTCAGATGAAATTACAATTCCCCCCGCTTTGGTAGAAACTGGAAACTTAGAATTAGTAAATCATTCTCAATCTACCATTAAGTCTTTAACTATTTCAGAACGGGCAACTATTCTTGAAGTTCTTAAGTTAGAAGTTGCAAGTTGTAAAAAATGTTCTCAGTTAGCGAAATCAAGAAAGCAAACAATATTTGGCAAAGGGAAGTTAGACCCCGAGGTATGTTTTGTAGGCGAAGCCCCAAGTTTCCTTGAGGAAGAAAAAGGCGAACCCTTTCAGGGTGATGCTGGGGTGATGCTTGATAAAATCATTAATCTATGTGGTTGGCAGCGTGATGATGTTTATATGTTAAATATAATAAGCTGCAGTCCCCCTGATGAGCGCTTGCCAACTACCAATGAAATATACAACTGTAAGTGTTTTCTTGAAAAACAATTAGCATTAGTGAACCCTAATATTATTTTTTGTTTGGGTGGATTTGCGGCACAAAGTTTATTAGGTAGTAAAGTCCCTGTTAGCAAAATGCGAGGCAATTTTTATCAGTGGAAAGGTATTCCTACCTTATGTACCTACCATCCCATGTCAATAATAAGAAATCCTGAGAAGAAAAAAGATATGTGGGAAGATTTTAAAATACTGATGGCCCATCTAGGACGGCCTATTGCACTGCGTAGTTGAATGAATTTTTGATTGTGCATTAAGTTTTATTATGGGCTAAGATTTTTTCAAAAATAGCCGAGAACTCTACAGGTGGATCTATGAAACTGTTGCCATGTCTTGCGGGTATTTCGTTTAAAAATCGATTTTTGAGTAAAAAAATGATATGTAAAAAATGTCTTCGTAATTCAGACTCATTCACCAATTTTAAATAAGTTGTTTTAACAGAATTATAGTCGTTTAGGTCAACAACAAGGTGTTTGAATGGTTCTCTACAGTAGGTATCAAAAGCTTGCTCAAGGTTGTTAGCTTGCAAAATTTTGAAACCTCTGTTTTGTAAAAAAGCTTTAGCAAGTATTCGTTTCTGATCACTTTGAATTACCAGAAAAACAGTAGAAATGGGAGTAGATTTTTCAAGCCCATATTCTGCTTGCATTTTTTTTCTAATAGCACCAATCGCAATTTGAACTTGAATAAAATTTTTGTATCTTGATTTGGGGTCTACTGCCAGCATATTTTTGATAACAGGTAAAATTTCCACAGGAATTGTTTTTTCGAATTCTAAATTGAAAACAAGTTGAAATTTACCGCTATTATAAAAATCTCTTCTTTTTTCATAAGTACCAGGCAAAGGGGATTTACCCGTTAGCAGGTGATAGAAAAGGCAACCCGCAAAAAAAATGTCTGCTTGAGTGTTTTCAGGCGATTCACCAGTATGTTTTGCTAATCCAGCATATTCAAATGAAATGGGCGGATTTTTTATCGTAGCATTTAAACTTGAAGTCGTTCCATATCTAAAATTGTTGATTTTAGGGCTAAGCGGATTCTCTAAAAGTATTTTCGTACCAGTGAAATTCCCATGCGTTATTCCAATACGGTGAAGATGAACAAAAGTTTTGCTTATTTCTTCCATAATGACCAATGTTTCTGGACAACTCAAAAAAGTCTTGATATCAAGCCAGTCATAAAGTGTACCTCCTTTAATCCATTCAGATGCAAGGTAAGGCGGAATCTCGTTATTGCCAAGATGGATGTCGGTAAATTTACAAAGATTAGGATGTTCAATATTTTCAAGAATATGAGCCTGCCTAAGAAAATAATTGGTTTCATCATTGTTTCCCAAACAGCGTTTGCGAAGTACTTTTAAGGCAACAAGTTCACCAGTGTTAATACTTTTAGCTTTATAAGTTCGCCCAAGTTTTCCAAATCCAACGGGAGTAAGAAGTTGATAGCCATCGAATAAGATTTGAGTGCCGTTACCACTTAGGAGTTTATTAATCTGCCAAGCCGTAAGGAGATTTTTCTTAGTGAGTAGTTTGGGATCAATGGACTTATTATTATCGTGAATAAGTTCAGAAAGAATTCCATCCGCAGACGAAGAATCGATGAGTCCGAATCTTTGAGCAATTTGCACCAACCCTGTGAATTCTTCAATTTCCATAATAAATAGTATTGCATGAAAAAGATTGATATTAAAATAAATAGAGATTATCTTGCCCAAATTACTGAAAACCACAAAATATTGGTACTTTAGCTAGGTAAGCTTAGTTTGAGTGAATAAAATAAATAATCTTCATTTATAAAACTCGTATTGAAGGAAATAAGCATCGAGGTTATCAGCATTAATTGCATAATTAATTTTAATTGGGAACAGAAACTTAAAAGTTGGTAAAACGATCATGATTTTTTATAGAAGATTGGGAAAACGAATATTGATTCCAACGCTTATGGCTGGCTTGTTTATGCCTGCATCGGGTTGTGCTACTTTTTGGGATTCAGTAACAAGCCGTGAGTTTAGGGTTGCTGATTTATTTAAAAGGCCAGATCCACCTATGGTTGTGTTAGAAAAAAGTGTGGATGGTGATAAAAGAGCTGCTGCCCTTGCAGCACTTAAAGAACCACTACAAAATAAGGGAACGGCGGAAGAACAAGAGAAAGTTTTCAAAGTGCTTTCAGATGCTGCGTTAATCGATCGGCAAGCGCTTTGCAGATTGCAAGCGGTATCAACCTTGCGAAGTTTCAAAGACTCAAGAACACCTGAAGTTTTACAAGATGCTTACTATAGGGCATCAAATTTTAGTCCTGAAACAGCAACCGTAATTAAATGTCAGGTACTAGATTCATTGGGGGAAGTAAGATCGCCCTCTGGGCTTGAATTACTTGTGAAAGTTTTAAAAGAACCAGCGGTGGTGGGTTCCGAGCAGGATCGCCAGCAAAAAGTGGATGAAAGAATTATAGCCGCCAAGACATTGGGGAAATATAAGGATTATCAAGCCTCTGAAAGTTTGCTTTCGGTGCTTCAAAATGAACAAGATGTTGCATTAAGAAATTGTTCTCGAGATTCATTACAATCAATTACAGGAAAAGAAATCCCTGCAAATTACGAAATGTGGGCAAAATTCCTGCATGAAGATCCAAAAGTAGAAGAAAAACGAGGTTTCTTGCAAAAGATATTTTATCCCAAGACATCGGTTAGATAACTAATTATCTTTCTTTGGTTTGCCTGCAGGAAACAAAATAACCGTATCAATCGCTGGCTGATAAGTGATTCCTAAAGGGTCTAGAATATTTGTAAGCCAAACAGCTAAGGGAATATTTTCTGCCGCCAGTGCTTTTGCTGGCTTTTTATCTGCATCATCAATCATCATATCTGCAAAAGATTTTTTGTTAATTTCAATTTTGATATTAAACTTTTTGGAAATCTCATCAAGCAACTCTTGTAATGGTTTTTCCTTTCCTTCTTCCACTGTAACCTTTGATTCAAGAATTTTCTTTAAAATATCACTGGGTGCTGGAGCATCGATAGTGGAAGGATTTTCGGAGATGGCCTCTTTAGTTTTGGTTATATGGTAAAAAGGTTTAGGAAAATCCCTGTCTCTCATACAAACTAATAGTCCATTGTTGGCAGCTATGAAAATACGATCAGTAGTTCGGTTAATAACTGGAAAAACAAAGTCGTGAATATCCCAAGTGGTTAAGTAAGCACCATTGTTACGATCAATAATCACCATCCTACCACTTTTATCAAGGGTGTAAATGAACTTGGTATTGGCAGCAATTACACGATCAGATTTTTCTTGAGATGTGGAAAGTCTGTTGCCATAATTCATATTCCACATAGGTAACCCATCTTGTCGAGAAAGCTTGAATAAACCATTCCTTTCACCTGTTACAAAAATTTCGTCATCAGTAATGAATGGGCGATGGTGTACGGTACTTCCAACCGTATACCGCCATAGAAGTTTTCCCGTATGTAAATTAACAGCATGAAGGTTGGCATCCATAGAACCAATGTAGGCAATAGAATCGTCAGAAATCGATTCAAGTTCCTTTGGTTTATCGCCATCTTTGCTCGCATCTGGAGTTACGAAATTTTTAAAATAAAGCGAGGGAGCAACGATAACGGGCTTATCTGTGGAGTATCCAGGGTTTGTTTCAAGCGTGACAAGTGCAACATCTGAATGCTTATTTAAAGCGATTAATAAACCATTTTGACCAACTGCGCAAACAATTTCAGGAGTGACAAGAAGAGGAAACCCAAGAATTAATCTAGATTGGAATTCCCAAATAAGTCTCGGTTGGGGTCCTCGTGAACGAGAATTACCACTTCCAGATGAAACAAAAGCAGATAAATCTTGCTCATTTTCTGGGACTTCGGTAATGACTTTTTTTGTCTTTTGGTTGTAAAAATCTGATTTTTCATGACCCATAAATTGTCCATTAGGCTTAAACATCGGTAATGCATAGCAATAAATTCTTTTATTAACTCCCGACAAGAAAAGATGGTGCTTATCAACCGTTGGGGGTGCATTGATGGCAATAGAAAAACTGCTTTGCCAACTTATGCTGCCATTTCTTCGATCAAGGGTGTATAGGTCATTTTCGTTAACAGCAAAAATAAACTTGTCATTAAAAGCAAGATTGTAAACGACTTGATAAGGCTTACCGAAATTAGTTTTCCAAATAACCTCGCCCGTTTCTGAATTAAAAACAATGATCGTGCCACTTCTTGTCTGGGCAATAACTTGTGAATCAGCAATTTGAATATCGTGGTATCCATCTCTTTTCCCCTCCATAGGGGAGAAGGCACGCCAAAGCATTTTCAAATTTAGTCGATCAAGTATTTCTTGGCTAGGTATTTCAGGTTGGGTATAAATTTTAAGATTGTCTGCCGCTTGAGCAGAAACCCCGAAAATAAGGAATAACAGAATGTAAGCAAATCTTCGCATAATAAAATCTCTTATAAAAATCATATCAGTAAAAATCTACCATAGAAAAAAAAGCTATTTTTAAGTTTTATAAGATAACTTCCAAAACCAATACTGATTAAGACAATTTAGGAAAACTTTTACGATTATTCCTTTTTTTCTGAAAGAAACTAGACAGAATTCCCGAGCATTCATCTTCTAGAACTCCGCTTACTACGGTACTACGATGATTAAGCCTATCATCGGTTAAAAGATTAAAAAGTGAATGACAAGCCCCTGCTTTCGGATCCATACAACCATAAACAACCCAAGGAATACGAGATTGTACAATAGCCCCTGCACACATTGGGCAAGGTTCTAGGGTTACATATAAGATACAGTTTTCAAGGCGCCAAGATTTTAAATGCTGAGAAGCTTGGGTGATCGCAATCATTTCAGCGTGGGCGGTTGGGTCCTTAAGCATTTCCCTTTGATTATGTGCTCTAGCGATGACCCCATCTTGGGCTGAAACAATGATGGCCCCAACAGGCACCTCATCCTCTAACTCAGCAAGTTTTGCCTCTTCCAAAGCGAGTTCCATATGCATTTTGTGGAACTGGTGCCTTGGGTCAGAAAGTTCTAAATTAAATAAATTAATATCCATTTTATGAGATTTCTTGTTTGTAAAATACCATTCAAAGTTTTAATAATTTAGATTATAACCTATGATGTATAAGTTGACTTTAAACAAAATTATTATTGAGGTGTTCAATGTTTTCAATTGATAAAATTCAGGAAAAATTACAGGAATTCGGGCTCGATGGCTGGTTGCTCTATGACTTTCGCTTTTGTAACCCCCTCGCCCGAAGGGTTCTGGGTTTGTCGGAAAAACTTTTCTTAAGTCGAAGATGGTTTTATTTCATTCCTGCATCAGGTGATCCGGTTAAAATTAATCATAAAATTGAACCAACCGCTCTTAATGGTTTTCCTGGTAAGCAGATTATTTATCTCCGCTGGCAAGAATTAGAAAATGCTTTGTTGACTGCTCTTGCTGGAAAACAAAGGATTGCTATGGAATATTCGCCTAATAATGCAATACCTTATCTTTCACGGGTTGATGCGGGAACCATAGAATTTATTAAATCCCTTGATAAAGAAATTTTGTCTTCAGGGAATTTAATACAAATCTTTGAATCTTGCTTAAACAAAGAGCAATTTCAATACCACCTTGATGCAGCTGTTCATACGCGCGAAGCTTACGAAATAGTCTTTCGCTTTATCGCAGATTCAATTCGCAAAAATATTGAAATTAAAGAGAGTAGTGTTATTCATGTAATATTAGATCATTTTGCAAAGCATAACCTTTTTACGGATCATCCACCGATCGTTGGTGTAAATTCCCATAGTGGAGACCCTCACTATTCTACTTCCAATGAAACAGACCGGAGTATTAAAGAAGGTGACTTTATTCTTGTAGACTTGTGGGCGAAATATCATGTTCCTAATGGAGTCTATAGCGATCTAACTCGCACTGGATTTGTAGGAACCGAAGTTCCTGAAAAGTTTACTAAGATTTTTGACATAGTCGCAAGTGCCCGTGATGCAGCAATAGAAAAAATAAAATCTTCTTTTTTTAAAGGTGTTTCGGTTGAAGGTTGGGAGATTGATAAGGCCACCCGTGAAGTCATTGAAAATTCTGGTTATGGGCCTTATTTCTGCCATAGGACAGGACATTCAATAGGAAAAGAAGTGCACGGCAATGGGGCAAATATTGATGGATTGGAAACGAATGATACCCGGGAAATTCTTCCTGGAAGTTTGTTTTCCATTGAACCAGGTATTTATCTCGAGGAATTTGGTGTGCGCAGCGAAATTAACATCTTTGTAGACTGGGAAAAAAATGTTCATATTACTGGTGGTGAACCCCAGAAATTTATCGTTCCTATTTTAAAAAACTATTAGTGGTTATTCTTTTATTAAGTAATATTCCGGGTACTGCAGCAACAGGGATTTATGAGTTCCTGTTGCAACTATGTGCTGATTTTTAAATAAATAGATTCGGTCACATTGTGAAAAAGTGATTTCACTACCGCCCAAGAAAATCACTGTTTTTTCAGATAATGTTTTATGATAAGCCGATTGGATTAAATCATCGCCTACTGAAGATTCTGGTTCTTCGATAACCAATGTTTTTGTTTCCAAATAAATGGCCCTAGCAAACCCTAAAAGAAACTGAAATAAACTATTAAATGAAGGGTCAGCAGAATCGTAAAAGGTGTTGTATTCATTTTTATAAGACATAATTAAAGAATGAATATTTGTGCTTTTGGCTGCATTAATAATCTTAGTAAGTTCGGGGAAATCAGAATAATTACTTATGATTTTATGTAAAGTATCTGCTATAATTTCGAATCGTGCAGGAACAAAAGAAACTTCTCTTGGAGGTTGTTCAGGGGACAAGTTTTTGGCATTCGTATTTCCGAATCTAAGTTCGCCTTCATCTGGAATAAGTGCGCAAGAAATCAGAAGACCTAGCGCTGTTTTTTGTTCTTTATTTAATCCTGCAAATCCAATTTTTTCATTTCGTTTTATGGTTAAGCTAAGGTTTTTTACCAGATGCGAATCATATTTGTTTTTTATAGTTACCGTATCAAAGTAAATCGTATTATATTCAGAAAATTTTAGGGTTCCTGATTCTTCTTGATAGAAACCATTTTTGTCTTCTATGTTAATAAATAATTGAGCAACATAAGGTAAACCGCTGTTGATTTCTTGTCTGCAATCAAGATATGTTTTAAAGTAAAACACAACTAGAATTGATAGACTACCCGATAAAAAAATATCTTGCCCAGTAGCAAAATTATATTTTATGCTGATCCAACCTAGTAGGGTGACAAACCCAATACAAGAGATAATAGCAAAATATTCACAATGTTGTTTTAGGAGGGTGCAAATAGCTATTGCTATTCTTTTACTAAGGTAACTTTTTGAGTAGTAAGACAGTTTTTCAAGCCAAGTGTGTGCTAGACCAAATCCTTTTGAAAATGGCATAACTTTATAAAGATTTACTTGCCAATAATAATCATTTTCCGATGCAATTTTTAAATTGGAAATTTTTTGGATGAGGTGTGTATTAAGAAACACCTGAATTCCAAAAATTAAAAAACATAAACCACAAAGAATCATAAAAAGAGCAGTTTTCGTAATAATTCCAATTAATGTTAAAAGAATAATAGCAAGAATTGCAGGTTGTTGCTTAGCATCATATGCCAATAATACCTCCCCAGTTTTTGCAAGGAGTTCTTCCGTTTGCGAAATAGTCGAAGTTTGCTGGATTAATTGTTGTTGTATTTTTAGAAATTCGTTTTGGTAAATAACTTGACGGAATTTCGAAAGTTGCAACTCTGAATTATACCAACTAAAAATTTGTTCCAATAACCTTAATACCAAGAAGGTAAAACAAGTGATTAAAATTAGTACGATTAGGGTTGCTTGTGGGGGAAGGCCCCAATCGGGGTTTACAATCCATTGCCAAAGATGACTTGCAAGAGCCGCAGGGGCATTAGAATTTTCATAACCTTCAAGGTTTGAAAGCAAATTATTTTCAATTAGAATTGGATTGTTTTCAGTGAGTGTAGATTTAATCTGGGGGAAGATGAAGTAAGCTGCACTCCAGCTTAAAAAAAGGACCATCAAAATTGCGGAAAGTTTAAGTGAACAAAAAAGTAATGTTAAAAAACGAAGCAAATTTTTGCTCGAACGAAAGTTCAGCAGCTTTAAAAAAGTTTGTTGGTTTTGATTAAAGTCGGGCATATCCCACCCGTGTAAATGCCTAATCCTTGGCGAAAAATACTTACGCTAAATCTCGGTCTTCAAAAAGTATTAAACCTACTATCAGGGCCACTGCGGTGTATATAAAACCGTAGAAACTTACTGATAAAACATATACTGCAAATGGGATGAAATCAGGTGGGCTATCTCCCACGATGGCAGGGCCAACTCTGAAGAATTCAAGCCCCGGCAGGAAAAGGTCAAATATCCCAGCCATAAATCCTAATAATCTTGAAACCGGTGAATCTGGATCTGTTGCTTTTGCCTTATCGCCAATTGCCACTAACACAGGAGTTAAATGTGCCAGAAAATAAATCACTAGAACCGTGCTAAGATTGATTACCATCGGCACCCGAGTTGCAAGTGAAACGGATATTGAAACAAGTACACTAACTTGACAAAAACTAAGAATCAAACCTGGGAATGTTTCTAAACTATGTTGAATCCAGAAAGCCATTCCGTTGATGAGATCTTTGGTTTCTGAAGGAAGTGCTGAATTGGATAAGTAGGCTTTGATCCATTCAGGATTAGGCACCGCATCCATTCGGTCGAGCCAGTGCTTGTAAAGTAGAACAGATTGGAAAATGCAAAATAACATTGCGGACATTAGAAAAGCAGAAAGTAATATCCCAACAAATTTTCCAAGTAAAAATTGCCTACGAGATATTGGCTTACTCATCAGGGTCACCGCTGTGCGGCCTTCAATTTCTTCGCTAACAAAAATACTTGCAGCAAGGGTTCCAAATATTACCGCAGCAAGCATAATAGTGTCGTAGCCAAGTTCTTTAACCATAATGAGGTCTTCACCGAAGGTGAAGTAAGGAATAAAAGGGGAGACCAGAAGTGCAAAAAGCGCAAGGCTTGATAGTAACCAAAACATAGGTTGCCTAATGCCTTCGCGGAAAGCAGCCTGAGCGACAGCTCCACCCTTTGGCCATATTTTTAAAATAACCATAAAAGCAAAAACAAAGCAATCAAGTATAAGCTGGGTTTGGAAAATTCCTGCATATGCCCGGCCTGCAATTTCTAGGCTATTCGTTTCTTGGAGAAAGATATGGAAAATAAATGGAAAAATAGCACCAAGCAAAAACATTGCAACAAGGGTGATAACAAGTGCTTGAAATTTAGATTTGCTTGGGGTGGTGGAACTAGTATCCGAAAAGAACAGCACCGCTAACCAAGGCAGAGCGATTAAAAATTGTGCCCATACAAAACCAGATTCGGTTAGCCATTGTTGAAAGGAAATATTCATAATTTAGTTAGCCCCTGTAAAGATTCATTACCTTAGTATTCTATGGTAAATTCTTGGTAATGAGGAGAACAAAGTTCTTCTGATTTCAAATCCTTGATGTTTTTGTAGCAAGGTGGTGGTCTTGGTCGATAAGAACCCCTTGCCGGGCTATGTTTCTATAAAAAAATGAAAGTTATTGTGTTAAGTGTATTTTTCCTTTTCGTAGATTAATTATGATTAAGATTAAACCCAACAGCAACAAATACTTTGATTTTGACCTTAAAATAAAGTTTTAAATTCAGGAAATTTAACTTATATTATTGGGTTATTTTGCTTCAATTCGATAGTTTGGATGCACTCCCCAGTTCAGTTTTTCTCGAAGGGTCTTGTAGAAATGTTTTTGAGGTACCTTAGCAAGTTGAAACTTAACCGGCGCTTTGAGGAAAGTGATTCTGGACCCTTTTAACATTGGGATTTGTTCCTGACCATCTATAACTAAAGTGGTACCACTTGAAACCTTATTAAGCAATAATGTGTAAATTTTTGATGAAGAATCAACAACGCACCTGCTAGTAAGAACATGAGGGCAAATGGGATTAATAACAAAGGCTTCCAATTCTTGATTTAAAATGGGACCCCCCGCAGAAAGATTATGTGCGGTGGAGCCAATCGGCGTGCTCATAATTAAACCATCTGCCATATAAGTACACACGGTTTCGCCATCAACTATCAAATCGACATCGATCATATGAAAAGGTGCCCCAGAGTGGACCGTGATTTCGTTGAGGCCAAGAAAAGGTCCAGCTTTTGCCTTAGAATCGGTTATACATTCAAACATTACATGGCTGGTCACCCTAAAATTACCTTTGGCAACTTCAGGTATACATTCTTCCAGTTCTGCAATGTTAAGGTCCGCTAGAAAACCTAAGCGACCAAGGTTAATGCCCAAAGAAGGAATCTGTTTGTAACCCATTTGTCTGGCCGCCCGCAACATCGCCCCATCACCCCCTAGAACGATGGTGAGGTCGGCATCATATTTTGAGAGATCTTCTTTTTGCTCTAGATCAACAAGAACAACATCAAAATGTTGTTTAAGTAGCGGGAGCATTTTTTCAGCCTGAGCGGTTACACCTGATCGTTGAGAGTTTCCTAAAATGAAAATTTTCATCATGTACCGGTTCTTCGGTTACTTGCCAAGGGGATGTCTGGAAGCATCAATATCTTTTCCCAACCATTGTTTTGCAGCAAGTGCGATGCTCGGAGCATCAAGCTTAAGTGATTGAAGAAGTTCGGTTCGTTCTCCATGTTCAACAAATTGATCAGGAAGGCCAAGTCGCAAAAGCTTTCTTGTATCCATTCCAGCGGAATTTGCTGCTTCAAGAAGGGCGCTGCCAAACCCGCCTTCTAAGGTTCCTTCTTCTACAGTGATAACCATTCCAGAATCTTCTAAAGCTTTTAGGAGTGTATTTTTGTCGAGCGGCTTTAAAAACCGCGCATTGATCACACCAACTTGCAAACCTTCTTCACGAAGTATCTCAGCAGCCTTGCAGCATTCACTTAATAGCGTTCCATAGGCAATAAGAATAACATCATCTCCCCATTCAATAACTTCAGCCTGGCCTATTTCAAGTGGAACAAAGTCGCGTCGAATCCTCTCGAGGTTGGCCTTAGGGTAACGAATGGCGGTGGGGCCGCCATGGGATAAACAAAGCCTTAGCATAGGCTCAACATCAAGTTCATCGCCAGGTGCCATTATGGTCATATTTGGAAAAACACGCATATAAGAATTGTCAAAAGCACCGTGGTGAGTTGGCCCATCTGGTCCGGTAATACCAGCACGATCAAGACAGAATAAAACAGGAAGATTTTGTAAAGCAACTTCCTGAAAAATCTGGTCAAAGGATCGTTGTAAAAAGGTTGAGTAAATGTCTACGATGGGACGGATTCCAGTTTTAGCAAGGCCTGCAGCGAATGCAACAGCATGAGATTCGCAAATACCAACATCAAAAAAGCGATCAGGAAAATCTTCGCGAACTTTCTCGAGTTTATTCCCTTGACACATCGCGGCGGTGATAACTGTAACTTTTTTGTTCTCTTGCATTAACTTGTGGATTGCTGAACTAACCACATCTGTATAGCCTTTGCTTCCGCCACGCTTCATTGAAAGTATATTTCGTTCGGGTCCAATTTTTTCGAAAACAGGTGGTGTATGAAAAGTGACAGGGTCTTCACTTGCCTGAGGTACACCACATCCCTTTTTTGTTAAGACATGCAGAAGGATAGGGCCTTTTTGTTCACTAATAGCTGCAAGCCATTTTTGTAACCCAGGCAAATCGTGGCCATCAATTGGGCCAAAGTAACGGAAACCAAATTCTTCAAACAACATTCCCCCTGAAAGGGATGCTTTCAAACCGTCCTTTAATTGTTCCAGTGCTTGCTTCGCAACACCCCCAAAAGGTACCTTTTCAAGTAAATCTTTGATCTGTTTTTTTGAATCTTGATAGAAGTTTGTCATTCTTGCCTGATCAAGGCACTTTGCCAAGGATCCTACCCGTGGGCAAATCGACATTTCGTTATCGTTAAGAATGACGAGGAAGTTTTTGTTAAGCCCACCTGCATTATTAAGAGCCTCAAAAACGATGCCAGAAGGAAGAGCGCCATCACCGATTACGGCAATGCTGTGGCGGTCACTATTGCCATTTAGGTCGTCTCCTACTTTTAACCCAAGTGCGGTGGATAGGCTGCAACCAGCGTGGCCGGTCATGAAAAGGTCGTAATCGCTTTCGGCTGGGTTGGGGTATCCCATTAAACCGCCTTTGGTGCGAATGGTATCAAAGTTGCGATACCTGCCAGTGATTAATTTATGTGGGTAAATTTGATGGCCTGTATCCCAAATAATGCGATCTTTACTGAAGTCGAAACTGAGATGAAGAGCTATGCAAAGTTCAACCACACCTAAGTTGCTTGCAAAATGTGCAGGCCTTAAGCTTAAAACACGAACAAGTTCATCTCGCATCTCTTGACAGAGAACTTCAAGTTCTTGCTGACTAAGATTTTTTAAATCTTTCGGGCCTTCAATTTTTGGAAGTATTTTATGCATTGCAACTATCCCTTGTGCATTCTGAAATCCGGCTTCAAATGCCAGAAGTAATTTCGTTTAATTTTAATGATCCCTTGTAACAAGATAATTAGCCAATTCTACTAAAGGCTTAGCCTGAGGACCAAGCCTGTAAGCAAGATTTTGTGCATTTTTGCAAAGATCAGAGGCTAAAACCTTACTTGCTTCAATTCCTAGTAGTCCCGGATAAGTAAGTTTACCCTTTTTTGCGTCTTTTCCCACCCGTTTTCCTGCAGATTCACATTTTCCTTCGACATCAAGAAGGTCGTCGGTAATTTGAAAAACTAAACCTATATTTTGACCGTAATCATCAAGGATTTCCAACAAATCTTCAGGAGGTTTTCGATTTTGATTGGCAAAAGCGACAAGTGCTCCTAATTTTAAGCTTGCTCGAATTAATGCCCCTGTCTTTCGATCGTGTAAATTTCTTAAGTGCTGAATTGTTGGTTGTTTAGGGTGATTTAACGACCTTATTCCTGGTTTTCCTTCCCAGGCTAAATCTTCAACTTGCCCCCCGACCATTCCAGAAGCCCCTGCCCCTTTTGCTAATTCTAAGCAGCATTCTGCCGCAGTTATTGCAGGGTAACTTTTTGCAAGAATTTCAAATGCTTTAGTCAATAATGCATCCCCTGCTAAAATTGCTAATGCTTCACCATAAACTTTATGGCAGGTTGATCTACCTCTCCTTAAATCATCATCATCCATAGAGGGCAAGTCATCGTGAATCAAAGAATAGGCGTGAATAAATTCAACTGCACAAGCGGCAGGCCAAGGATGCGTATTTTCAAAACCAAACGAGTTTGTAGCTAAAACAACTAAAACTGGCCTTAGCCTTTTGCCCGGCCCAAGTACACTATAACGCATAGCTTCAAGTAATTGGTCGGGTTGTCCTTCCAGAAAAGTAAGTGAATTACTCAAATAAGTATCAACTTGTGTAGCAAGGCTTTTCCAAATACTTAGAAAATCATCCTGTTCCGTGGATACTTTTTGCAGCACTCTTATTTCCTTAATTACCTAAATACCAATAATTGAAGATGTAATCTAACACCAACTTCATTGTACCACCATCAGGTATATGAATCCTTTTCTTCTGTAGCTTTCTGATAAGTTAAATGCTACCGATCAGGAAAGCTGTAGGAAATAGGTTAATCGGGAGAGTTGCCTTTTTCTACAGAAAATAATCCTTGCTGTGCTTTTCCCTCGGTTGACTGGTGTTCAAAATTTTCTAAAATTGGATCTCCCGAAAGGTCTTGTCCGCTCAAAATTTGTATTTTTTGTTCTGCTTCCTTCAAGCTAGTCTGGCAACTATGAATTAAGCGTATACCTTTTTCGTAAAGTTTAAGGTGTTCGTCCAAATCGATCTGGCTGTTTTCTAGTTCTCGAACGATATCCTCTAATTCTTTGAGAGAAGTCTCAAATTTTTGAGCCGAATTCTTTTTAGTTGCCAAAGTAGAATCTCCCTGCTGAAAGTAAGTTTACGATATAGTTTGAACTTCGCTGATTACTGTGCCTTGCCGTAGTTTGGTTAAAAGAAGATCGCCAATGGTTAAGGTGTCTGATGCGGTAACTAAAGTAAATTTATCAGGCTCATTCTTGTTAGCCTTTAAGGTGATGCTATAGCCTCTGGAAAGGATGTTGAGTGGGCTGAGTGATTGAAGTTTTTGGATCAGGAAATTAACTTTTTCGGCTTTAATATGACTTAAGTTGTTGGAAACTCGGTTGAATTTCTCTAGGAGATCGTCTAGCCGTTGAGATTTTTGGTTCAAATAATCCAAAGGTTTTATAAGGCATCTGCGGGTAGATAGTAAGTTTAAATGTTGATGCAGTTTTTGTATTCGTAATTGAATGCCTAGGTGCATTGCTTCTCTAGCATCTATCATAAAATTGTTTAATTCGTATTGGTTTGGAGATACCTTTGTTGCAGCTTCAGTGGGAGTTAAAGCCCTTAAATCGGCAATTAAATCTGCAAGAGTAAAGTCGTCTTCGTGGCCTACCGCACTAATCGTGGGAATGGAAGATTCGAAAAGCGCATCCGCAACCAGTTCAGAATTGAAAGCTTGCAGATCTTCAGAACTACCGCCTCCCCTACCAACAATCATCACATCGATATTGTGTTTAGGATCTTTGTGAATTTTATTTAATAACTTGATAGCAGAAGTGATTTCGGAGGGAGCAGAATCACCCTGAACTCTAGTAGGGGAAATAAAAATTTCTGCTAATGGCCATCGTTTTCCAAGTGTTTCAAGGATGTCCCGAACAGCTGAACCCGTTGCACTTGTAACCAACCCGATTCGCAAAGGAAACGGGGGTATGGCGCGTTTTCTAGCAGGATCGAAATACCCTTTAGCTTTAAGCTTTTCTTTTAATTGTCTAAGTAGATGTTCCTGTTCCCCCATTCCTAAGGTTCTTACATCGTCGCCGATGATTTGGAATTCGCCACGAGCCGGGTAGAGGCTTGGTTTTCCTCGCAGAAAAATTTTGTTTCCTTCTTGCATTTTTTTGCCATGTCTCATTGCGTGACCTTTAAAAATCACCGCACGAACACTACTTTGATCGTCTTTGAGAGAAAAATAAACATGACCTGAAGCGGGCCGAGATAAATTTGATATTTCTCCCGCAATCCAAAGTGAAGGGAATTCCCCTTCCAGCAAATCCTTCACTAGAGTGTTAAGCTGACTTACCGAAATAAAAAAGTTGTCATCCTTGGGCTTTTCCATTGGCTTCTAGTTCGCTTGGGTAAAAGGGTGAAAGGGTAAATTGAAAGTCTGCGCAACCGCATTGTGAGTGATTTTTCCTTCGCAAATATTAATTCCAGATAATATTTCAGGGCTTTTTGCTGCTGCAGATTCTATACCTGCTTTAGCTATTTGCATCACAAAAGGCAGTGTTACATTTGTTAGAGCAAAGGTGCTGGTTCTACCAACCGCCCCAGGCATATTGGTCACGCAATAGTGTACTATATCATCAAAAATAAAAGTAGGCTGATCATGTGTCGTTGGCTTTGAGGTTTCAACGCAACCACCTTGGTCTATTGCTACATCAATTATGACTGCACGGGGCAACATCAGTTTAAGATCTTCTTGTTTTAATAGGTGAGGTGCTTTTGCCCCAGGAATCAGGATTGCACCAATCACTAAGTCTGCACTTGCAAGACAGTTTCGAAGGCTATGCCTATCGCTGAAAAGTGTTGTTACATTGCTGGGCATCACATCGTCTAAGTATCTAAGTCTATCAAGATTAATATCAAGTAAAGTTACCTTTGCGCCTAATCCTGCTGCAACTTTTGCGGCGTTTGCTCCTACTACCCCTGCACCCAAAATTACTACATTAGCAGGCGCAACTCCGGGAACGCCTCCCAGAAGGATGCCTCGCCCATTAAAAGGCCTTTCCAAATATTTTGCGCCTTCTTGAATACTCATTCTTCCTGCAACTTCGCTCATAGGCGTAAGCAGTGGCAGGCGTCCCAAAGAATCTTTAATAGTTTCGTAAGCAACAGCCGTAGAACCACTTCTCATAACTGCCTGCGTAAGGAATTCGTCTGCAGCAAAATGGAAATAAGTGAAGATTATCTGCTTGGAACGCATTAAGGGCCATTCTGCTTGCATGGGTTCTTTAACTTTGACGATCAAGTCAGCTTGGGCCCAAATTTCTTTATTTGTAATGATAATTTCTGCCCCGTGTTTTTGGTAATCTGCATCTGAGATGCCGCTACCTAACCCAGCTCCAGTCTGAATAAGGACTTTGTGCCCTGCCCTGTAAAGTTCGTCTGCCCCCACCGGAGTTAGGGCAACCCTATACTCGTGGTTTTTGATTTCAGCAGGAACTCCAACAACTATTTTGTTTTTATGCATTGTAATTACTTCTACTTTAAAGCTTCAAACTCATAACATTCATAACGGAATTTAAGGTATTTTAGTATCTATCAGCTTAAATGGTGTTGTTATGAGTATAAATAAATTAATCTTATTAAATTATACTCTTAGCAAACAAGGATGCTTAATGCCACCAAGAATCGTGACTCTTATAGTTATTGGCTTTTTTATTGCCGTGAATGCCTCTCTATTTTATTCTGAGATACTTCCGAGGATGCAAGCAGGCCAACCCCCTGCCTTTTCTGTTGACCTTGCAGATGAGGCAGGCAATATCCATCCCGCGGTCAATTGGAAAGTTATAGTCCGTGGGGAAGAATTTTTGAAACTTAGTACGGGTGTTTTCTTAGTGGATGGGCAGGAAGATGAATTTCTACTTTGGGCCGAGTTCCTGCCTGCTAAAGAGCCAAATAAGCAAACTGAATCTTTTGGTCTAAATAAAATGAAAAGTGAATTTCGGATTCATCGAGATGGAGATTTGCTTGGCTTAACTGCAAGGTTAGAAATTAAGTCCTTTAGGAATTTGGAATTTCCCCTTACGCTTACCATTATGGGTGAAATTTCTAAGGGGATGTTTTTCCCTGTGGTTTCGACCGAATCTAAATTGGGTGAACGAATTTTTAATCTTGAGCCAATGCCCGTCCCAATATCTGGTGCGATCTTTCAACCTTTTCAACCGGTTCACCGAGTTCTTGGCCTTTATCCAGGCAGGACTTGGAAGCAACCCTTTTTTGACCCTCTTTCTATGGCTCTTTCTTCTGGTATTTCTCAGGGTTCTATGGATCAAGGAATAGGTACCATCGTCGCACAGGTAAGAAATGAAACGGCTTATATGACTTGGCTAGGTAAAAATGTCCCTTGCTATATTGTTGATTATATTGGTCATGACCTTGAGTCTACTGTTTGGGTTGGAATCCAAAACGGTACGGTTCTCAGGCAAAAAATTAAATTGGCCGAATCGATGGAGTGGGATTTGATTCGTATTAACTAACTTACAGGTCGCTAATGAATATTTCTCAAGCTAATGATAACGCCATAGATATCATCAATGTTTCTAAACAATATGGCAATAAACTAGCTGTGAATCACATGGATCTTTCCATAAAAAAAGGCGAACTATTTGCTTTTCTTGGCCCTAATGGGGCGGGTAAAACTACTACAATAAAAATGCTTTGTGGGTTGCTTTTTCCTAGTTCTGGGTCGATTCGCATTTGTGGATTCGATCTAAAAACTCAAGGTGATGAAGCCCGAAGACTTATAAGCTATGTCCCCGATCTTCCTTTTCTTTATGAAAAACTTACTGGCCGTGAGTTCCTTCAATTTATTGGTGATGTCTATGGAATGAACCGCAACCTTATCACCCAGCGCACTTCCGAGGTTGCCAAAACTTTCCGGATGGAAGAATTTATTGATGAACTTACCGAACGCTACTCTCACGGGATGAGACAACGAACTGTTTTTGCATCGGCTTTATTGCATAGCCCAGAGGTTTTAATCGTTGACGAGCCCACTGTTGGTCTAGATCCAAAAAGCGTTAGGCAGCTCAAAGATGTCTTGCGAAGTCAAGCTGACCAAGGCAAAGCTATTTTTCTTTCATCGCATTCCTTAGATGTAGTCGAAGAAGTTGCAGATCGTATTGGTATTATTTCGCAGGGAAAACTTGTCGCATGTGGTTCCCTCGAAATGTTAAGGGAACAATCGCGTATGGGCGGTTCACTCGAAGAAGTATTTCTCAAAATGACTGAAGAAAAACTTGATGAAATTTCCTAACTCTTGGAACTATTTTAAAATGCGTGACCCCGGTCTTAATGATCAAACTCAGCAATTGGATAAATTTCCTAGTTCTGGACTTGCCCTCTTTAAAATGCGTCTTCGCATTTTGAACCATGTTCGAGCTTCTTTTAAGGGCGTTTTGGTCATCCGACCACTTGTTCTCTTATTCTGTAGTTTTATCATCTGGGGATTGGTTTTTGGTACCAGCCTTGCAGGATTTAATTTTTTAAAAGATCAAAAGCTTCCTCTTGGTGGCGGTATCATTGGACTCCTTTTTGACCTTCTATTCTTCTCACTTGGGTCTTTGCTTATTCTTTCTTCGGGGATGATTCTTTATGGCGGGTTATTTACTTCTCCCGAAACTAATTTTCTACTGACTAAGCCCATTAAAGCGGATCGAATTTTTGCTTATCGATTCGTAGAAGCGATTGGCTTCAGTAGTTGGGCCTTTGTTATTCTGGGCAGTCCGATTCTGATTGCTTTTGGCATAGTTGCTGATTCACCAGCGCTTTTTTATCTCTATCTACCTTTGTTCTTTTTTGGTTATGTATTGATTCCTGGTTCAATAGGTGCAATTTTTTGTTTGCTTATTGCTGGTGCTTTACCTCGTGGAAAAAAACTGTTCTTTGCTTTATTAATAGTGGCTTTTGTTTTTTTTGGGATTTCTGGAATGGGGCGCTTTTTTGGCACTGTAAAAAAAGAGGGTATCGACCGCGAATTTGTCGATGCCACCCTTAGGCAGTTCCAATTCTCTCGTATGCCCGCCCTTCCTTCTTTTTGGATTTCTCGTGGATTGAGAGCTGCAGGGAGAGGGGATATTCCCAGTGCTAATTTTAATCTCGCCTTGATTTGGGCTAATGGTTTGATGATCTATTTAGGCGCTGCTTTACTTTCAAAAAGTTTATATCGCAAAGCCTTTGACCGAATGAACGCTTTTGGTTCTTCTGGAAAGAGAATCTCTAAACCTTTTTTTGTAGATCTCTTTTTTGAAAAAACTATCGGGTTTTTAAAACCTTCTCGACGCGCTCTTATCATTAAAGATTTTCGTGCTTTTCGACGAGAGCCTAGGCAGTGGACTCAGGTTCTTATTTTTGGTTTTCTACTTTTTCTTTACTTTGGAAGCGTCAGGCGTTCTTTTCGCGGGGAAGTAACTTGGCCCTATCAGAATGGGGTTAGCCTGCTTAATCTTTTTGCTGTTTCTCTCCTTCAATGCACTTACGTTGGTAGGTTTGTTTTTCCGATGATTAGCCTTGAAGGAAGGAACTTCTGGATTCTTGGGCTTGTTCCACTTCCCCGTGAATCGATTATGTGGGCCAAATTTCATTTCGCATTTTGGAGCACCACTCCAATTGCGATTCTTCTTGTAATGTTTAGTGATTTTATGTTAAAAATGCCTTTAGATTATTATTTTGTTCATATTTGGACTACTCTTATAGCAAGTCTTTCACTTTGCGCTCTTGGTGTTGGGCTTGGCTCTTATTTTCCCAATTTTAAAGAAACAGACCCATCTAAAATAGCAGCGGGTTTCGGCGGAACCCTTAACCTAGTAATATCTCTTTTTCTTCTCATTCTTCTTGTGGGCTTAATTTCTGGAATTTGGCACGCAAATCATCTGGGTGAAAATTATGCCAACCCATCCCCTTCTGGATTCCTTGTGATTTTACTTGGAGTGGTTTTGGGGACTATTATTGGATTGTTAGCAGCTTTAATTCCTATGGCGGCAGGAGCTCAGTTTTTGCGCTCTCGAGAATTCTAACTCTTTAACAATTTTCTTGCGGTGGTGCTAATATAACTAATTGCTTTTTCTACTTCTTCACTTGTAGAATACCTTCCTAATGTTAGGCGCAACGCCCCTTCTGACTGAGGCAAGGGAGTCTTCATTGCACATAACACTGCAGAATATAAAACTTTACCCTCGTGGCAGGCAGAACCTGTAGAAGCTGCAATTTCTGGTGTTTGTTCCAAAATTTCCCAACCTTTACAACCTAAAATACTTACATTTAAGGTGTTGGGTAATCTTTGCGTTGGATGCCCATTAAGCACAATAAGCTCGCCTAATTGTTTTTTTAAACCTTGGAAGAGTTGTTCTCTTAAATTAATTAGCCGTGTTGTTTCTTCTTTTAATGAAGCGCAAGCGATTTGGGCTGCTTCACCTAGTCCAGCGATATAATGAACATTTTCCGTCCCCGCACGCAACCCAGATTCGTGCCCTGCACCGTGTATGTAAGAAGTAATTTTAGCACCATTGCGAATGTACAATGCACCTATACCCTTCGGGGCATATAGCTTATGACCTGCAATTGTAAGAAAATCTATGCCTAGTTGTTTTACATCTAAAGGAACTTTACCAGTGGATTGTGCAGCATCCGAATGAAACAGAATATTCCTTGGCCGTGTGATCTTTGCGATTTCTTCAATTGGTTGCAAGGTACCTACTTCATTATTGGAATGCATAATGCTAACGATTCTAGTGTTTTTTTTTATGCTTTTTGCAATTTCTTGCGGGTCCACCATTCCCATTCGATCCACACCAACTGTGGTGACTTCAAACCCTAACGAGGCTAAGTACTGTGCGGGTTTGTAAGTTGCTGGATGTTCGATTGCGCTAATAATCATGTGTGCTTTTCTAGCAAAAAATCTTTTAAAGAACCCTGTTAGGGAAGCCATCATTGGGGCAATGATGGCTTGATTGCTGGCCTCGGTGCCCCCGCCTGTGAAAATAATCTCATTTGGATCGGCATTGATAGCCATTGCCAGTTTGTGTCTAGACTCTTCCACTATTTTCTTAGCAGCTTTGCCGTATGTGTGGGTACTTGAGGGGTTCCCAAAATCTTCACCGTTTAAGGAATTGCTAATTATGCTCGAAACTCTTGGATCAATAGGAGTTGTGGCATTGTAATCAAGGTATATTGGTTTCATTGTTTGTTCACGGAGACTTTAACTAATAACGATTATTTAGGTACTTCCTTAAATATAGTCATTATAAACCAAACTGTTTGACACTAATTCCTTGAATATCTTTAATTTTAAGTCAAAGTTAATTTATTGGAATCATTGTTGGTCTTTTAGAAGCCTTTTGGGCTGAACTTTTCAGAGGTTATTTTATGTATAGCGTCATTCTACTTGCGACACTTACAGGCGGAACCGATATTACGGGTTTGCATTTAAAAAAATCGTATCCAGTTAACGCTTCTGGGGGGTATGTTTACAGAAATGGCGTCTATGGGGGCGGTTATGGTGCTTCCTTTAACTATGGCCCTTATTACGAAACAGGTTTTGGTTATTCTTACTCGGGTACATGCTATGGAACCTATTATGGACCGTATTTAAAGGACCCTATTTATTCTAAACCAATTGGACCAATTCCAAGAACTCCACCAATGATTCCTGTAGAAGAGGTTTTACCCGCACCAAAAGTTGAAGAAAATAAGCAATCTTCAACGCAAAATAATGCAAGAATTTTTGTTGAAATTCCAGAAAATGCTACTCTTTTTATCGATGGGAAAGTGACAAAGGTTGAAGGTGATTTTCGTACCTTTATAACTCCAGATCTAGAACCAAACAAAACCTATTCTTATCAGTTGCAGGTTGAATTTGAAAGAAATGGGGTTAAAATTGTCGAATTAAAGAAAATTATCTTAAAATCTGGCGATCGGATCTCTGTAAGTTTTGTAAATACAGAAAAAAAAGAGGCTACTGTAAACCTTAAGTAATCAATTATCTTGTAGGTGCAAAAGACGGCCTTTGTACCGTCTTTTTTTTCATTTGATTAAGGTTACTATGTATAAAAATATCCCAATCATTCCTAAAAATGATAGCATTCTCATTCCCCAGCGGTATGCTTCCACCCCTATGATCGACCAATCATCGTGACGAGTGGCACTGTAAACAAGGCTAATAACGACAATAAGAATCGGCAGATGCCAGTAATAACCTGCTGCTAAAATTGGGTATGTCATAAAATCCTTTGAACTTATCCTGTTTTAGCTGGCTTTGGGTTTAAGTTGAATTAAAAGTACCGGGCCCGCAAGTGCGTCATAGATTACCATAATATTTAAGACACCAGCGATAACAGTGTAGACCCAACCTAAATCCCAAGCTCTATCACTTCTGCTTTGCAATAAGTTAAGCTCTGTTTCAAGTGGGGTGCGTTGGTATTTCCCTACAGTTGGGTCGCCCGGTGGATCTTCTTCTTCATCATAATAATAAAATTGGTAAATTGCAGGCCACGCAGAAATACCAATCCAAAACTGGCCAACATATTGCAAACGGTATGAAATACAGTTTGGCATTGCAGGAACTCCAGGAATTATTTTCATTTGGGGCTGGCTTTTTGCCCTTGGAAGGTAGACATTGCTCCACTGCCCTAGTGCCATTCCATAGTAAAATAGCCCATTAATACAAAAAAAGAAAAGTAACCCTTTGCCTATGCGCCCTTGGCAAATTTGCCCAAGCCCGGGCACCAGATAACTAAGAACAGCACCTACAATCCCAAATTTGTTTGCAAGTTCTGGCTGAGGAATTGTTTCAGGAAGAATAGAATCAGGGGTGAAACTCATATCTAAATTATATCCTATCTCAACTTTTTCTCAATGTATACCGTTGTATAATACAAAAATTCACCTCATAGGCCAATCTAAAGCAGTGCTTAAATATAAAGCTGCTGCACAGACAAAAAGCAGAATCCCAACAAAACCTAATGCATCTAATACTAATCTTTTCAACTTCGAATCTTTTTTTCTAGCCCATAAAGTAGCATTGGGGGGCGCGTTTGAATGGTTCAATTCAGATTTGAACCCTTGATTATCATGGGTCTTTAAATCTGATAGGTTTACAAAGGTTTTATCATCTAAAGTTTTGATCTCGACTTTTGCAATTTGCTGTAATTCCAATGGATTTAAACTCGTTGCAACTAATGAAGAGGCCTTTTCTAATTCCTGTTGTTTTAATTTTTCCCAAGATTGTGCAAAGGGTGCCCAAGTTAAATTTGACGGCTTCCATTCCGATAATGGTTCCTTTGAACTGGTATTTTCATTTCCGCTTTCTTTAACTAAAGTTAAGTTAGCAGGTTCTAATATACTTTTTTGAGTATTCTGAATGGGGCTAGGAAGTTCTTTTGTTTCTTCTACCGGTGTTTTGTTGTTAAGCACTATTAAAGGGATTTGGTCAGATTGGGAGGGTTTCTTGGGTGGCCAAGGGGCTTCACCGGGGGCAAATATTCCCATTGATGCCAAGTCTTCTGCGTTTTTTTCAACTTTGTTTGCACTTACCCTCGCCTCGGGTAGTTCCAGCATTTTTTGTACCAAGGCATCTAAATCATCCAGTTGTTTTCTGGTGAGTTGTAGGTTGCTTGCGGGTATATTTAAGTTGGACATTGGGGCCTCGAAAACTAATAATCAAATTTTGCAAATAGCCATTAAGAATGCTTAATGCGAGACAGGGAATAGCAATAATGTCGGAACGATTCTACACCAGTTTACAGATACATTTGGGAACGATGGAACTAAGGGGGGCAGAGGCACACCATCTTGCTGTTGTATCTCGTATTTCTCCTGGGGCCCTAATCTACCTATTTTCAGGCGACGGTTTGGAATACAGTGCAGAGGTTTTGGAAGCAAAAAAAAATCGTGTGCTCCTTGATGTTAAGTCGGGAAACGATGTTTCTCGAGAACCCAAGGTTCAAGTCACCTTGCTTTCCCCTTTACCCAAGTCTAATCGTTGTGACTTTTTAATTGAAAAATTAGCAGAAATTGGTGTGCATCGATTTGTTCCAATCGATTGTGAGTTTTCCACCATAAAAAATAAACAAATCAACACAGAGAAACTTCGCAGGTCGGTGATCGAAGCAAGTAAGCAGTGTCTTCGTAACCATCTGATGAAAATTGGTGACCCTCTTACCTTTGAGCAATCAATCACCCAGGTCGATAAAAACGAACTGAATGTGATAGCAAGCATTGCGCCGATTGCCTCCGAACCCGCTTTCTTTGGTCAATCAGAAAAGGTAAATATCTGGGTTGGACCCGAGGGAGGGTTTTCAAATTCAGAAATTGCCTTTGCCACAGAGCAAGGCATTAAAGCTTTATCTTTGGGTAAGACTATTCTTCGGATGGAGACTGCTGCGATAGTGGTTGCAACGCTTGCAATTCATAGTAAAGTTGCGCAATAAACTTTTTATTTATCTGCTTAGTTTTTTTCGCAGTAATCAATGACGGTTGCTACTTCGGTTCGCAAATTCATCCGCGAAACAATTCGATCGAGGAAGCCGTGCTGCAATAAAAATTCACTGGTTTGGAACCCTTCGGGAAGTTCAAGTCTTACCGTATTCCATATAGTGCGTTTACCTGCAAACCCGATTAAAGCCCCAGGTTCTGCTAGGGTGATATCACCTTGAAATGCAAAACTAGCTGCTACCCCACCCATAGTTGGATTCGTAAGAATGCTGATATAAAGGCAACCTGCAAGATGATGCCTGGCTAGTGCAGAAGAAACTTTCGCCATCTGCATAAGGGATAGAATTCCTTCTTGCATACGGGCGCCACCACCCGAACCACTTACGAAAATAAGTGGTAACTTTAAGCGGGTCGCTTCCTCGGCTGCCCTGCATAGTTTTTCCCCAACTACTGATCCCATTGATCCTGCCATAAATGCAAAATCGGTGATGCCTACTACAACCGGCCTTCCTCTAATGAATCCCCTTCCGACGGCAGCAGCATCCAGAAGCGAGGTTTTAGCTTGCTCCGCAATTATTCTTTCCTTGTAAGCAATTCGATCTTTAAAACCAAGTGGGTCACAGGGGCGCAAATCTCGATACCATTCTTCGAAGCTATCAGCGTCTAATAGTTGGTCAATGCGTTCTTTCGTGGGCATATAGAAATGGTATTCACATTCGGGGCAAACAAAAAGTTTAGCTTCCACTTCCTTACGAAAAATGCTTGCTTTACAGCCCGGGCAACGGATCCAAAGTCCTTCCGGGACGCCGCGTTTTGGCCTTCCAGATAAAGCATTTGGCTGATTTAATTCGGTCGGCTCCATAGAGTCGATTTCCTTACCTGTTAAATATTCATTAAGTTCTATTCTGCTACAACTATACTTTATTACAAATGATAATAATAGTTATTTTGCTTGCTTGGGCCTAGGTCGTAATCTCTAAATCTGATTAATTTAAAGAAAATGAGAGAACGCCTTTTGGATTATTAGCGCTGCAATCTACTCATGAATTTTAATAATAAGTGAATTAGATGGCTAGAAAATACGATAAATATTACTATCATTATAAGAATGATAATGTTTTTTAAAGAGGTTTGAATCTTGGCTAAATTAGGGTTTGATCTTAGCGCCTATTTTTCAGGGGTAAATGGCCTGTTTTTTGGCCTACTTTCAGCTTCTTTCCTATTACTTATTGCAATTCAACCTATTCAAAAACGGGCCTCTTCTTCAAACCCTGAGCTTCTTCATGTTTCCTTTGATCCTACCAGAGAGGTTATTAATGAAATCAACGCTTTGTTCGTAAAAAATAGGCAAGGGCTTCTGGGAACCCAAGTCCGAGTTTTTCAATCACACGGCGGCTCCGGGAGTCAGGCCCGTTCTGTAGCGGATGGCTTATCTGCAGACATTGTTTCCTTTGCTTTGTTCACTGATATGGAAGTTATCGCTCGAAAAAATCTTCTAAACACCGGCTATGAAAAAACAAAAGGTGTCCTTACCCCTCCTTGGAATTCCGCAATTGTTTTTGTTGTGCGGAAAGGTAATCCTAAAAAAATCAAGGACTGGGGAGACTTGGCCCGCCCCGATCTTGCCATCATCACGCCTAACCCAAAGATATCTGGCAACGGCAGATTAGTATTTTTAAGTGCCTGGGGTTATATGTTGCATAAGGGCCATAATGAAACAGAGGCAAGGGATTTTCTTAAACAAATTTACAAGAATGTTCCGGTGATGGATGCATCTGCTAGGGCTTCTCAGGTAACTTTCTTCCAAAAAAAAATCGGGGATGTTCAGCTTGCTTTTGAAAGCGAAGCATTGATGGCAGTAAAGGAGTCTGAAGGGCAACTTAAGATTATCTACCCTTCCATAAGTATTAAAATAGAACCCCCAATTGCATTGGTCGACCGGAATGTTGAAGCCAAGGGCACGCGAGAACTTGCTGAACTTTACCTCGATTTTTATTATTCTTACGAGGCTCAACAGGTTATTGCTAAAAATGGCTATAGGCCCATTAGCCCTTTGGTAGCCCATGAGTTTAAGGATAAATTTCCTGATATCAAACTTTTCGAAGTTGGGTTGCTAGGAAGGTCATGGGCTGAGTTACAATCTGATTTCTTTGGTGAAAATGGAATATTTGATCAAGTGTTTCAAGCAATCCGAAAAGATAGAAAGTGACTTTAAGTCTGTAAACGGTGATTTATGCAATCTAAAACCAGGAGTCCACTTCCAGGCCTTAGTCTTAGCCTTGGTTATTCAATTACTTATTTAAGCTTACTTGTACTTATTCCACTTTCCGCTTGTTTTATTAAGGCTGGGTCTCTTAGTTTTCTAGAATTTTGGAACATCGTTTGGAGCGAAAGAACCCGGGCCGCCTACTCGCTTACTTTCACTAGTGCATTTGTAGCTGCGGTGATCAATGTATTTATTGGCTTTCTTGTTGCGTGGGTTCTGGTGCGGTACGAATTTCCTTTTAAAAAGTTTGTTGATGCGATGATTGATCTTCCTCTTGCACTTCCTACGGCAGTTGCGGGTTTGGTTTATTCGAGCCTTTATGTAGAAAGTGGTTGGCTGGGTCAGTATTTAGTGCCATTAGGTATTAATGCAGCTTATACGAAGTTTGCAATTATTTGGGTGTTGGTGTTCACTGGGTTTCCCTTTGTAGTGCGAACGGTGCAACCCGTGCTTGAAGAACTTGACCCTGAAGTGGAGGAAGCTGCGTCAATACTTGGGGCCAGCCGGCTTCAGATTTTTACTAAGATTTTATTTCCTACTGTTTTTCCTGCTGTACTTTCTGGGTTTGCACAGGCTTTTGCTAGGGGCTTGGGTGAATATGGCTCGGTTATTTTTGTTTCTAGCAACATTCCTTTTGAAACCGAGCTTGCCCCAGTTCTTATTGTAACCCGACTAGAAGAAATGGCCTACCCTGAGGCTACTGCTATTGCTACGGTGTTATTAGTTGCATCCTTTTTATTATTAGCATTTATCAATACCATCGAAATGTGGAGCAAGCGCCTTGGCTAATCAAATTACCAGCTTTGCTGCACCAAAAAAGAAAAGGCTGGAAGACCCAGCTTGGCTTAGGTATTTACTCATTACCTCGGCACTTAGCGTAGTTACCCTGATCATTGGTATCCCAGTATTTCATGTTTTTTATAAAGCTTTTGAGAAAGGGACGGGGGTCTACTTTGATAGTCTTTTTAATAACGCAAACACTTTGCACTCGATTTTTCTTACGCTTTCAATTGCACCTAGGGCTGTGTTTTTAAGTGTTATTTTTGGACTCGCAGCAGCTTGGGCTATTGCTCGGTTTCGCTTTCCTGGTAGAGCCATTTTGCTTACACTTATGGATTTACCCCTTGCCGTTTCGCCCGTGGTCGCAGGTTTAGTTTTTGTGCTTTTGTTTGGTATGCAAGGATGGTTTGGCCCTTGGCTTGCAAGCCATAATCTGCAAATCCTTTTTAGTACCCCTGCCCTTGTTCTTGCAACCTGCTTTGTTACTCTTCCTTATGTTGTGCGTGAACTGCTTCCAGTTTTAGAAGCGTATGGAGAAGAAGAAGAACTTGCTGCTGTAAGTTTGGGGGCAAACGGTTGGCAGATGTTTTGGCGAATTACTTTGCCTAACATTCGCTTGGCGCTTATTTATGGCATAATCCTTTGCAATGCTCGTGCAATGGGAGAGTTTGGTGCTGTCTATGTTGTTTCGGGTCGTATTTCTGGATTTAATGATACGATGCCTTTGCGTATTGAAAAACTCTTTCAAGAATACGATATGACGGGCGCCTTTGCTCTTGCTTCCGTACTTACTTTTTTGGCGTTGATTACGCTTGGGGTTAAAACTTATTTGGAAAAGAATATGGAGAATCGGCATTCAGATTCTGGAGGAACAAAATGACTATCTCCATTAAAAATGTGTCAAAGAAGTTTAACAACTTTAGTGCGTTAGATAAAATTAGCTTTACGATTCCAGATGGGGAGTTAGTTGCTTTACTAGGGCCATCTGGATCTGGAAAAACTACGCTTTTGCGCATCATTGCTGGGCTTGAAAACCCTGATGAAGGTTCGGTTCATTACAGCGATTTGGAAGTAACTACGAAATCTGCGAAGGACCGAAATGTTGGGTTTGTCTTTCAACATTATGCGCTTTTTAGGCATATGACTGTTTTTGATAACATCGGATTTGGCTTAAGTGTGCGAGGTTTACCCAAAGAAAAAATCGCCCAAAGGGTGGGTGAGTTGTTACACCTTATTAGACTCGAGGGATTGGAAAATAGGTATCCTTCTCAACTTTCAGGCGGGCAAAGACAGCGTATTGCACTTGCCCGTGCGCTTGCCGCACAACCCAAAGTGCTTTTACTGGATGAACCCTTTGGCGCACTCGATGCTAAGGTCCGTATTGAATTGCGTGAATGGCTTCGCAGGTTGCACGATGAAATCCATGTTACCAGTATTTTTGTAACTCACGATCAGGAAGAGGCCTTTGCTGTTGCAGATAAGGTGGTGGTGATGCGTGCAGGGAAGATTGAGCAGATTGGATCACCAACCGATGTTTTCGAGAACCCCGCCAATGCCTTTGTGATGGATTTCTTAGGGCAGGTGAATGTCTTTGAAGGGATGCTTGTAAACGGAGTTCCAAGGATTACTGGATTTAGTGATTTGAAGGGCCCGCCTCAGAATGATTTTTGTTCTAAGACTATCTATGTTCGGCCTTACGAGTTAGATATTGAGGTTAATTTAACTTCGATTGAAGCATTACCCGCAAAAATAATGCATATTAATCCAGCAGGGCCTGTTGTTCGAGTTCACCTGCAAGATTTAAATTCTATTGCCACTGTGTTTGTTGAGATTAATTTTTCGAAGTTAAAAGAACTTGGAATTACAACGGGACAAAAGGTATATATTCAGCCAAAAAGACTCCGAATCTTTACGCCCGATTATATGATTTAAGTAGGGATTTTGAAACGGCCTAGTAAGCCAAGGTTAGACATTAAACAGGAAATGGCAGATGTCACCATCTTGCATAATGTATTCCTTGCCTACAATTTTAAGCTTTCCAGCGGCTCGTATATCTTTTTCAGATTTGTAGTGTTCGAGGTCTTGTAGTGAATAAACCTCGGCCCTAATAAAGCCCCTTTCAAAATCGGTATGTATCACGCCTGCTGCTTGGGGGGCAGTTGCTCCGATTGGTACAGGCCAGGCACGAACCTCTTTTTCCCCCGCAGTGAAGTAGCTTTGGTAGCCAAGCGATTTATATGCGGCACGCGCTAGCACTGCAAGTGATGGCTCTATAATTCCAGCGGAAGATAACATCTCAGCTCTATCTGCTTCTTCAAGTTCTGCAATTTCAGCTTCCAGCTTGGCGCATACGGGCACGACTTCGGCCCCTACCTTCTTAGCAAATTCCCGTACTTGCATCACCATCGGGCCTTTGCCTTCTAAGTCCGTTTCATCTACATTTGCTACATATAATACTTGTTTGGCAGTCATCAGGCCAAAAGCGCTGATAGCCTTGGCTTCGTTTTCTGGTAGTTTAAGGGTTCGTAATGGTTGATCAGCTTTTAAGTGAACCAGCGATTTTTTGATTGCTTCTACGCGGTCCTTGGCTTCTTTGTCTCCTCCTTTGGCGCTTCGTTCTGCTTTGGAAAGAGCGGCTTCTAATGTCTGTAAATCGGCCAACATCAACTCTATTTCTATCACTTCGATATCACTTAGCGGGTCAATTTTTCCTGCGACATGTATTACATCGGGATCTTCAAAACAACGCACCACTTGAAGGATTGCATCCACTTCTCGTATATGGCTCAGAAATTTATTGCCCATCCCTTCACCTTCACTTGCACCTTTGACTATTCCAGCAATATCAACTAGCGTTAATGCCGATGGAATGATTTTCTGCGGTACAATAAATTTTGTGATCCTGTTTAGCCTAGGATCGGGTACTGGGACAATGCCCTCGTTTGGCTCGATGGTGCAAAAGGGATAATTAGCTGCTTGAGCCCCTTTAGAACTTGTTAAAGCGTTGAAAAGAGTACTTTTTCCTACATTCGGCAATCCAACAATTCCAGCTTTCATAATGCCTTCTGCCTTTGATAAATGTTCTTAGTGTGGAAGCCCGCTCAGTGCAAGCCGTGGTATCAATTATTAAATCTTAGAAGCCCTGAAAATAACCTTGGTACTGTAACAGTTGTAAAACTAGAGTTCTACTTTCGTTTTGTTAGAAAGTGTTCTTGGGGCTGGTTTAATATTACTTTTCATCTATTTCACCTAAAGCAGCAAAGGGGGTACCTTCGACATATTCTAGAAATGCACCACCCCCCGTTGAAACATGAGTCATTTTTTCAGCAAGGCCAAAGTCTTCGACAGCTTCGGCGGTTTCGCCACCACCAACAACGGTTACGCCTTGAGAGGCAGCCATCGTGTTGGCAATAGCTTTGGTACCTTTGCTGTAGGGTTCATCTTCGAATTTGCCCAAAGGGCCATTCCAAAGAACGGTGGAGGATTTAGCAACTTCAGCGCAGTAAAGTTCGATAGTTTTGGGGCCGATATCGATACCAATCCAGCCTTCTGGGATCTCGCCTTCGAACACTTTTGCGCCTTGGGGTTCATCAAGCTTTTGCACAGCAAGATGATCAACAGGAAGTTGGATTTTTCCCTTGCCTAGTTCAAGAAGTTCGGAAGCGATATGGAGTTTATCTGATTCAACCCGAGACCCGCCAATGTTTTTGCCTTGGGCTTTCATAAAAGTATAGGTCATAGCACCCCCGATGATCACCTTATCAACTTTGAGAAGTAGTGCTTTGATGAATTTGATTTTGTCGGAGACTTTGCCCCCACCTAAGATACCTAGCATAGGTCTAGATGGGTTGCTAAAAAGCTGTTCAAGAATTGTTAGTTCTTTCGCCACAAGCGTACCAACAACCCGAGGTTTTCCTTTTAATGCGGCGGGAACCCCTAGCATAGATGCATCTTTTCGATGGCAGGTTCCAAAGGCGTCATTTACATAAATATCACCTAAGCTTGCTAGTTCTTGGGCAAAGGTGGGGTCTCCTGCTTGTTCCCCGGGATGGAATCTTACATTTTCTAGGACCAAAACTTCGCCAGGCTTAAGATTGGCGGCAGCGGATTTTGCATCGGGGCCAATAATGCTATCAACTTTTTGAACTGGTTTGCCTAAAAGTTCGCCTAATCTTTTAGCTATATTGTTCATTTTAAAAGGTGCATCTTTAATCGGATCGCCTTTGGGGCGACCTAAATGGCTCATCGCTATTACAGCAGCGCCTTTTTCTAACAAAACCTTAATTGTCGGTAGGGCGCCTCGGATGCGACGGTCGTTAGTTATTTCGCCCTGCTCGTTTTGTGGGACATTGAAGTCAACCCGCACGAGTACTTTTTTGCCTTCAATGTTGCCTAACGAAAAGATATCTTTTTTTGCCATTGCGATAGCTTTCTTAAATGAATGTTGAGTTATAAAGCCAAAATAAAGACTGCAAAAAAATAAAGGGGTTGGTCCATTACAGACCGAACCCCTTTTGATTTAATAGCTTTTACTTAATCAGTTTGACAAGTTTAACTGCAAGGTCTGCGGTGCGAACGCTGTAGCCCCATTCGTTATCGTACCAGCCAAACACTTTAACTGTAGTGCCTTTGCCTTTGGGGCTAACCAAGGTACAAAGAGAATCAAAAATGCAACTGTGTGGGTTATCGATGATATCGGAGGAAACAATTGGGTCTTCGGTGTATTCAAGTACACCTTTAAGAGCACCATGAGCAGCGGCCTTGAAAGCAGCGTTAACTTCTTCCACGGTGACTTCGCGTTTGAGTTGGACGGTAAGGTCGGTGATGGAACCGTCTGGCACAGGAACTCGAAGAGCGGTGCCATCGAGTTTACCGGCCATAGCAGGAATAACCAAGCCAATAGCTTTGGCAGCGCCAGTGCTACTTGGGATGATATTGCAACCAGCGGCGCGAGCCCTTCTGGGATCAGAGTGAATCTGATCCGCAACATTTTGGTCATTGGTATAGGCGTGAACGGTAGTCATCACACCACAAACAATACCGAAATTATCTTCCAAGGTCTTAACCATAGGTGCTAAGGAATTGGTGGTGCAAGAAGCGTTAGAAACGCATTGGTGATCTGCGGTAAGTTCGTGATCGTTTACGCCAATAACCACGGTTTTGTCTTCGCCTTTTGCAGGGGCGGTTATGATAACCTTCTTGGCGCCGGCTCTAATATGATCGATAAAACCACCTTTTGGAGTTTCTTTTTCAGTGAAAAGCCCAGTGGATTCAATTACGATTTCAACGCCCATAGCACCCCAAGGAAGCTTGGAAGGATCTCGTTCTTTAAGGACTTTAATAGTTTTTCCAGCAACTATAAGTGAGTCTTCGGTGGCTTCCACGGAATGTGGAAATTTACCGTGTACCGAGTCGTATTTAAGTAGTAATGCCAAACTTTTAGGGTTACCGAGATCATTGATGGCGATGACATCAAGTTCGGATTTTTTTTCCATGAGAGCGCGGAAGACCATTCTACCAATTCGCCCAAATCCATTAATACCAATCTTAGTTGCCATTTTTATAAACCTCACTTTTTCTTAAATAAAAAGCCAAGAATTAAAGGTAAAAGCAATTAAAACTCGGTTTTCGAGAGCAAACCTATTGACACTTGTGGCCGAGTTGCGCATGCGTTGGTATTTTATAAAATATGATTTAATATCGTGAAGTCGAGGGGATAAAACCATTGCTTCATAGGTTTTTCTTTAATTTTTCTGGAGGTTATAATGGCTGGAACAGTTCGCGTTGCGGTTACTGGTGCTGCTGGTCAAGTTGCTTATGCTATGTTAGGCAGATTAGCCTCGGGCGAAGTTTTTGGGCATAACACGCAGGTGATCTTGCAACTTCTGGAAATTCCTCAGGCCTTACCGGTATTAGAGGGAGTTGCGATGGAACTCGACGATTGTTCTTTTCCTCTTCTTAAAGAAATTATTCTGACCGATAGCGCTGATAAAGCCTTTGATAGTTGCAATTATGCTCTTTTAGTTGGCTCTTTTCCCCGCAAACAAGGAATGGAAAGAAAGGAATTGTTGGACATAAACGGTAAAATTTTCGTAGGCCAAGGCAAAGCTCTTGCAGCAAATGCCGCCTCTGATGTTCGCATTCTTGTCGTTGGTAATCCTTGTAATACTAATTGCTTGGTAGCAAGGTCAAATGGTAAAAGTATCCCTGCAGAACGATGGACAGCGATGACAAGGCTTGATCACAATCGAGCACGAACCGCCTTGGCAAAAAAAGCGGGCGTCCTCAGCCAAGAAGTTTCTCAAGTTACAATCTGGGGCAATCATAGTAACACTCAGTTCCCAGATTTTACCAACGCTAAAATTCAGGGTAAGCCTGCCGAGCAAATCATTACCGATCGTAAATGGCTCGAAGAATCTTTTGTTTCCACCATCCAGACCCGAGGCGCTGCTGTCATTAAGGCTCGCGGAATGAGCAGTGCTATGTCTGCTGCGAATGGCGCAATTGATCATGTTAAAAGCCTTGTAAATCCTACTCCTTCTAACGATTGGGTTAGTATGGCTGTTGTGTCTAAAGGAGAATATGGCGTGCCTAAAGATTTAGTATTCGGTTATCCTTGCACTTCAGATGGAAAGGGAAATTACCACATTGTTGAAGGGTTGAAACACGATGCGTTTGGCCAAAGAAAAATGCAAATCACTCTTAATGAGTTGTTAGAAGAAAAGGAATCAGTCAAAGAATTGATCCTTTCCTAATTATTTTATTCCAATAAGCGTTTCTTTAAATATCGAGTACATCCGGTAGGAACTATTCTCCCCCTGATGACCTTTCAAAGTCTTATCCACCTTAAGAATGGATTCGGTCATTAGGCCTTTGTTAGAATCTAAAGTGACTTCTCCTTCGACTAAAAAGGGAAGAAGGGGAAGTTGATCAGCAACAGTCGCAGGGGTATTTTTTAACTCAGTCGTTACTTGAAGCTTAATTTTTTCTTTATCAATTGCAATGCACTCATACTTTTGGCTGGTTTCATATTTCTCCCCAGTGCCCTGCGGGGGTTCCAAAGTAATATTGAAGTTGCGCAACCAAGCAAGTCCCTTTTTAATTTCTCCTGCGGGTAGTACAACCGCAAAGGGAAGTTCAATTTCATATTTGCTTGCGGCACCAAAGTTACTTTCTTTGACTGAGCGGACCCTTCCTTGGCTATCCATTGTAATGGTTGCGATTTTAGTTCCGATATATTTCTCGAGTTGTTCCTTAAGTTGCGGAGTTGCTTCTTTTGGATTTGCAGAATCAAAAGCCATCACTTCGCCTTTTGGATTGGTATTTTGCATTTTGATTGCCTCGACTATTAGTGTAAGGGTTGCGATGCCGTCTTTGCTAACATCATCGATGGTCCACTTTTTTGTAAGTTCTAACTGGTTTTTGAATTCAGTTTTTGAATCCGCAATAATTTCAGTTGCAAGGGTGTTGTGTTCCACTTTGTATAAAAGGGCCTGCCCTTTTGTCCATTTGAACAGACCAGTTTCTGATTGGGCTTGAGCAGAAGAAACAAAGTAAATTAAAAGGAAAAGAGTAAGGGTAGAAAGAAATCGTGACATAATAAATCCCCACTGTGAAGAATAAGCAAGCAAATAACCTATAAGAATGTAGCAAAGGGCATTAATTTCTCCAAGTCCACTTGTAAATAGTCACCAATTTAGAAAAGCCTTAAGATTAGAATAAAACGCCTGATTAGGGCTGTGATGATGGTCTTGGTTCTTCATAGGGTGTAAAAATTTAGGTTCAGCCGCTGCTGCAAATAATTCCTCAGCTTGGGAATAGGGTACTAACCTATCTGCTGTGCCGTGACTGATGAAAACTGGGCAATAGCAAAACTTAATCCAAGATAAAGTATCAAGTTTGGTTTTAAGAAAAGCTAAGCCCGGAAGTCTAGGGTAAAGTTTTTGTGCCATCGCTTTGAACGAAGTAAAGGCACTATTTAAAACAAGACAGGCTGGGGGGGTGTCTTGTGCCAATTTGCAAGCTATGGCACCCCCAAGCGATCCCCCATAATAAATCAAATCTCGAGGCTTAAAGCCTTTTAAAAAAAGCCAATTTAAGGAAGCATTAGCAGAATCGTGGCACCCAGACTCCGATGGTTTCCCCGAACTTTTTCCATATCCAGGATAATCAAAAATCAAAACGCCTAAGTCAAGTGACTGATGCCAACGCTTAACCCCATCAAAACGGTAACTAAGGTTCCCACCATTACCGTGGCAATAAATTAAAGCTCGGTGTGGCTTTCCTGCGGGTGGTGGCAACCACCAAGCGTGGATTTTATCCCCTCGCGTACTTAAAATCCAAACGTCTTCAACTGCGAATTCTTCAGGAACGGGCGACCACCCTTGGCTTGCTCTGGTAGGCCGAAAAAGGAGAAAGTTTTCAATAAACTCAAACAATTTTGTTCCCCTATTTGTTTCTTCTTAAACTGGCTTACGAATTCTAAAGTAAATTAGAATTACAACAAACAAACAAGCCAGTGGCAAAATATCACCAGTTTTTGCATACAAACTGAAACGGTCATCAATTGGAACCGATGCAATTAAAATCCCTTCGACAGCTTTAAATTGATGCCATTCCGAAACAGGCAAAGCTTTAGATTTAAGGCTCGGGTAGTTGATTTTCCAAACGAAAGTGTTGGCCCGGTTAGTCGGTTCAACCGACTCTGGCTTGAGTACTTTTCCATTGCTATCAATCAATGCCGATATACCCATATTGACACTCCGAATAAGGGATCTTCTGGTTTCGATAGCACGAAAACGGGCGATGGCAAGATGCTGTTCGTGTTCTTCGCTTCCTTTAAACCAGCCATCGTTAGAAATGTTGATAAAAAAGTTAGGACCAGTTCCGGAACGGAAAAAGCCAGCAGGAATTGCGCTGTCGGTATCTTCATAACAAATCAGTGTGCCAAAACTATAGGTCTTATCATTCCCCGCAGGAAATTCGATTTTGGGATAACCTTCGCCCGATTCAATGCTGTATTCGAAATCATAGGGAGCGAGATTTTTGAGCCAAGGAAAGATTCCCTTAAATGGAATGAATTCACCAAATGGTACTCGATGAATTTTATCATACCGAGAAAACTTATTAACACCATTCGAAACTAATAATGCAGAATTGTAGCGCTTAATTCCTGAAGGGGTGAGTTCCTTGGAATTAAGCCCAAGTAAAACCGAGGTGTTCCACCGCTTTTTTACTTCCTCACTCATCCCTTTTTGCAAGGTTGTTGTTCTATACCAATTAGGCGGTATTTGTTCCAGTTTGACTTTCGGAGATATTGAATACCACTCGTGCATATAGCTCGTTTCGGGCCAAATGATCAAATCTGGATTCGATGCAATACTCAAGTCGGAAAGCTGATTGTAAGGCATAACGGCATTTTGTGAATTCGCCTGATCGTTGCGAATGCTTTGGTCCACACTTCCCTGAAGAGATGCACAAATAGGGCCGGGCGTGCCGATACCCTCCGAGTTTCGAAATGAGCCATAGGTTAAGGCGAAAAGTAGCATCAGCAAAATATAAATAGCCCAAGCTTTAATCCTTTTATTTTTAAAATTAAGATAAGCTTCTACAATAAACCCATTCACAGAAGCAACAACAAAAGAAACTCCATAGGCTCCAAAAAGATCACAGATTTGAATGATTGTAGAGTAATCATGTTGTGAGTGTGCTAAAAGATACCAAGAAAACCCCCCCGCAAAAGTAGAACGAATGTATTCGACACCAACCCAGATGAGGGGAAACGAAAAAAGGAGTGGAACTTTCTCAAGCTTTTGAACCAGAATCATTCCTAGCAAAAAAAATAAGTTACAATAAATGGCCAGCCCAATCCAAGTAAAATACATCATCGGGTCAGCAAGTCGCATCCATTGCAAGGCCGGGATAAAAAAACAAAAGCCTGAAAAAAAAATAGCCAAAACTTTCATCTTAAATTGGATACCCGACCGTACAACATAAAGTAAAGGCACTAAAGCTATCCACCCAAGAAAACCTAAGTTAGCAGGGAAATAGGTCAGGTAAAGCAAAACACTCGAAAGAAATCCTAGTCCAAGCGACCAGCCTTCAGCTTTTAAGATGAGCATTGCGTTTTGAATAAAAAGTGAGGCCATAATGAAACTTCAATTATAAAAAATAAAATTAAGAATTATAAGCTAGTTTCGGAAATCTGGGTTTGTCACAAGAACCTGAATCATCTCCCCAGCCTTAAATTTTGTAAGGCCTTCTTTACAAAAAATTAGAGAATTGCATTCAGAAATTCCTTTTAAGTCAGCCGAACCAAACCATTTTTCAGGTTTTACCTTTGCCAGATATTGGTCCAGAAAAATTTGTGCTGGGAAGCAGGTCGCTCGATCGCTATTGTGCTGGAAGTCTTCAGAAATAGGAAGAGAAAGAATGTTACGAGAAATCGTTTTTTCGCCTTTAAGAATTGCAAGTGCGGGTGTTACAAAAAGATGAAAGCATACGAAAACACTACAAGGGTTTCCAGGTAATCCAAAAACAGGTTTCCCCTGTGCTGAAACAGCAAAGAGGAAAGGTTTGCCAGGTTTAAGGTTGATCTTGTGAACAAAAATCTTGGCGCCATTTTCTTTTAAAACTTTGGGTACTAAATCAAATTTACCTTCAGAAACTCCACCGCACAAAATGATCGCATCAGAATTTTCGGCCTCATTGTAAAGGGGTTGGATACTTTTTTCGCTATCCCCCGCAATTCCCAAATACTTGGGTAAGGCTCCAGCGACAGTGGAAAGCGCCACTAGCATAGGGCCATTACTATTTCTAATTTGCCCCCCCTTGGGGATCACATTTGCCTCGACAAGTTCGTTACCCGAGGAAATAATCGAGATTCGTGGAGCAGGTTGTGCCATCACCGAAGTTTTGCCGCAAGCGGCAAGAATAGCCGCGCGTTGTGGGGTAATTTTTGTACCCGCCCTAAGCAGTAATTCTCCTCGTTGGTATTCCTTTCCTAGGGGCAGAATGTTCAAGCCTTTTTTATAAATACCCTGCTTAAATTGGATACTGTTGTCCCTGATAATTACATCTTCCTTGGGAATGACAGCATCAGCACCATAGGGTATTGGTGCCCCCGTCATAATCTCTGCGGTGCTACCTAGATTTAATTCGGTAGTATCGGTCCCATCCGCAGGTATTTCAGAGGTTTTGGGTAATGATTTTACCCCCCCCTCAAGATCTGCAAGCCGAACTGCATACCCATCAACTAATGATTTATCAAATGGAGGACTAGAAATATCAGCATAAATATCATCGGTGATGCAGGTGCCTAAAATGGTTGAAGAAGCCGGACTAATCGCCGGCCTAAGCGGTTTGATTTGTTCAAGAATGGTTTTTAGAGCAGATTCAATGTTGATCATAATCAAGCCTAAAGACTATTCGTTTTCATAATTTAAATTAGGAGCGAGCCATTGCTCTGCTTCTGCCAAAGGTATATTTTTTCTGCGTGCGTAGTCTTCGACTTGATCACGAGTGACCATATCGACAGCAAAATATCTGGACTCTGGGTGAGAAAAATAAAGCCCGCTGACCGATGCCCCAGGGTACATAGCAAAGCTTTCAGTGAGAATCATTCCCGTGTTTTTTTGTACTTCCAACAGTTCCCAGAGTTTATTTTTTTCAGTATGGTCGGGGCAACTTGGATAACCGTACGCAGGTCGAATCCCTTGGTATTTTTCATCAATTAAGTCTTCGCTAGAGTATTTTTCAAACTTGCCAAATCCCCAGTCTTGGCGGGCTTTACAATGAAGGTATTCTGCAAAGGCTTCCGCACATCGATCGGCAAGAGCTTTAATCATAATGGAAGAATAATCATCGTTGAGTTTCTTAGAAAAATAATCAGCAAACTCATCAGCCCCTTCGCCCGCAGTTACAGCAAATGCACCAAGATAATCTGGTTTTCCTGAGCTTACCGGTGCAATGAAATCTGCAAGACTTTTGAAATTCTCTTGTCCTTCTCGTTCCCATTGTTGCCTAAGCATGGGCAAGCGATATTTGATATCCTTGCGTGATTCATCAGTGTAAACAAGAATGTCATCACCTTCAGAATTTGCAGGAAAAAACCCGTAAACACCGTGAGCTTTCACATTCTTTTCCTTGATCATTTGTTGTAGCAAGCCGTTGCCTAAATCGAAAAGTTCACGAGCATGTTTGCCCGTGTTAGGGTCACTGAAGATGAATGGATACTTTCCTTTAAGTTCCCAAGAAAGAAAAAAAGGTGACCAGTCAATGTAAGGAAGTAACTCTGATAAAGGGAAATCGTGCAATACTTTAATACCGGTGAATTCAGGTTTGGGCGTAATAGGATTGCCCCAATTGATTTGAAATCTGCGCCTCAATGCTTCACTGTAGGGAACCATTTTTCGTTCTTTTTTCTTGGCGAAATTAACTCGCTCACGGTCTTGTACTTTGCGATTCTCTATATCAAGAATCTTCTTTGCTTCTGGTTTTAATAACTTTTCTACAACACCTACGCTCTTAGATGCATCTTTAACATGAACCACGGTACCTTGATAACAGTTCGCAATTTTTACCGCTGTGTGTTTGGAACTAGTGGTTGCACCGCCAATTAATAGAGGAATTGAAAATCCTTGCCGCTCCATCTCCTTGGCAACATAAACCATCTCGCCCAAGGAGGGAGTGATTAAACCAGAAAGTCCAATAATATCAACATTATGAATTTTCGCTTGCTCAAGAATTTTTTCGCAAGATACCATCACGCCTAAGTCAATTGTTTCAAAATCATTGCAATTTAATACAACTGCAACAATATTTTTGCCAATATCGTGCACATCGCCCTTAACGGTTGCAATGAGTAATTTGCCTCGGGCTTTATGTACGCTGCCTGAGGCTTCTTTTTCCGCATTCATAAAAGGTTCAAGGTATGCAACAGCTTTTTTCATCACGCGAGCACTTTTTACGACTTGGGGAAGAAACATTTTTCCCGAACCAAATAAATCGCCAACAACATTCATTCCATCCATGAGCGGGCCTTCAATAATATGCAAAGGCCTTTCATAAAACTTCCTAGATTCTTCGACATCTTGATCGATGTAATCAGCAATGCCTTGGATCATTGCGTGCTTTAGTCTTTCTTGGACTGAAGTCTCACGCCAAGCATGTTCTTTAACCTCTGATTTGTCTTTTTTGGCTAAAGTTTTAGCAAAATCCACCAAGCGTTCTGTTGCATCAACTCTTCTGTTAAGCAAGACATCTTCAACGCGTTCGAGAAGGTTCTTGGGTATATCTTCATAAATTAGAAGTTGGCCTGCATTAACGATTCCCATATCAAGCCCAGCTTGAATTGCGTGAAATAGAAATGCGCTGTTCATTGCCTCGCGAACGACTTCAAATTCTTTTCCTCTAAAAGCAAATGAAACATTGCTGACCCCACCGCTTGTTTTTGTCAAAGGAAGAATTTTTTTAAGCCTTCGTATTGCTTCAAAAAATTCGACAGCATAGTTGGAGTGTTCCTCCATACCTGTACCAACCGTAAGAATGTTGGTGTCAAAAATAATATCTGTGGGGTCATACCCAGCTTTTTCGGTAAGCAGTTTATAGGCCCGTAAGCAGATGCGCACTTTTTCATCAGCAGAAACCGCTTGGCCTTGCTCATCAAAAGCCATAACAACAACAGCAGCGCCATATTTATGAATAATTTTAGCCTGTTCGAGAAATTTTTCTTCGCCTTCCTTAAGGCTAATCGAATTAACAATACCTTTCCCCTGTAAGCACTTGAGTCCGGCTTCGATAACTGCAAAATTAGAGCTATCGACCATAATGGGAACTTCAGTAATGTCGGGCTCTGCAGCAAGTTGGTTTAAGAATTGTGTCATGGCTTTTTCGCCATCAATCAAGCCTTCATCCATATTAACATCAAGAATATTTGCGCCGTTCTCTACTTGTTCCCGTGCTACCTTGATAGCTTCTTCAAAATTATTTTCTCGAATGAGGCGCGCAAATTTTTTTGAACCCGTAATGTTCGTTCTTTCTCCAACATTAATAAAACCAGTGCTTTTTTGAACTTCCAGAGTCTTTGTGCCACAATACCAAGAATGCACACTTAAAATATCACTTCGTCTAGGTTTTATTCCATTAACGGTTTCTGAAATTGCTTTGATCCAATCGGGGTCGGTCCCACAACAACCCCCAACAATATTTAACCAGCCATTTTGAGCAAATTCTTTAAGCTGTTGTGAAGTCTCTTCAATGTTTCCTTGGAAACCACCGAATCCATCTGGCATACCAGCGTTAGGGTAACAACTGATCATGAATTTGGACATTTGAGATAAAGTTTCAATTGGTCCGCGCATTTGCTTGATACCAACTGCGCAATTAAGCCCAACACTCATCGGATTCGAATGGGCAATGGAAGTGTAGAAAGCTTCAACAGGCTGAGCAGAAAGAGTTCTACCGTTATCGAAAATCGTGCCAGAAACCATCACTGGCAAGATATTTCCAGTTTTTTCAAAATAGGTGTTGATTGCAAAAAGACAGGCTTTCATCACCAAAGTATCAAATGAGGTTTCTGGTAAAAGAATATCCACCCCACCCAGAACTAAAGCTTCGATCTGAGAGTAATAATTTTCAACCATCTTATCAAAGGTGGTATCTCGTGCTGCGGGGTTGTTGACATTCGTGCCAAGGGAAAGGCTTTTTTTTGTGGGTCCAATGCTTCCTGCAACGAACCTAGGCTTCATCGGGGTTAACCGGGTCATTTCGTCAGCAGCTTCTCGAGCGAGGCGCGCTGCCGCAATATTTAATTCCGCAACATGATCTTGAAGTTGAAATTCCTCCATACAAATCAGGCTTGTATTAAAGGTATTCGTTTCAATAATGTCAGAACCAGCTTGGAGGTAAGATGTATGAATTTTTTTTATAAGATTAGGCTGGCTAAGGCACATAATCTCGGTGCAATTTTTTAAAAGCACGGGGTGATCCTTAAATCGGGCGCCTCGGTAATCTTCTTCGGTTGGTTCGTGAGCGTAAATCATCGAACCCATAGCACCATCGAGCACAAGAATTTTTTTAGTTAATAGTTCTTGAAGAACGCCATGTCTATCTTTAATCAATGAATTTGACATTTGCCTTTTAGCTTCTCCTGAAGGCGCGAAACGATAATAAATATCCTTATCAAAGGAAGTATAGCGAACTATGCTTAAAAACGCACAGAGATAATGTAACCGTAAAGAAAGTGATCAAATCAACAACCTTGGAACTATTTGGGTCAGAAAAAAAGAAGAGATAAAAACGGTTTAAGCATGAGGCAAAATCTTGCGAAACTTTTGGAGTAACTCGACCTCCATTGCATCCATGCCGGCTTATCGCGGGCCATCCATGGCCCAGGTGACAAGTGCTCAAATGCTTAAACCATATAAACACAGGATTAAGTATTTGGATGATTTTGTCAACTCCGATTCCAGCTGCAAGTTGTAATTTGTTTAAGTGAAAGTACTTATGGCTTTTAACCTGAAATAAATTAAACTGTTTATTTATTTAAATAATAAAGAATGCCTCCACCTGTGCCGTTTTAGCTCTTTTGAGAACCCGCATCTTAACCTTGGGATCCTCAGTTCTGGTTTAAGAATCCCACTACTTGGTGGGCACACCTGCACCAGAAGTCTTTTTGGACCCCCACGGGTACTCTTATCGGTTCGTCAAAAGTACAGCTAGGTGACGAACACTGCAGAGGCACTATCATTATATGCACAGACTTAGTTTACAGAACAGTTGTTTTTATTTAATAAGGAGCAATCATGCCATTTATCACGATTCTTTTTGCACTTGATCTAATAATTATAGGTTTTTTAGGCTATGTAATTACTGGAAAAGAGCATTTAACAGCATTAATCCCAGCGGTCATTGGCGCAATTTTGTTGGCGATGGGATTCTTAGCATTTATACCGAATTTGCGCAAGCATGTGATGCACGGAGCAGCATCGGTTGCGTTATTGGGTATTATTGGTACTTTCTCTGGGTTGACAGACCTACCAAAATTGCTCTCGGGAGAAATATCATCCCTTACTAAGCCCGCTGCTTCAATAAGTAGAATAGTTACAAATATTCTTCTGATTCATTTTGTTATTATTTGCATCATTTCATTCATTGAAGCAAGAATCGCCAGAAAGAATGCTGAAAAATAAGCTTAAATTCTGTTAAACATAAGAATCAAATACTCGGACTTTTTCCCAGTTATCTTTGTTTTTTGCAATAAATTCATTGTGCGTATCACTTTCTTGATACGCATCGTGGTATTGCTTATTCGTAAACATAACATGTAGACCTACGTCAAAGCTTTGATCATTAACATCACGGTCGAACTCCGTAGCTCTCATACCAGCAGAAAAATAAAGGACCCCTTCGTGGTGCTTTAAATACTTATCGCAATCCTGAACTAATTTGTTTCGTGCGGCTGAACTACTGTCTTTAAGCTTAAAGAAAACCATATGAGCCAGTTGATTTGCCATTGGTGCGATTCCTCTACTTCTATACTGATAATAAATGTTACGAAAAATTATTTTTACTATCAACACTACCCTTAGGCTATGAAAATCTTATTGTAAAAATGAAAATAATCGTTATTTAGACCCCATTTCCATTCTTCTTTATTTCTTAACATTAAATACTTATCTGTTCCTATTGCTCAACTTCGATTTGAATTTTATGATGTTTTTACCATAATTACTTTGGACCCTTAATCATTAATAAAAATAGAATCTGTTTTTTATTTGAAGGTTTTCAATTTAACAGGATTGATCGTAGGCGAAGGGTTTACTTTATTTTTTCTTAATGGGATTTGATTGAATGGCTATTTTATTGCAAATAAAAGGTGCTTGTAAAGGTTACGGCGAACAAATTCTTCTTGACAGTGCAGATGCTTCCATCAGCGATAATGTCAAAGTAGGCTTTATCGGTAGAAATGGTGCAGGCAAAAGCACTCTTTTGCGAATTCTTTTAGGTGAAGAAGATTTGGATAACGGTGAAATTATTCGTCACCCTGCCCTTCGCCTTGGTTACCTCAGGCAGCACGACCCATTCGTTCCCGGTGAAAGTGCAATCGAATTTCTTCAGCGGGATAGCGGACAACCTTCATGGAAGTGTGGCGAAGTCGCTGGACAATTTGAAATTAAAGGTACCTACTTAGATGGCCCCGTTAATAAACTTTCGGGCGGTTGGCAAACTCGCGTCAAACTTTCTGCTCTTCTTCTAAGCGAGCCAAATCTTCTTCTGTTGGATGAGCCTACCAACTTCCTCGACCTTCGAACTCAAATTCTTTTAGAGCATTTCCTTGTAAATTACAAAGCCGCTTGTTTGATCGTTTCTCACGATCGCGCATTTCTTGGTTCTACTTGTGATCATATATTGGATCTTTCTGCAGGAAAACTTACTGCTTTTCCTGGTAAAGTTGAATCTTATCTTACTTTTTTGGAAGAAAAGCAACTTCACGAGCAGCGTTCGAATCAAGCCGTGCTTGTAAAAATGAAGCACCTTGAGGAATTTATTGCGAAAAATAAGGCACGGGCAAGTACTGCAACCCTTGCAAAATCAAAAGAAAAACAACTCGAGCGACTCGAGCTTACTAAGATTGAAAATGCACAACCGGTCCCTAGAATTCGTGCACCTCGAGTTGCGGCTCGAAAAGGACCTGCGCTTCGATGTAAAAATCTGGTCATAGGTTATCCTGAAAGAAGCATCGCTTCTGATGTAAATATAGAAATTGAACATGGTTCTAGAATTGCAATTGTGGGAGATAACGGTCAAGGAAAAACCACATTTCTACGGACCCTTGTTGATTCATTAAAGCCTATAGAAGGTGAAGTTCGGTGGGGGCACGGTTGTCAGATTGGCATTTATGCTCAGCATGTGTATACCAGTCTTTCTGAAAAACAAACCGTTATGGAGTACCTTTATCAGCACGCAGCTCGAGGGAAAAAAGATCAAGAAATTCAAGAAGTGGCAGGCTCCTTTTTGTTTCGTGGCAGCCATTCTAAGAAGCCAATTTCTGTGCTTTCAGGTGGTGAAAGAGCTCGTCTTTGCCTTGCTGGTTTAATGCTAAGTGATATTAATATTCTTATTCTTGATGAGCCTGGTAACCATTTAGATGTTGATACAGTTGAATCACTTGCAGATGCTTTAACAGCGTATTCTGGCACCGTGATTTTTACCAGTCACGACCGGCATTTTACTAGAAAAATTGCCACGGGCATCGTTGAAGTCCGCGACGGTCGCGTTATCAGTTATAACGGTCAATATGAAAGTTACGTTTATAAAGTAAATAAAGAAATTGAAGCAGGTGAAAGAGAATTGGCTACTCAATTAGCTAAAACCCCAGATGCGGTTGCTAAAACGGTTAAGTCTGCCATTGTTGCAGCGCCAAAATCTGACCTAGACCCTAAAAAAGAAATCAAGCTGGTCGAAAAAAATATTGCTCAACTCGATGCTCAAAAACGAAGCCTTAACGCTCGATTGCCAAAAATAACTGATATTGAAGAACTCGATCAAGTCGAAAATGAGCTTTCAATTATTTCTATAAAACTTACTGCAGCAGAAGATCTCTGGAGTGAATTCAATGATCTGATTCAGGATTAGTAAATTTAATCGAATATTTATTTGAAGAAAACCAAGACGACTCTTGCTTGGTCTTCTTAAATTTATACTTGCTTGCAAATCAAGTAGACTGATTTTCCTACATTTTTAATAAGTATAAGTAAATGGTTTAAATCTTAAGATTGGCTTTCTCCTTACGCATAAAGGGGTTGCTGTATTCAAGCAATTTTTTGATGACTTTCTTGCAAGTTCTAAATGTTCTTTATAAAAAAATGATGTAACCATATTTATTAATTGATAGTATTGATTTTTTGCTGGTAATGATAATGTCTAAAGTTCAGGCTTTAAAGTACCATTTAATAACTTTCTAGGAAATCAGTTTAATGAATTATTCAAATTTAAAATGGCTTCTTTTTGGTTTTATTTTTAGCATATTACCCCAAATACAAGCGCAAAAATCACCCTATGATATTTTCCCTCTCGCTGAACCTCCTTTTTATCGAGTTCGTTATGAAGCATCTGAAAAAGTTGGCGAATTAATCTTCCCTGTCAATTTTACCCTATGGATACCAAAAGATGTCAAAGTACTCCGAGGGGTCGTTGTCCATCAGCACGGTTGCGGTGAAGGTTCTTGTAAATCTGGTTTGACAGGCGCTTATGACCTTCATTGGCAAGCCCTAGCAAGGAAGCACGATTGCGCCCTCCTAGCACCGTCCTATGAACAACCCGAAAAAGCTGATTGTCAAATGTGGTGCGACCCTCGGAATGGATCTGCAATTGCCTTTCAGAATTGCCTAGTTGATCTTGGTGTAAAGTCTGGGCACCCAGAATTATCAAAGTTGCCTTGGGCTTTGTGGGGTCATAGTGGGGGTGGTCATTGGGCGGGTGGGATGGCCTTGATTTATCCAGAAAGGGTTATTGCAGCTTGGTTACGCTCTGGCGTTCCTCTTCTAAAGATGAATCCTGAAAAGGGTGGTATCAAATCGCACTCCTTGCAAAAAGAAGCATTGAATGTACCCATTATGTGTAACCCGGGAACAAAAGAAGGTGTCACTGTAAAAGATGGCCGCTTTGCCGGGGTCTGGCCAGCTAATGAAGCTTTCTTTTATGATGTTCGGGCTCAGGGTGGATTGATAGGTGTTGCTGTTGATCCTTTGTCTGCACATGAGTGTGGTAATCAGCGATACCTTGCTATACTTTGGCTTGACGCTTGCCTTGAAGCAAGGTTGCCTAAAATTGTTGGAGGTTCTCTCAAAATAATGTCAAATGAAAAGTTTTGGTTGGGTCCCATTCTTGGTGGTGAAGCGGTTTCGATTGCAAAAGCCCAAGGAGATATTCTTAAATATGGTTGGCTGCCTAATGAAGCAGTTGCAAAGGCTTGGATGCAATATGTAAAAGATACAAACATCACGGATTTAACGCCGCCTCTTGCGCCGCTGAATTTGCGCCTTGAAGGAAATAAGCTGACTTGGGATGCTCAAGCAGACCTCGAAAGTGGGCTAGCAAGTTTTGTAATTGAAAGAGACGGTCAAATTCTTGCTAATTTTCCTGATCAAGGAAAGAATCCTTTTGGCAGACCAATCTTTCAAAACCTGCAATACAGTGATACTCCCACGCAACCACTGGTTGCTATGCAATTTGTTGACACAAAACCCGAAGTTGGAAAGAAGCATAGTTATCGTGTTATTGCAGTGAATACAGTAGGGCTAAAGTCTGCCCCAAGTGGAAAATCCATAAAAGTAAATGAATAAGTCTTGTTATAAAAATTTGTGCCAATGATTTTAATGGGTCAAAAAACTAGGTTACAAATATTAAGCTAGCTGAGATTTTACAACTTTAAATAGATAAGCTTGCGTTAGAAGCAAACTACTTTTGGGATAAGAAGTTTTGATGCGAAGAGAAACCTTGCAGAAATTAACAAAGCGTTATCAAATTCGAAAGTTGCAAATTAATAAATGAAGAAATGCAATTGAGTAGATTTCAAAATTGTTTTGAAAAAAGTAAACCTTTAGAACCTGACAGTTGTCAAACCAAGAGGTAAAAGATCACCCCCTGACATTTTCATTTTTTATGCCTTTTACTATTGTTGGGAAAGGTATTTCTACAAGAATTCGGTTGAGAAAGTTTATGAGATGAGAATTTATTTTCTGCTTAATCACGATGCGATCTATTGAACATCTTGCATCAAACTTTTCAAGTTTAAAATCATTTTGCTTCTGAGTTAAGTTCTACAGGTGAACTCCAATGCCCACAGCGCCCGGTATCATCGCACCAACGCACTCTAATTCGATAACGGCCCTGCTCCATAAAAATTTCAGGAGGAATATTGAAATTGGTACCCGATTCTTGGTTGTTACGCCAAAGTTCTTGAAGTTCATACCACCCCAGCTTGCCTAACCGACCAACCCTGCATTCTAAAACGGCAGGTTTATGCCCTAAGGGTGAAACAAAAGCCGAAGCAGTAAAAATAAATTGTGCACCCTCAGCCCGTTTTAATGTAGCAGTTCCAGGAATTTTTTGGTCTTTAGCTTCGTGAGAAAGGTACCCCCAACCGTAACCTCTTTGATCTCCATCGTTGGGCGCATAGCTTTTATTTGGACGAGAGTCGGTGCAAAAATCGATAAGATATTTGCGAAATCCATTAAAATCATTTGTTGTTAAGGTTCGTTTCCAAGGTCCGCCAAAGTGATCCGCACCACAAGGGTTGACAAAGTAGGAACCTTTTTGATTCATTCTCGGGTGTTGGTTCCACATCGATTCATCGAGTTTGGACCAGTCAACCAAATAACCTTTAGGGGTCAGGGCCTTCGCAAGATCCGAAGTTAGTTGCCCAACTTGTCCACCATTATCCGTGTTATCAGAAGCAAAGAGGTCGAGTATTTCTCTAGCTCGGTTTCGATATTCCAGCGCAATTTTCGGGTGATTTAGGCAAGCCATAGCATCGATAATGCCTGGTTGATGGTGTCGGGGTACAAACATCATATCGTTATCCCAAGGAATTGGAGCCCAGTGGCCATCTGGATTACGGTAATAACCGTGGTTGCCATCGGGCCGTAGGTCAACATTTCCTAGAAGGCGATTCATTGCGTGAAAACTAAAGAAGGCAGGAAGATTTAAGTTCGTTCTCCACCAAGCTTCATTAGGATTAGAGCGCATACCGTTAAGAAATTTTTCCCATTCCTTAGGGGCATCGGTCAAATCGCGTGGTGTATGTTTGATGCCACTTTGAATACTAACACTAAGTCCATCTGGCAACTTTGAATCTGCTAATAATTTGGGTTCCATATCGCCAATTGCTACATAAAGTCCCCAAAGGTCGCCTTCGAATTGATCCTTAATTGAAACTTCTTCAGTATTGTCAACAATTCGCCATTGCACCCAGGTTGCTTGTGGACTTGGAACGCCAGCAAGGCGATAAGCCCGCATAGATAAGACTTCATCAAGGCCAGAAATGCCACGAAGAACGGGAATGTAAGGGGTTGAACCGCCAGGATTGAGGTTAAGACTGTCGCAAGTATGCGGAAAAGGAGAACCATCATGGTTTTGGATAGGAACATCGTGCCCTTTATTAAATTTAAGGCCCCATTTGTTTTTGCCCCCGATATGGGCACTGCCTTGCCCTCGGTTATTTAACTGGATGTGGTCGTAAACAACACCTTTGTAGACAAAAGTTCCTTGCTGCTTTTGCTTATGAAAGTTGCCATCCCATTGACTTCGTGCAACATCAGTTTGCAGAGCGATTAAAATTAAAGATTGAAGTGTGTTAAGGAAATCAGGAGAGAATTTTAAAGGGAGGGTCTTGCCCGGATCGCGGGTACCAATCCATTCTGCGGGTCCGTTATCACAGTACCAGGCGTAATTAGGGCAAGTATCGTCTGGTGGAGGTGATTGGGTTATTTTTCCTGATACATCTGTTGCAATAATGCGGTACCGCATCAACCAGCGATGGCGCTGATAATTAGCGGGCACATTGATAGAAAAAATTCCATCTCCTGCCTTGACATCACCTTCTTTGCCATCATCTCGCATAGGCATGTCGATCCATTCCTTTTCGTAGGATGGGTCCGATTTTCGAATATATTTTCCTGGGCCAACGGATTGCAGTTTCAAAATGGCTTTGCTTATTCCTTGGCCGATTTGAGCGGTTACCAAAACGGAAACATTACTTCTTGGTTGAATTGGGTGATGCCAAGTTTGTAAGTTCCTTATTGGCTGGTCGTCGAAGTGAAATGCTAGGAAAATAAAACTTGCAAAATATTGAATATAAGACATAAGAACTTTCTGTTTAGAATTCAATTATCTTTAAGATGTCTTTGTTTCCTTGCTGGCATTCAATTGTCATAGTTTTATGAATCCTAAGGGTTCAATTACTAATGTAATAACTGGTTTGAAAGCTTTATTGCCCATCTAATCTTAAGGTAGTTGATAATACTGTGAAACGCAATCTGATAATATTTTACTGAAATCCTATAAGGTTTTTGCAATAATTGTGAGGGACTTGAACCTGATTATTTACATACTTTTTGAGTCTTAGAATAAAGCAATGAATTTAGAGGAAGAAGGGAGTGCACCTGACTGGAGTCGAACCAGTAACCTTCGGTTTCGTAGACCGATGCTCTATCCAATTGAGCTACAAGTGCATTAACACGAATGTTATGAATATAGGATAGAAAGCACGATTAGTCAACGCATTGGCTTTGTATTTTGCATTGATTATAAGCGAAAAAGTTCTGTTTTACATTTAATATGCCTGTAATTTGAGCTTGGTAAACTGTATGGGTTGAGATGATTTTTTTGTTCGGAAGTAACTCTTAATCAAATAAATTCGATGCATCAATTTGCACGCCTGATTTCTATGTTGCATATTTCTTCTAGACTCACCTTTGTCATCAGGAGGATGCACCAGTGTTCCGCAAAAGAATGTTATTAATTCCGGCCATAATCAGTTTGATGAATTCAAGTCAAAGTTATTCTCAACAAGTACCTTCCAATCTGAACCCTCAGATAATTGGAAAAACCTCAATCCTATCAGCAGATAGCAAAGATCAAACCCTTGCCAATCATGTTGCAGAAAGATTGCAATTAAGTGGCCTATTGGTTGATTTTAAGATTGAAATTAAGGTGATTGGAAGTAGCGCTGAATTGGAAGGAATCGTAGGTAACAAAGCACAAAAAGATGCGGCGTTAACTGTGACCCGACAGACAACTGGCATTGTTCAAGTTGTTGATAAGTTGCAAATTCTGCCAGAAGCAACTGCCAATGTAGTTATTCAGTCATCGCAAGTACCGATGTTGCCAACCCCAACTCCATTACCTGGAAATATGCCAGGAAATGCAGGTGGGATGAGGCAACTACCAAGTCAGAACCAGATGATCCCCGAGCCAATTCCCGTTGGCCAAAGTGGGATGTCTTACTCCTATGATGTGAATCCACCCAAGATGCCACCTTACGCTTGGCCAAGTTATGCTCCGACTAATAATTTTTCAAGGGTTGCTTATCCGGAAGCTTACCCTGCAAATGCCTGGCCCTTCATAGGACCGGTTCACCCGTTCCCAAAGGTTCCGCTAGGATGGCGTTCTGTGAAGCTTGAGTGGGACGATGGCCATTGGTGGTTTAGCCAATGTGCAACAAAGCATAATTATTGGAAATTGCGCTACTGGTAACTGATAGCATAAAATAAAAAAAAACGAGAAAGCCATCTAATGAAGATGGCTTTTTTGCTTTAAAGGAGGTTGTATGGGTCAATGTCAACAACAACTTCAATTCCGGAGGTGAATTTCATTTTACTTAATGCCGTTTGAATAAGTAGATGAAGCAGGGTGTGTTTTTCAGAGTGAATTTGCACATGAAATCGAAAGAATTCTTTGAGTTTAAAGACCGGAGCTTCGGAAGGGCCTAGAATTTTAAGTTTCCCAGAACCTTTGATTTCGGAAGTAACAAGGTGTAGATTTTCTCCTAGTTCATCAGCAAAAGCGGTTGCAGTTTCTACAGACTTGGATCGGATTACAATTCGTGCTAATCTGCAAAAAGGTGGAAAAAATAAGGCTTTCCGATGACCCATTTCTTCATTGACAAAAGAAATAAAATCGTGCTTTGCGGCTGATATGATTGCAGGGTGTTCAGGATAATAAGTTTGAAAGTAAACCAAACCAGGCTTGTCTCCCCTGCCAGTTCTACCCGCAACTTGGGAAAGAAGCTGAAAGGTTCGTTCGGAGGCACGAAAATCTGGAATGTGAATCCCCATATCTGGATTGATCACACCAACCAGTAATACATTTGGAAAATCTAACCCCTTTGCGATCATTTGGGTTCCTACGAGAATGTTGATTAGCCCTTCTCGGAAAGCATTGAGAATGTTTTCGTGACTACCCGGTTTAGTAGTGGAGTCAGAATCCATACGCCTGATGACTTTGTTGGGGAAAAGTTTATTGATTTCTTCTTCGAGTTTTTCGGTACCCATACCGCGAAATTGAATGGTTTCGGTTTTACAAATCTCGCAACGAGAACTTGGTTTTTTTTCTGTTGCACAATGGTGGCATAAAAGAACATTTTTTCGCTTGTGAAAAGTCATTGCAAGATCGCAATTAGTACAGTTCTCAACCGTCTTGCAAGAAGGGCATTGAATAAAGGTGTGGAACCCCCGCCTATTAAGAAAAAGCATCACTTGGCCATTTTGATCAAGAGCTCTTTTCATTCCTTTTTTTAAATCCTCACTGATAAGCCCGCGGAGGTTTGGAGAAGCCGGGGGAGAAGTTTTCATATCGATAATGATAACTGGGGGCATAGGCAAATCTCGAACCCGTTTGGAAAGTGTAAGAATTTTATAGTTTTCCTTGCAAGCGTTTTGCCAGCTTTCAAAGGAAGGAGTTGCAGAACCTAAAATAATGGGAATGTCTAAAATCCTAGCCCTTTTTACCGCAATATCTCGACTATGATACCTAGGGGTGTTATCTTGCTTGAAGGAGTTTTCGTGTTCTTCATCAATGACAATTAAACCAAGGTTAGGGCAAGGTGCAAAGATTGTACTTCTTGGCCCTATAACTACATCTACTTTACCCTCAGCAACAAGTTTCCAATTACGACCGCGCTCAGCTTCGCGTAGATTGCTATGAAGCACCACAATATTTGAAAATCGTTTTTTGAAGCGGAAGACCGTTTGTGGTGTCAGGCTAATTTCAGGAACCATAACAATAGCTTGTTTACCCGACTTAATGGCGGCATCGATAGCTTCGAGGTAGACTTCGGTTTTGCCACTACCGGTAACACCGTATAAAAGAAAGGTTGCAAATTTGGCAGAGAAAACTTGATCTGTAAGTACTTTAGAAGCCGCAATCTGTTCTTCGTTCAAACTTAAGGGAGAATTGTTTGGTTCGCTTGGGGCAGAGTCAAAGAGTATTGCGGATTCATCTGAAGCAGTTTTGGTAAGCCATCCAGTTTCAATAAGCCTGTTAATAACCCCAAGATTAGAGCCAGACTTGGTGCAGAGTTCCTTGAAAAGCATAGGTCGTTTTTGTTTTAATTGAGAAAAAATCTGAGTTTGCTGTAAACTAAATTTTTTTGTGGAAGATGAGGTATAAAATTTTTCAGAAAAATCTGCAAGGAATATTTTTGGGCTAATAGCGCCTGACCTTACCCAGGCTGGAACCACCGCTTGAAGAACTTGGCCCCAACCGCACATATAATAGTCCGCAATCCATTTAGTGAATTCTAAAAGATGAATTGAAACCAAAGGTTCGTTATCAAGAATAGAAAGAATAGTTTTTAATTTAGGGCTAAATGGAATATGCCTAATGTCAACACAAAAACCAATTGCTGGCTTATTGCCCTTTCCTAATGGAACTTTAACGCGCTTGCCTTTGGATAAAAGTGCAGAAAGTTCGGTTGGAATAATGTACGAAAATGCTTTTCTGAGTGGACGATCAAATACGATATCAGCAGTTAAAATCAAATCGTCGTGGACTGTGTCCATAATTTAAAGGCTGCCAAGGTTGCCAATATTAAAGTAAGAAAGTTATTCTCTCAAATAATTTAAAATTAGCAAACCTAGCATTAAAAGAATAAGAATCTTGGGTTAGATGGAGATATCGTTGCCTGATAAAGTCGGTGCAGCAGAACGATTAGAATCTGCAAGTTTTTGTCTGCGAACTTGGTCAAGAGAAACGAAAGCATTCTTTTCATGATCGAAACCAGTGACTTCACCAGATTCAATCCTGTAAACCCAAGAGTGAACTCGCAATTGATTTTGTGACAAAGCTTCTTGAACTGAGGGAAAAGTTTTTAAATGGATCATTTGTTGCAACACATTTTTTTCAATTGTGTAAGTCAGTAATGCATCGCCTGAAAGTTCTTTAGCCTTAGCCTTGATATCATCAGCAATAGGAGCGGCATAGCTAAGCCATTTGTTAACTGCAGGAATACTTTCATCCATTTTACCCGTAGTTACAGCTTGAATAAGGCCATTCATAGCACCACATTTTGAGTGGCCACATAAAATAATGTCGCGAATTTTAAGATGCTTAATGGCATATTCGACAGTAGCTTCCTCCCCGCCAGAAAAATTATTATGAGGAGGAACCAAATTACCAGCATTTCTAAGGATGAATAGTTCACCTGGTTCTGTTTGAGTAAGAAGGTTTGGGTTAATACGAGAATCGGAGCAGGTGATGAAAAGTGCCAATGGGCTTTGGCCCTTGCTTAGTTTTTGAAAGAGTTCCTCTTTATCTCCAAAGATCTTTTTTTGAAAAATAGAAACACCTTGAATAATTCTTGTCATAATAGAATCCTGAGAAAAGTTAAAAGTATAAATCACTCTACGTTAAATATTATTTTCTTTTTATATCGTGGTAATTATAAAAATAACAGAACTTTTTAAATAATTTTTACCAAAATCTGCTGGAGTGATGAAAAATTATATTCGAGTTTTTCTATTATTGTCGGGTCGAAGTAACGGCACTTTTATCTGAAAAAGCGTGTCAGGTTCAAATTGCAAAACCAGCACCTGCTCCTCGGGTAGTAGTTCCACAAATCAAGCGAAAATCTGTGCTTGTATTTAAAGCTTCGTACCTTTTTTCGCTTCCAACTAGGCAAGATAACCTTGAACTTTGGGTAAATATGAAATTGTTAAAGTTTTAGGTGAGGGAGGAATGGGGATTTTTTGAGAAATAGTTAAATTTATGAGCATAAATTTGGTGGTTTGGTATTAGAGCCGTTCGTTTTTATGGCTTTTGCAATTTACATTGTTATGGTTTTTTATTCGTTTGAACCTAGAGATTTAGTTATCAAAATTTTACAAAATAATTAAAACGGTAAAATTTAATTTTATACCAATATTTACTACTAAGCTTGAATGGATTAGTATAAAAATATTACAATTTGATAAGTTATTGCTTGAAAAATTATGGTAGTTTTATGCCATAGTCGATTTTACTAATTTAAGGTGTTTGAATGAGTACTCAAATCAGCAGTTGCCCGACTAAAGAGGAACTGATTGAATGTGTTGAAAATAAATCTCAAACAGATAAAATAACTGGCGTTAAGGAACATATTAAGCAGTGTCCTAAATGCAGAGTCGAGTTTACAACAATACTCAAAAATAAATTAAACAAGCAAAATGAAAATTATGGGTCTGGCCCGCTAGTGGCATCAATTACCTCATCGGTTTCCGAAGTTGTTGCTAACCCCAATATTGGTAAGGTTAATGTTTCTGAGTCAATGTTTTCTACAAATTCTGGAAATAACACTAAACAAGCGGTTGTTGCACTAAAAGCTGCATACCCTTATCTTGAACCGCCTACCAAGCGAGGTTCTTTGGGATGCCTTGGCAGATACGAATTGCTTAGTATTTTAGGTGAAGGTGGAATGGGGATTGTCTTTGAGGCGGATGAAAAGGAAAGCGGAAGAAAAGTAGCATTAAAAGTCCTAAAACCCGAATTGACTGATGATGTTTATCGTCAGCGTTTTGAACGCGAAGGTAAAATTGCTAGTAGTCTTTATGATGCTAATGTATGCATGGTTTATGATGTAGGGGTTCATAATAATGTTTCTTATATGGCAATGGAATTATTGAAGGGGGAAAGCTTAGAAGACAAGTTGAAGCGAGATGGGTGGCTTCCCGTCACAGTTGTTTTCAAAATAGCTAAGCAAATAGCTATGGGTTTAGCAGTTGCTCACGAACAAAAATTAGTGCACCGAGATATCAAGCCCGCAAACATTTGGTTGGATTCTAGCGGCCCAAATACAGATTTTAAAATAGTTAAAATTCTAGACTTTGGGTTGGCGAAATCTGTCGAGCAGGAAAGTCAACTTACTGCAAAAGGGATGATAGTTGGTACTCCTAACTATATGGCGCCCGAGCAAATATGCGGTATGCCATTAGACGAAAGATGTGATTTATTTAGTCTGGGATGTGTGATTTATCGAATGTTTTCAGGAAAGATTCCGTTTGAAAAAGAAAACACCCTTGCGGTTCTTCACGCAGTTGTTGAATCAGAAATTCCATCGTTAGATGATTTGAATAAAAAACTACCGCAGAAAGTACTTAAAATAATGACCTTATTGCTCGAAAAAGAAGCTTGTAATAGGCCAAGTAGTGCTCGAAAAGTTATTAGTTTGATTGAAGTTATTGAAAATGATCTTGAAAATGTACCCGGGGTTAAAGTTTTAAATTCTATGCTATTTAAAGCACCCGATATTCAGATTAAAGCAAAGAGTAGGGTGCCAGTTGGGGCAATTATAGGCAGTGTGGTTATAATTTTAGCCATATTAATAGGGTTGTATTTTTTGTTTGATAAAATTTCTAACAAAAATGATGATGATCTTAGTGTTGAAAAATCTAAGTCACCACCATTGAAAAAGTAACGAATTGATCTCCATGGCTTTTTCATGCTCAATTTAAGTTTGATTGTTTTTTGACTAAATTTCTTTTGGGATAATTGTGTTAGATTACAACCGTAATAATTGGTGGAAAACAATATTTTCTTTTAATGGTTCCGTTCTTCCAAGTGTTTTGGGGCGAGTAGGGATACTTACATTTTTTAGTATTTTTGTTTGCTTTATAAATGATTTTGTGGCGGCGAGGTTTGATGAAAAACTTCCTAAATTGAATCTTATCGGTCATCAAGTTTTAGGTATTTCCCTTGGTTTGTTGATTGTGTTCCGAACTAATTCTTCCAATGCTCGTTACTGGGAAGGCCGCTCTCATTGGGGTATGATTGTTAACACAAGTCGAACTTTAACCCGGATGGCGTATGTTTATGGAAAAAATGCAGATGAGTATGCGATGTTATTAACTGCTTATGTAGTTTGCTTAAAAGAAAATTTGCGTGGTTCTAAGAACTTTAAGATACTTGATTCTCTTCTAAATGGCAGGCAATTTGACAGAATGATGTCTGCAACAAACCCACCTTCTATGGTGGCGATGTATCTTAGCGACCTAATCAAAAAAGGTATTGATGATAATTCTTACCCACTTCAAATCGCTGCTTTGATGGAAGAACAAGTAATTAAATTACTTGATGCTCAGGGTGGTTGTGAAAAAATTATCAAGACCCCCCTACCCTTTGTTTATGCCTCACTTATAAAGCAACTTCTTTTCCTTTACCTTTATACACTTCCTTTTGCACTGGCATCTGAAATGGATTGGGCAACCCCAATTGTTGTAGCGGTTGTTGGCTTTGGAATGTTAGGAATAGAAGAAGCAGGCGTTGAAATTGAAAACCCATTTGGAATGCAATTAAACGATCTGCCTCTTGAAAAAATCTGTGAGACAATTTCTTTAGATGTTGCAAATTTGGCTAAAAAATAACCATTTATATTTAGTCTGCTTACTGGAAATCATCCCAAAGGCTTTTTCTGACTTCTGTAGGTAAACTATGAGACTCTGCTTTAAATTGATCTGATTCAATTTGAAACTTTATAGGCAATTTACCATCTTTCAAAGCTAATTTCGCCTCTTCATCAAGTTTAAATTTTATCCAAAGTGAATTACCTAAAGAAGGGTCTTCGGCCCTTTTAGTTACAAGATCGCTTGGAATACCCTGTTTTCCTATAAAGAATCGTAGATTATCACCCCGAAAATTTTTAAGAGAAAAATCCGGTTTAGGGTTCGAACTGGAAATATTTTTAGCTTCGATCAAGAAGGCTGCTTGAAGGGTATTAGTGTCTGGAATAAGTCGATTGTAAACATTGAGTTCGTTTTGAATGATTTTTGGATCTGATATTTTAGTAAGTCGAAATATTTCCTGAACTCGAAACCATAGAGTCTGTCTGTTTTCAAAAATTAGGGAAATAGAGTTTCCGAGTTTGACTTTCCTGTACTTTTCTAAGTATCGAATATGGCTTTCAAAAAAATGCTTGCGCTGAGATTCAAAATCTTCCAAAGAAAGCATATCTTGTAGTTCCAGCCTTTGCATAAGAAAGCTTCCTTGAATGTATTTAGAGATGGTTGTTTAAGTTTTTGTTTCTTGAATTAATAATGGCTTATTAGCATCAATACCAAACCAAATCGCAGCTCCAACCATATAAACTAAACCAAACATAATAAGGTTTAATTGATAGCCTGGCAATTGGGCGTTAGCAAGATCAATTCCGGAAAGGTGTTCGCCCGCCTGTCCAAAATGAAGTTTAGACCATTCGAGAATTTTGCCAGTAAGAATGGTCACCACAAAGCCGCCTAGGTTGCCAATCATATTCATAGTTCCCGAAACAATAGCAGCGTGTCGTTGGCCGATGTCTTGGCAAGTGGCCCAAGTGGAACCCATAGTAAGATCGTTGCAAAAGCCAGCAAGTGCAATAGAAAGCGCAAAGAACATAGGGTCTTTTTGATTAAGGAAATAAAGTGCCGAGAAGTAGCACAGGCCACAGGCAATGTTACCAAAGATAGCGGGGCCCCTTCTGGCCCAAGTTCTGGATTGCCCTCCCTTCAATAACCAATCAGTGGCAAAGCCCCCGATAAAGCAACCGAAGGCGCCTAAAAGCATAGGGCCCCCTTTGTAAAAAGCTCCGAGCCAATCGTCTGATTTTATTTGGAATTGTTCGCTCATAATAGCAGGAAGGTAATTAAGGTTAAAATACCAGCCAAAATTTAGGCAAAAATACATTGCACAGAGGTAGATCATATTTCTGCTTGCAAAAAGTTTAGCCCAAGGGATATGAGCGTGAGCTTGTTCCATTTCACCAGCTTTATCTTTATGGATGAGTTCTTTTTCGGCAAAATTAACAGCATTGTTTTCCTTAGGGGTATTTGTAAAAAAGCGGGCAAAGACAATGCACCAAATGACCCCAACAAAACCGAAGAAAAAGAAGATGATCCGCCAAGAGACTTCAAGTTTGACGACAAAAATAAGCCATAGTAAGGGCGTTAACCCACCCATAATCCGTGCTGATGTCCAAATAAGGCCTTGCGCCATTCCTCTTTCTGTTACAGGAAGCCAATTGTGTAAAGCACGGGTGATATTGGGGTAAGCCCCAGCTTCTCCTATGCCAAATAAAAACCTGACCACAACTAACATACCAAATCCAAAAGAAAACCAACCGCCAAAAGTTAAGCCAGCAAGGCCAGTGATTGCGGTGAATGCGGACCACCAAATCACGATGCGAATAAGGGTAGTTTTAGGGCCAAAAACATCACCCATATAACCTGTTGGAATTTCGAAAAGTGCATAAGCCAGATTAAAAGCAGCCATTGCCCAAGCCATTTGGCTAATATCTGTAAAACCGAATGCGGATTGGATTTCCTTTTGAGCATTGGGAAAGGCCGCCCTATCCAAATAGGTGATCATTGATAAAAAACAGACTAATCCCAACATAAGAAATCGTACTTTTGTTGGTTTGTTATTAATGCTCGTCAATGTTTCTTGCATAATGCTTCAACTTTTTTTCTAAGCCTTGTTTAGACAGATTTAAATCAAACAACTTTTATTGTTTGTAGAAGTATTGTGTACAAACAATAAAAGTATTGCACTACCAAAGTGATTAGAATTGCCAACCAAAAGAAGAGAAATCTGGAAACAAACGAGAAATTGAAGAAGGTTTTAGGAATTCTTATTTGGAGGGCTTCCGCAATTCTATGCGTAAAGATTTATCAGTACCAATAATAGCTAAAATAACCTCTTCGTTCGATTGCGGAATAGGTAACTGTATGAGTGGGCGTGGATTGGTAACTTCACTAATACTTACAGATTTCATACCCGGAATTTGAATGAGTGGAGAGGTTTCTCCCGGCTTGATGAGATAAGGTCGGTCTCTTAATAATTGGCCATTAAAAATACTCTTCACCTGAACTACCACGGGGATTAAGGTTTCATTTTTAAAGGAAAAAATAGGAACCGAAGGTTGGGGCGTTTGCCCGATCCCAAGAAAAGCAACCAGCGTGAAAAGTAAAGGGTGAGCCAAATTAACCTCATAAAAACAAACAGAACAGAACCTATAAAAAAAGACGCAAGAACAGGAAGAACTTGCGTCATAATTTAAGTTGTTTTGCAGTATGTACTTACATCACTTCTTTGAGAGGTGGATCAGAAATCAGGTGCTGAGGCCTACCCGATTGGTCAACGATTGAGTGGTGCATTGGGTCAAGTCCGATGTTGTGGTAAAGTGTGGCAGTAATTTCGCCAAAAGTAACAGGTCTGTCTTTTGCGTGTTCTCCAAGTCGATTGGTAGAGCCAATAACTTGTCCAGTACGCATCCCACCACCAAACATAAGGGCGCAACTAACTTGAGGCCAGTGATCTCGGCCAGCATCTTTATTAATACGAGGTGTTCTACCAAATTCACCCCATACCACCACGGTGACATCGTCAAGAATTCCTCGGTATTCGAGGTCATCCATAAGAGCGGTAAGACCTTGGTCAAGTTTAGGACCGTGGTCGCGAACGAGGTCAAAGTTTTTGCTATGAGCATCCCACCTGCCATAGGAAAGGCTAACAACCCTACAACCCGCTTCAACAAGCCTACGGGCAGTAAGTAGATGATCATTTACGGTAGGGGCGCCATCGAATTGGAATTTGTAGGGCTTTCCATCGCCATATCGTTCTCGGACTTTGGAAGATTCTTTATTGAGGTCTAGTGCGTCAAGAAGTTTACTAGAGGTAAGCACATCAAGAGCCTTAGATTGAGCTGAATCGAGACCTTGAATGTTACCGCCGTGGTCGAGATCTCGTTTTAGGTTATCGAAGCTTTTGAGAAGAGTCCTGCGGTCTTGAAGGCTAGAAAGATTGGCACCTTTAATAAGCAGATCTTTCATCCCCGGTCCTTCAGGGCGAAAACTTTTATAAGAAGAGCCTAAAAATCCAGGAGACCCAGAGTCCGACCAAGGTCGATGCTGAGTATCAGCTGCAAGGCCGATAAAACTTGGAATGGAAAGGTCTACGGGGCCTTGAAGTTTGGTTACCGCGGCCCCAATACTTGGTCTGCCGCCCTTAGCCGCAAGGGCATTATTAGGCCAACCAGACATACATTGAACCGCATCGTGGCCGCCTTGAGCTCCTACAACAGACCTAATAACCACGCAATTATGCATTCTCGAAGCAATTTGAGGGAAGGATTCACCTATCTGAATACCAGGAACAGAAGTGGAAATTGGTTTGAATTCGCCACGAATCTCTACTGGTGCTTCGGGTTTTAAATCCCACATATCTTGGTGAGGTGGGCCACCACCTAAGAAAACATTAATAATAGCTTTATGCCCTAAACCACCAGACTTAAGTGCTGAAGTATCGGTTTTTGCAGCTAAAATCTGAGATAAATTAAGGCTATGGCCTGCAAACGAAAAACCTCCTATCTTCAGGAAGTCCCTTCTAGACACACCATCACAAAAGTTCCCTTTTCGACCAAACAATGTAATCATAGGTCACCCCTTCATAAATAGGCTCAATCCAGAATTTTTTATTTAGAATATCAGAACCTAGGTAGGACTATAGCTATTTAAGATTAACCCCTATCTATTATCTTGTCAAGCAATTAGAAGCTTTAGTTAATAAGTATTAAAATTTACAACAAAAGAATTATTTCCTGTAATATTTAGAATAGTTTATTGTTTAAAAGGTTTAGGAGTGTACCCGATTAAAATCTTGGGTAATTCGACAATGCTAACGGCTAGAATTATTCCCTGCTTAGATGTTGATCGAGGTCGAGTTGTAAAAGGTGTCAATTTTCTAAACCTACGAGATGCGGGGGATCCAGTTGAAGTTGCAAGAAAATATGAAGAGCAAGGGGCGGACGAGTTGGTTTTTTTGGATATTTCTGCGAGCCACGAAGGCCGAGCGATTATGCTTGATATTGTAAAAAGGGTTTCCGAACAGATTTTTATGCCTTTTACTGTAGGTGGAGGAATAAGAAGTTTAGAGGATGCAACAACCCTGATTCAAGCCGGTGCAGAAAAAGTAAGCATTAATTCTGCCGCTGTTAGTGACCCAAATCTTATTCGCCAAATATCAGGCAAGTTTGGCCGCTGTGCAACCGTGGTCAATATTGATCCTAAAAGAGTAATTAAAAATGGCAAAGAATATTGGGAAGTTTACATTCAAGGCGGTAGAACTCCCACCGGGTTAGAAGCGGTTAGTTGGGCCCAACAAGTTGAAGACCTTGGTGCGGGAGAAATTGTTCTGACTTCTATGGATGCAGATGGTACAAAAGATGGGTACGATATAGAAATGACTCGAGCAGTTGCGGAAGCTGTTGGCATACCCGTGGTAGCTAGCGGTGGAGCGGGTGCTCCAGAGCATCTAAGAGATGTTTTGATACTCGGAAAAGCAAATGCTGCATTAGCAGCAAGTATATTTCATTATAATCAGCACGGGATTCAAGAAACAAAAAAGTTTCTTGCTAGCGTGGGTGTTAATGTAAGGCTACTTTAGTTAAAAACAAAAAGTTTATCAAATTTTAGGAGTTGATTTATGGGTTCTACGGATACACCTTCTCAAGCAAAAGAATTACCAGCGAATCCAATTGCTGCTGCTAAACCAGCCTTTTCTGAACCAGTAAAAGAGCCTGAAATTAACAAAATTTATAGGCTGGCAATGAAACTGGAAGCCTCTGATGTTCATCTTAAAGTTGGAAGCGCCCCTATGATGCGTGTTCGTGGGGATATTATGAGAACCGAGATGAGGCCCTTGACCCAGCAAGATATGGAAAAACTTTTGCTCCCTTTGCTCGAACCTGCTAAGCGCAAAATCTTAGATGAGGAAGGTGGCGTAGATTACTCGTATGTCATTGGCCAAGATGAATGTCGTTTTCGTGTAAGCTTATTTAAACAAAGGGGCAGGCTATCTTTGGTAGCTAGAAGGGTCAATAATTTTATTCCCAATTTTAAGACTTTGGGGCTTCCCCCAATCATTGAAAAGTTATGCAAATTTCCCGAAGGCTTGGTGATAATTGCAGGGGTTACAGGAAGTGGTAAAAGTACCACGATTGCATCTATGTTAGATTATGTTGCGGAGTCCGAACCCCTCCATATTCTTACTTGTGAAGACCCCATCGAATTTACATTTGCAGATAAAAAAGCTTACTTTAATCAGCGCGAAATAGGGCTGGATTGCATTGATTGGCATAAAGCTTTAAAGGATGCCGTGCGTCAAGACCCCGATGTTATCCTTGTTGGTGAGTTGCGAGATGTTGAAACATTCGAAGCCGCTGTTCACGCCGCCGAGACAGGTCACCTTGTGTTTGGTACCATTCACGCAGCTTCATCGGGTACCACAATTAATCGTATCTTGGATCTTTTTCCGCCAGAAAAGCATAACGCAATTAGGCAGGCACTTGCAAATAATTTGAAAGCCGTGGTGGCCCAAAAGTTAGTTAAAGGATTAAAAAAAAGCAGGGTTCCCACAAATGAAATTATGATTGTTAATCCTACTATTCGAAAGCTAATTGTCGAAGAAGAAGATAATAAAATCCCCGATGCTATTCGTATTGGTTATCAAGAGGGTATGCAGGATTTTACCGAAAGCCTTAGACTATTAGTAGAAAATGGCGATATTGATAAAGTAACTGCACTTGAATACGCCCCTAACCCCGAACAATTGAAAATGGCATTTAAGGGTATCAAGGTAGCTGCCCCGGGTATACTTTAATTTTATACGCAAATTTTTTGATATATTGGTAAATCAGATTGCTCTTTGATGTATTTAAAGTTGGAATGGATTAAAACCAATGATGGTTAATTTTATTTGGACGGTAATCCTTTCTGATGCAGAATTTCCTAGGGGTGAGGGTTTTTCCTTTAACCTTTGGGCTCTTTGTTTTTTCGTTGCGATTTATGTTGGGTGGATTAAACTCTCCGCTTGGATTGATGAAGATTCTGCTGATTTTAGCTTGAATTCAAACTTCTGGAACTCTATTGTTATTGCTGGTGCTATGTTTGGCGGATTAATTTTTTGGATTTCACCTAAGCCTGCTTTCTCTTTTGTAGGATTAACTCTTGGTGCTTTCGTCCCTTCAATTGTTTATGTAACCCGCAGAAATGCTAAAGTCCCCGAAGAAGAAAAGTTGTTTACACAGGCGCATTTTAAATCCCTCGCACAGCGATACCTTAAAATTAAATTTGATTCTGAATCTTATTCATCATCTAGAAAAATACCAATCCGATTTATTAGTAAAAGTACGGAAAGAAATAATCCAGGAAGTAATAATAAAATCTCTAGAGTAGAAGAATCTGAATATTATCAAGTTGCCCTAGAAGTGATTTATGACGCTTATTTATCAAGAGCTACTGATGTTCACTTAGAACCGGGCAAAGAAGATATGGCAATTCGATTTCGAGTCGATGGAATTATGACTCAGATTGACCCATTAACTAGGCAATCAGGTGATGCAGTTATAAATATTTTAAAGGTTTTAGCAAACCTTGATATTTCAGAAAAACGAAAGCCACAGGATGGTAGTTTTTCTGCCGAAGTCTTTTGCATAGATGAAGAAGAAGAAGATACGCCTAAGAAAAAATCTAAAAAACCTACCAAGCTAGATTTTCGAGTTGCAACAGCGGGAAGTGTTAGTGGTGAAAAAATGGTCCTTAGAATTTTGGATAATTCTAAATCAATGGGTAGTCTTTCAAAGCTTGGTATGCGTGAAAAATTAAGGATCCAAATTGAATCTATTGTAAACCAACCTCACGGTATGTTTATTGTTTGTGGCCCTACAGGGGCAGGGAAAAGTACCACGCTTTACGCTTGCCTTTCAGAAATCGACCGATTTCAAAAAAATGTGATTACGCTTGAAAACCCCGTTGAATACCAAATCGAAAATGTTACACAAATCGAAATCAATCCTAAGGCAGGTAAAACTTTTGCCTCTGAATTACGAAGTATTCTTAGGCAAGATCCCGATGTCATTTATGTCGGTGAAATTCGAGACAAGGAAACTGCTGAGATTTCTTGTCAGGCCGCTCAGACAGGCCATATGGTTTTTACTACCTTACACGCCAATGATTCGGTCACGGCTTTTGGTAGGTTGCTAGACCTTGGGGTTGCCCCTTTTATGATTGCTAATGCGGTTAGCGCAATTTTGTCGCAAAGGCTTGTTCGGGTTCTTTGTCCAAAATGTAAAGTTAAGTATCGGCCGAACCCCGAGATACTTAAAAAATTCAACCTTTCTCCAGAAAAACATGAGTTTTTTTATAAATCTAGTTCCGATGCTAAATCGAACGGTGAAGGTGATGAAGCGTGTAGATTCTGTAACGGGACGGGGTATAGAGGCAGAGCAGGTGTATATGAATTATTAATCCTCAACGATGAAATTAAGAATTTGATTCGTGAAAATCCCAGTATGAGTGCGATTAGACAGGAAGCGATTAAAACTGGTATGAAATATTTGCAAGAGGACGGCCTTAGGCAAGTTGTTTTAGGTAATACATCGATTCAGGAAATTTTAAGGGTGTGTAAATAGATTCGTAACTTTTGTTCCTTGAAAACGGTACAAATTGAAATGCTTGTTCTTTCGACTTTTTTATTGATGCTAATTGTGGCCTATACCTTTTATCAAGAAGGATTGTTCATAGCGTTTTGTAGCCTTGTAAATTTGTTCTTGTCGTTTGTTGTTGTTGCGTGTTTTTACGAGCCAACTGCTGCATTTTTAGAGGTTCATTTTAAAGATAGCGTGTATGGGTTCGAAGATGCTATCGCTATTATGGGGATTTTTTTACCCATCTATTTTGGGCTGAAAATCATTGCACTTCAGTTGGCCCCTTCCATGGTTGTTTATACGCATTTATTGCATAACCTTGGCGGTGCAATTATTGGACTTTTTGTAGGTTACCTTGCTAATGGTTTCCTTTGGTGCGTTTTACAAACCTTGCCTTGGCAGGAAAATTTTATGGGGTTTGAAGTAAGATCTTCCAAGAAAACCACCCCTGTTACATTTTTAAGACCCGACAGAGTTTGGCTTTCTACAATGCGCAAATTGTCTAAAACTGCTTTCAAGGCTGAGCAGATTTTTGACCCAAGTGCTTCCTTCGAACTTCGGTACCAGCGGTACCGAAGATTCCCCGAAGGAAAGAACCCACAAGTCTTTTTGGGCGACATAGATTTTAATAATAGCGAAAACCCTTGATTGACTTTGCTGGAACGGGTAGTGAAATTAAGCAAGAGAATTTTAAGTTACAGAAAAGGTATTCTCAACTTCAATACCTATAAAATCATTAACGATGCGAGCAATTAATTCTGGTGATTGAAGAAAAGCCAGGTGACCTAAACCCGCCAAAATATGCATTTCTGGGTTGTAAGTGACCCTTTGTAAATCCGCAAAGTTTTCTTGGCTTAAAAGAATATCTTTCTGCCCCTTCATAAATAAAGTGGGAATATTTATTTTTCCGGAACAATGGCTTAAATCGAAGTTCTTTAAAATGCGTAGCCTACTTCGAATTACAGATTGATCTGTGGCCCAGCAAATATTTGCAATTGCATCAATCCGTTGGGTCGAAAATGATTTACCACCTAAAAACAATCTAAAAAACTGGTTTACTAATGGGTTGGTGTGTGGCAATTGATAGTAGGATAAGATCAAGGCTGCAAGTCTTTGAGTCATACCACGCTCAAATTTTGATCCCGTCCCTTGGGTTATTAAAGAAGCCAGTCGTTCTGGGTGGTTAATTGCATAACGAAGGGCTAAGGCTCCACCAAAGGAGGTTCCAAAAAGATTTGGTTTTTCAAGCTTCCAAAAATCAAGAATTTCGTCTAGGTCTTGTTCAAGATCATTAAAAGAAATACTGTTTCGAACGGAAAAAAAATCATCCTCACCCTGGTATTGATAACTATAAACTTTAAATGTTTTTGAAAGTTCTAGGATTAGCGGCCCAACCAGTTCGTAGCCACCTGCTAAACCAGGTAAAAGGACCAGAGGTGGGCCGTTACCCCAGCTTGCGGTTCGTGCCGTATAATTACTCAAACTAACAAAGTCGAGGGTATTTGGGGTAGGACACAAGGGAGAAGAAAGATTGATCCATTCATCAGTGGTAATCACAAAGGCATCCTTAAGTTTGTGTTGGGCATTTGTCAAAAACAGAGTTTAATCCATAAACTGCTTGGCGGCAATTTTCTAAAAAGATTACTCTTCTTGATAAAAGCAGAAGTAAATTTAATATTTAAACTAGCAAAAGTCGTGCCAAAAGTGTTTTTAAGGCCTTGCCTCCGTTGCATAAGTGGGTTTCGTTAAATTTCGTTAGTTGCCAATAATGCGAAAAGTGTTGTTTTATGCAAAGTTTTAAAGTAAATATAATTTAAATGCAAAAACCATTTATTGAAGGCAAAAGTTTAAAGTTTTAAAATAAATAGGAGTTACGCAGTTGGAACTAAATCGCACCTATTCGGGTGGAATTTGGGAAAGACAGGATGATCAGAAAAAGATGAAAACTGCCTAAACAACCAAATTATGGGCAACTGCGTAAGTCCTAATAAAGTAGAATTGTGCTCAGAAATTTGAACTTAAGTCATTTTTTAAAAGGTCAAAGATTTTTTTCGTTGTTTTTCATTAAAAAAAGCGAATATTCGTTGGCAAATAAATTGAAACTGTTAGCATACGAATTGTGAAGTCTTTGGAATTAGGCTTGATGATAGAGGTGTTTCTTTGTTTTCCCCTGAATTTATAATTTGGACTTTGTTAAGAGAGCCTAAGGTTCGAAATAGAATTTTGGTCGTGTTGGGAACAATCCTTGCGGCCTTTTTTTCCCTCGCAGTGGTTTTTTATAGCTGGTCTTTTCCTGAAATCGGAATTCGATCAGCCTTCTCTTTAGATATTCAATATTTTGATGAAGAAAATTTGGTTTATTTTGACAGGGAACACCCATTGCCTGGCGATAAAATAACTTCATTAAATGGTGTAAATATTTATAGTTGGCCTCAATTTTTAAGAAGTGTTCATCAGCTTCCTTTTCAAACCGAGTTAAAATCTGATTTGAATCAAATTAGGTTAGGTTTTTTTCGTCCTGCTGACCAAACCAATTATGAGGTTGAGCTTTCATACAGTAAGACCTCCCTTAAAAATATGATTCCCTCATTTTTATGGCTAGTCCTTAAAATGGCGATGGTCTTTGCGGGTGCAATTATTTTATGGTTTAAGCCCAATGAAAATTCAGCTAAGCAATTTTATATTCTTAGTCTCGTTTCTTTGGTTGCGTACATGGGTGGGTACCATTGGTGGAGAATTGCAACCCAGCCATTACTCATTTTTTGTTTTCAAGCGGGTGCAATATTTCTGCCTGCTGTAAGCTTGCACTTTTTTATGATCTTTCCTAAGCCAAAATCGTTTTTGCTCAGGAACAACGTTGGAACTTTAAGCATCGTTTATGGGGTTCCCTTGCTGTTCCTTTTCCTGCTGGTTACAGGCTATTTAAGGCTTCGTCTAATCTATGGAGTCGATGCCATTTCTGCGGAAGGTGCAAATTTTATCCTGCGTGAAATGCTTATTGAAATCTATTTTTACCTGGCTCTCGCTTTTATTTGGTTTTTGGGTTCCATTGCTTGTTTGCTGCATAGTTTTCTTGTGGCATCTGATGATACTCAGCGTAATCAAGTAAAATGGATTTTAATGGGGTGCGTTGCAGCTTTAGTCCCGATAGCCTATTCAGTTTATATTGTTTTTGCAGATCCCACTCAGTTTGGTCGAGGAGGCGCAACTTGGCCTATGTTTGTTGCCTCTTTTTTTGTGACGGCTTCTTTTTCAGTGAGTATTACACGCTATAAACTACTGCAATTAAATCAGTATCTTTCAAGTGGGTTTTCTTATTTTCTAATGAGTAGTTTGGCCGGGCTTATTTATTACGGAATAGTTTTTGCGGGAATGTTGCTTGTAGGCACACAGTTTATCGAGCAACCTTCTTTATCACAAGTTGCAATGGTTAGTGGCACCGCTATGATTATTATATTAATGCTTGATAGGTTGAGAGGCAGAATTAAAGCAGTGCTTGAAAGGCGTTTCTTTAAAGAAAAAAACAAACTTGACCAAACTTTCAGGAAAATGAGCCAAGCTATCGAAAGCCTTGTAGACCCAGTTATGTTAGCTCGAAGGCTTTTGCTGACAACTACTGAATCATTAGGGATACTAAAAGGCTCAGTTTATTTAAAATCTACAGACTTCGCGGGTTTTAAACTTGCAGATTATCTGGGAAGCGCACCTAGGCAGGAAGTAATTTTTAATGACAATGCATTAGCAAAAGTATTGTTTAAGGGGGAATCTGTTTGCTTGGAGCTAACCTCATTACCAAATGAATTAGTAGTTAGAAAAATTTTAAATTCCGTCGGAGGTGTCATAGCAGTTCCTATCCAGCACGAAGAAGATTTGACGGGATTTCTCGTACTTAGTCAAAAAGGTTCGGGAGCATTTACCATTGATGATTTGAATTTGCTTGCAGCTTTTGCCCAAATAACTGTGCTTGGTTTAGTTAGTGCCGAGGGTTATAAAAAAATCGAATCTTTAAATACTGAATTAAGGGAGAAAGTTTTAAAAATAGCGGAGCAGCAGAACCGTATTCTTGCACTGCAATCGCAATTATCAATAGGAGTTCAGTCGATAGAAACGGTGAAATATAATCAAGAGAATGCAAAAGCTTTAACTTACCCTGCAAATAAGCAACCTGCCCCAGGTTCGCAAATGCTAGTAGGTTCGAGCCTGCAAATTAAAAATGTGCTTGAATTAGTCAAAAAAGTAGCACCTGGTGGATCTGCTGTTTTGTTAAGGGGCGAAAGCGGCACGGGAAAAGAAGTAGTTGCTCAACTCATACACGATCAAAGTTCTCGATCTGATAAGCCTTTCATTAAAGTTCACTGCGGATCTTTGTCACCTGGTTTGCTAGAAAGTGAACTGTTTGGCCATGTTAAAGGTGCTTTTACCAGTGCGATTAAAGATAAGGTCGGTAGATTTGAGGCCGCAAGTGGCGGAACTTTGTTTCTTGACGAAATAGGTGACATTAATCAGGATGTGCAAATTAAGCTATTAAGAGTTCTTCAAGAAAAAGTCTTTGAAAAAGTCGGATCCAGCGTTCCAGTGGTTGCAGATGTGCGGATAATTGCAGCAACGCACCAAAACCTCGAAGAATTAATTCAACTGGGCAAGTTTCGGAGTGATCTTTTTTATAGGCTTAATGTTTTTCCTATTACTTTGCCACCGTTAAGAGAAAGAAGCGATGATATTCCCGAGTTGTCGTATTTCTTTTTGGATAAATCAAACCGAAAGTTAGGAAAGAAGTTAGGCTCTATTGATGATGAAGCCCTTTTGAGTTTGCGTGCATTTTCTTGGCCAGGCAACATTAGGCAACTTGAAAATATTATAGAGAGGGCAGTTGTAATTACATCTTCAGAATCATTAATGATAGACGATTTTTCTGATGAGATTAAGGCAATGTATTCAGAATTTAATTTCTCCAATTCAGCACCTAAGCAAGACAACTCATCGCAAACCGGAATTATAAATCAGAGTAAATCTGATTTTCAAAAGCGTGAAAAAGCAAATATTTTACACGCTCTTTCTCAGTTTGGTGGCAATAAAGCTAAGGCTGCTCGTGGATTAGGAATGGCGCGTAGCACCTTGGTAAGTCGAATGAAGAAACTTGGCCTCGAGTAATGAAGTTTTAGTAATAAAATCGAATAAATATCACATCTCAATTTTTAATTTGCAAGCGAATAGCACTTAATCTCTTTATCGTTTCGGAGAAAAATTTTCTTGTCTGCAAAGGCAGGATGGCTCCAAACAATTTTCCTCTTGGTGGCTCCAGCAGGGGCTATTCCAGTTGGGTCGATCAAGTGGGCCCTATCGATTTCTTTATAACCCTGTGGCGACAGTTCTGAGATAATGAGATCCCCTTTTTCATTAAATATAAAAATGTTTTTGTTGTTCTTAATAAGAAATGCGTTTCCCCATCGTTCTACCGGCTCGTTTTGCCCTCCAGTTGCTTGAAGGTTTTCCCAGACTCTTTCGCCATCTGCAAGCTTGATGCATCTTAGTTCACCGTAGCTACAAACGCCATAAATAAAGTCTTGCTCGATAAATGGGGTCGACATAATGGAGTGTAGTCCATCGGTTTGCTTTGGAGTCTCTCCCCTGCCCTTGCCTTTCCAAAGTAAAGTAGAGGAATTGTTGGCAGGATCAATCTCCACCAGCATAGAACCGTTGTAAAAAGATGAAACTAAAATTTTATTGCTGATGAGTCTTGGCGTGGGTATAGAAAGATTGGCTTTTAATCGGAACGGTTGTTGCCAAAGTAATTTTCCTGTTACTGGGTCAAGTCCATTAAGTGATTCGGAATGCCAAATGATTAGGTGTCTGTTTTTGTTATTTGTGCCTAAGTTAAAAATGACAGGGGGACAATAGCCGATTTCAGACTCGGGCTTTTCTAGTTGAAGTGAACTCCAGAGTTCTTTTCCAGTATTGGCATCAAAAGCAACTGCAACTTTTTTGGGTCCAACGAGGCAAATTAATTTGTTGTCGTCAAGAAGGGGGTGTGCGGAAAAACCCCAAACAGGAACGGGTGCACCATAATCTTTTACAAATGATTTGTTCCAAAGAGGTTTCCCTGTCACAACATCAAGGCAGTACAAATCGCCCATTGCACCTAGAAAGTAAACTTTTGAATCAGTCACAACTGGGGTACACCTAGGTCCGCAAGGGTAAGACATTTTGTAGGTGCAAGGATAAGAAAATTCCCAAATGACTTTACCAGTCTTTCCGTCGAGACACAAAAGTCTTTCGAGGCCCTCAGAGTTGGCCCGGGTAAATAAATTTTCGGAATCAGTTTTTCCTTCGGGCAAAATACGATCCGTAATGTAAACCCTACCTTTAGCAACGGCTGGCCCAGCATAACCACCCTTTAATGGCGAAGTCCAAAGGAGTTTAGGGCCCCCTTGGGGAAATTTTGTCAGAATCCCTTCCTCTCTCCAAACCCCATCTCTTTGCGGTCCTAGCCATTGTGGCCAGTCAGCAGCTATTAGAGTGAAGGGTGTAAAAAGAAAAAATCCAATAAACCAGAATAATTGAAAGGTAATGAATAGAGTTTGAATAAATTTGAAAAAAACAGGTAAATTGGGTATTTGGCTCATTGTTTGCAGTTCCTTGTAACGAATAAAGAGATTATCCTTTATTTATAGACTATCACCTTGGCATTCTTAAGCGAATGCTTTATATTATACACTAAGTTGTTTTTATTTTACCAGATTTTAAAGCAGGAATTGCTATGCCATTGCGGATGAGAGTTCACGACAGAGAGCCAATAGGTTTGGCTTTAAAACGATTCAAAAAGCTTCTTGAAAGAAGTGGTATACAAAAAGAGTTGCGTAAGCGAAAATACTACGAAAAACCGTGCGAAGCCCGCCGCCGTGCTCAATTGCGAAAGCAAAGTGCAATACGAAAAGCTAGAATTACTATTAAGAAAGTTTAATTCCTTTCGCTTTTGGAATTATAGCTCGTCTATAAATCTCCATATATCGTAAACTCAAGAGGGTTTTTAATGTCTTCAACAGAAATTCAGCATCAAAATTTGATCGACCCATCTCAAAAGATGGGTTTTATTTATTATGCAAGAAATTGGATTCTAACCGCTCCATTTATATTAATGCATCTTGCTTGTTTATCTGCCCTTTTTGTTGAGTTTTCTTGGCAGGCCTTTGTCCTCTGTATGGGCAATTATTTCCTTAGAATGTTTGGAATCACCGCAGGTTATCATCGCTATTTTTCTCACCGGGCTTATAAAACTAGCCGTTGGTTTCAATTTGTTTTGGCTTGGATTGGTTGTAGTGCGTTGCAAAAAGGACCACTTTGGTGGGCTTCCCATCACCGCGAGCATCATAAATACTCTGATACTCCAGCAGACCCCCATTCCCCTCATCGTACTAGTTTTTGGTGGTCTCATGTTGGTTGGATATTATCTGAAGAACATAATGCTTACGATGTTAAGAATATTCAAGATTTTACGAAATATCCCGAAATTCGCTTTTTAAGCTATTTCCATTGGCTGCCAGGAACTGTGCTTGCAATACTTTGTTACTTATTTATGGGCTTATCAGGTTTGGTTTGGGGTTTCTTTGTTAGTACAATTCTTGTCTACCACTGTACTTTCTTTATTAATTCTTTAAGCCATCTCATTGGCTATAAAAGATTTAATACCACCGATGAAAGTAAAAATAGTCTTATTCTTGCAGTGATGACCATGGGTGAGGGTTGGCATAATAATCATCATCACTATCAGAGTTCTGCTAATCAAGGTTTTTACTGGTGGGAAATTGATATGAGTTACAGTATTCTTGTGGTCTTATCTTGGTTTGGTATCGTATGGGAATTGCGTAAACCAAATGAAAAAGTGCTTCAATATAAAGTGCGTTCGCCTAAAAGTAAAAAGAATAAAAACAAGCTTGTATCAACCTGACCTAAGGCCTTAATAATACAAAAATTTCTTAAAGCCCCTAGTTCTCAACCTCACTCTTACCCACAATTATCCGGAGGGTTTGTTTGGACAGAAGAGGCTTGCACCCTGAACGAGCAGGTGAAAAGCAAACTAACCCCTCCAAAGGACTTTCATTCCTGG
>Ga0209702_10000605_pt1 | contig 75857 bp, 83 predicted proteins | sample FRY01_FD_187210 | JGI IMG/M metagenome (GOLD analysis project Ga0209702, IMG submission 187210) | Freshwater microbial communities from Lake Fryxell liftoff mats and glacier meltwater in Antarctica - FRY-01 (SPAdes) (version 2) | ecosystem: Environmental > Aquatic > Freshwater > Ice > Glacier...
TCTTATGAGAAAACTTATTGAATTATGTAATATAATAAGATTAGATTAATTATAATCGGAGTTCGTTATGGTGTTGCCTAGACCTGGACGCATTCTATAAAAAGTTAAAAAATAATAGTCTTGGGAAGCAATCAAAAAGGAGAAATAACATGGAATTAGCACTAGATAAAGCAACCAAGATACTCCTAGGTGCTATTGCATTAGGCTTATTCTTAAATGCTAGTAATGTGTTTATAGGTAAAGCGTACGCCAATAATTACGATGTTTCTGAGCAGGGAGATTCTGGTTATGAAACTGAAGCACTAGAGTTAGAAGCTAAAGAAGCTGATGGCGAATCTGAAGATGACTATCTTGAGTTTGATGAGGAATTTACCAGTAATGGTGAGGGCTATGATGAAAATAGTCATGGGCATGCTCATGACCATTAATAATCAATAGCTCTAGTCTCATAAAAAATACTATCACTAATACATGATTGCAATAATTTACTTTAGGCAGATTTATAGTATGCAATTAAAAACAATATTACTTAGCTTAACTCTTGGCTTATTTGTTTTATGAAAAAACTCCTCCTACTCTTATTCTTAATACCTAATCTGGTGATGGCTTTGCCACCATGTCTGGACGGTAATTCTATTTGGAATGAATGTATTGGCACCGAGACAAATCCAGATGGTAGTAAGTACGTAGGCGAATATAAAAAAGGAGAAAAACATGGCCAAGGCACTCTCATATTAGCAGATGGGGCTGATGGCAGTGTGGCTATTGCAAATTTTGGGGCGGGGAAGATCTTACCGCTGAGAATATAAAAGACCCGGTCATATCATTTATTTTTTCACCCCAAGGACTTATGGTTAATGCGTCCCTAGAGGGTACAAAGATTTCAAAAATTGATGAGCCAAAATAAAATCGGTTAATATTATGAGGCATCTGCCCAGTTGTTGGGTGTTTCATATAATCGAACATTTATCGGCTTAATTAAGCCCTTAAATTCTTTTAAAAAGGCCTGGCTGAGGATATCAAATGCAACAAGCGCCATATTTTCTGCGGTGGGTACCTTAGGGAATACTATAGTTTTATGATCTTTCATGCTATTCAAGAAATCAAGAACCTCTAGATCTTTTTCGAAGACGATAAATGCGTGGTCCCAGGGTTCTACAATAAGCTTCTTAATGACATCCTTCGCGTCTTTAAAGTCCATCACCATCCCAAAATCTGACCCATTCTCTTGGTTGATAATGTCGCCAGATATAGTTACCTCAATAGCGTAGCGGTGGCCATGTAAATTTCTGCATGTGCTTTTATGGTTGGGGATCCTGTGACCCGCGTCAAATTCCATTCGTGTGGTTATCTCCATGCTACTGACTATCGATCGCTTTGATACGCATTAGAGCAGGGGGGTGAGAGTGGTTAAATGCTGAATAGAGAGGGTCAGGCGTCAATGTGGAGGCATTATCTCGATAGAGCTTGGTTAGTGACTGCTTGAGGTCAGAACCCTTTGTATAAATACAGGCATAGGCATCCGCTTCATACTCATTTTTTCTTGATAGGTAGGTCATCATAGGTTTGATAAAAAAGAAGAGGTAATTCAGTAAGACAAAATTAAATAACATGAGAAAATTGGCATCGGTCATTTGGTTGACACCTAACACCTCATAAAAAAGCGGATCATCCTTTAAGCCTCCAAGAACATAAAGGCTGACAAATAAAATAGTTATCATAATGGCCATGAATTTCTTCACGTGATTCATCTTGAAGTGTCCAAGCTCGTGAGCAATAACTGCCTCAATTTCCTTGTGGGTCAGTTTTTCAAGAAGCGTATCAAAAAATATAATACGCTTAGTCTTGCCGAAACCACCAAAGAAAGCGTTACCATGAGAGCTCCGAAGCGAGCCGTTCATAATAAATAAGCCTTTTGATTCAAAACCACACTTCACAAGCAACTTTTCGATGCTAGTTTTTAGCTTTTTATCTTCCAGGAGATAGAATTTGTTTTTTAATTGCTGAAGAGCTGGTGCGAGTGCCGACATAATGATGACCATAGCACTTAAAAAGACCCACAGCCAAACCCACCAGGACGACCCTAGTGTCGATATAATCCAGAGGGAAATATACATAATAGCAAACGTCACCAGGGCGGTTGTCGCCAAATCAATTAAAACATCGCTAGCGAATGTTTTAGCTTTCGTTTTGTTAAACCCAAATTTCTCTTCAATGATATAAGTGCTGTAAAGGTTACTGGGTATCTCAACTACAGATAGAATGACTGCAAGGGCTGTAACTACCAATGATCCACCAAACAGTGATGAGACATCAAAGGCACTCATTACTTTGTTGATTTCATTGATTCCACCACCGATAGTGAGGTAGTAGGTTATGAGTGCTGATAGTATTAAGCCAAATGAACTAAATTGTGTTTTTGCTACGGTATAGTCCGCTGCCTTTTTATGGTCCGCGAGTTTAATGGTTTTGGTGAATTCATTAGGCACCTTGTTTTTGTTTTTTAAGACATGATCTATCTGTCTTTTATTAAGCCAAAAGTCTAAACCGGCGGCAAAGATGATGAGGAAGATAAAAAAAGACTGGTAATTGATTGTCATTAATAATAGTTCTGTGTAAAAGTGTGTATTGTGCAGTAAAATTGCAATTAAAGTAAGCCGGTGAGCGGAAAAACTGGCTCGATAAAACAATTTTAATGGAAATCATGATGGACGAAAAAAATAATAATAACTTAATCTGGCTGGATATGGAGATGAGCGGTCTAGATCCAGAAAACGATAAAGTCCTTGAGATTGCTGTAGTTATAACTGATCCTTTTTTAACCATCATTGCCGAGAGTCCAGTTTTTGTTGTCCACCAAGAAGATGCTGTGCTGGCTCGTATGGATGCATGGAATCAAGGGACACATGGAAAATCAGGATTGATAGAGAAGGTAAAAAACTCGAAGCACAATGAAGAATCGGTGACACGCCAGCTGTTAGAGTTTATGGCTAAATATGTGGGAAAAAGTAAGTCCCCCATGTGCGGTAATTCCATATGCCAAGACCGAAGATTTATGGCTAAGCACATGCCAGAGCTAGAAAAGTTCTTCCATTACCGCAACCTTGATGTCAGTGTTTTTAAAGAACTCTCTAAGCGTTGGAAGCCGGAGATTATAGATGGCTTTAAGAAGGCTGGAAAGCATGAAGCGTTGGCAGATATTATGGAATCTATTGAAGAGCTAAAGTATTACCGTGAGCATTTTATCAAGATATAACAATGGCTAACTTTCTCCTTATAGGATTTTCGGCGGCTATCGGGGCCTGGCTCCGTTGGTTAATCGGTGCTGGAGTGATCGCTATATTTCCAGGGATGCCTTTCGGAGCTTTAACGGTCAACCTTCTTGGAGGTTTTTTGATGGGCCTATCTATCGCCTTTTTTCAGGTAACAGCTAACATCTCTGAAGAGCTACGACTCATTATAAATGTAGGGTTTTTGGGTGGCTTGACGACCTTTTCTGCATATACCGCTGACTTGTTCCAGCTCATGCAAAAAGGAGAGCTAGGGTTAGCTCTCCTTTTTATGTTTGCTCACGTTTTTGGAGCTTTAGCCCTATGCTACCTGGGGTATTATTGCGCTAGTCTTTCTTTGCGCTCTTTTTAGGCTTTGCTGTTGGCTTTTTCTTTGTTTCTACCATTTGTAATTTTTCCGAAGGCTTAACTTCACCCTCCTTTTTTTGCCAAGCAGCTTTTTTTCGTGGCTTAGGTTTTGCAGTTTCTTCCTTAGCAACCTCTTTAATGCTTGCTTTATTAGTTTCTACTAATTTTAATCCAGCCTTCTCTAGATCAACCTTAGGCGGGACAACCCTTTTTCTTACAGGCTTTTTCTTTGTCTCTGGCTTTGTGGGAACAGCTTCTTGTGGTTGCTTTTCTATTACCTGAGATACTATCTCTTGTTGTTTCTCAATAATATGTTCAACAGGTTTGTCACGCCTTTGGTTGGGAGCTTTAGTTTCGACATTATTAGTATCAACAGGCTTGCCAGATGTTACAGAAGGCTGAGGCGCTACATTTTCCTCTCCTGTTTTCCTTCTCTGCTGTTGGTTTTTATTAAAACTCTGCTTCCTATTTCTATTTCTTCCGGGTCGTCTATTCGGGTTATTGTTAGGCCTATTTTCATTAACGGCTTCAGCCTGTTCGCCACTCTCTTTTACAATTTCCGGATTAGTTATTTCGACTTCAGCACGATCATCTTTCTCGGCATCATCAGAACCAATGAGATTTTTAAAGAAACCAAACAGCGATTTATTTTGTTTGCCTTTCTTAGCAATGGATTTGGTTGGCATCACAGATTTAACAACAGGCGTTAATTTTTCTTTAACATCATCATCATCGCCGTTAGCTAGCTCTTCAACTGGGGGTTCTACAACGGTATAACTAATCTTGCCAGATTTTTTTGATGATCTATCAATCAGATATTTGGGAATCTCAAAATAGCGGTTAGGAATAATAACGATATCATTACCCGTTTTTTCTTCTAGCTCATTAATTGCCGTTCTTTTCTCATTTAAAAGAAGGGTGGCAACTTCAACTGGAAGCTGGATAGAAACAATCTGATTCTCATCTTTGGCTGCCTCATCTTGAATTAACCTCAACATGTAGAGAGCTGTTGACTGAATATCTCTCACACGACCTGTGCCGCTACATTTTGGGCAGACACCATTGATAGAATCCCCAAGGCTTGGCCTTAAACGTTGCCTAGACAACTCCATCAAACCAAAGCGTGATATTTTTCCAAGCTGAATTCTTGCCTTATCAATTTTCAAGGCATCTCTCATACGATTTTCCACTTCTCTTTGGTTTTTTTGGTGCTCCATGTCAATAAAATCGACAACGACTAAGCCACCTATATCACGCAATCGCATTTGTTTTGCAAGCTCGTCTGCTGCCTCAAGGTTGGTGTTAAATGCCGTGTTTTCAATGTCCCGTCCTTTTGTGGATCGGCTTGAGTTTACATCGACAGACACTAGTGCTTCGGTATGGTCAATAACAATAGACCCACCGGATGGAAGTTGAACTTCGCGAAGGAAAGCCGATTCAATTTGACTTTCAATATTAAACTTAGAAAAGAGTGAAATATTTTCCTCGTAAAGCTTTACTCGTTCTGCGTAATCAGGCATCACATGACTCATAAACTGATGGGCTTGATCAAATATTTCTTGCTTATCAATTAATACTTCCTCAATGTCTGCAGAGAAGTAGTCACGAATGGCTCTTATAACCAAGTTACTTTCTTGGTAGATTAGAAAGGGGCCTTCTTGTGCATTGGCAGCATTTTCAATTGCTTCCCATAGCTGATTAAGGTAATCAAGATCCCACTGTATTTGTTCGACTGATGCGCCTATCCCTGCTGTACGGCCAATAACACTTGTACCTTTTGTGATCGTGAGCTGAGATAAGACCTCTTTAAAAGCTGATCTTTCTTCCCCCTCAATTCTCCTTGAAATACCACCGCCATCATTATTATTTGGCATGAGAACTATGTATCTTCCAGCTAGTGAAAGATAGCTGGTCAAAGCAGCCCCCTTATTTCCACGCTCATCCTTACTAACCTGAACGATAATTTCTTGCCCTTCATTGATTACGTCCTTAATGGACAAATCTTTTTTTCTAGATTTTTTTGAATAATATTCAGGGGCTATTTCTTTGAATGGAAGAAATCCATGCCTATCTACGCCATAATTTACGAATGCCGCTTCAAGGGAAGGCTCTACTCTGGTGACTACAGCTTTGTAGATATTGCTTTTGCGTTGCTCTCGATTTCCGCGCTCAAAATCAAGATCCTCAAGCTTTGAATCACTTACTATGGCAACCCGAAGTTCTTCGGATTGGGTTGCATTAAATAACATCCTTTTCATTACCTTATCTCCATATGTCTGAAGATTTAGATAAAGAATTTAATATAAATTAGGTGTGCACAAGCATGCTTCAACTAGAATCTTATGGATTTTAGTTGAGAAGGATATCGTCTTTTTCGTATCTTTTTATGCTCTCTGTCTTTTAAATGTTGGTACTTTTTAACCTGTTAATTTATGTTTAAACTCGTTTATAAAAATCTTTTTTTATCGGTCCGCTTCTTTATTTATTGCTGGTGAGCAGATCTAAACCTTAAATTCTTTTGTATTTATGTAATAATTCAGAATTGTTTTTCTCTTTAGTTTATAAAGATATCTGAATAGAATTAAGTATATGCGATAAATCATTAAAAGAAAACTAAAAAGATGGCTGCAGATATTAATAATAGTGTTCGATATGAGCTGATTGACGAGAGAAGTGAAGGTCAAAAAATTGATAACTTTTTAATCAAAACATTAAAAAATGTTCCCAAAAGTCATATCTATAAATTATTGCGGAGTGGCCAAGTTAGGGTTAACAAAAAGCGCATTAAAACTGATTTTAGGCTGTCACTGGGTGATAGCGTTCGCATCCCTCCATTCACTTCACCTAAGAGTGATATAAAAGCACCCATTAGTATTAAGCCTGAGCATGCCTTACTTATAGAAAAAGCAATTATTCATGAAGATGATGCATTGATTGTCATTAATAAACCTTGTGGCTTAGCAGTTCATGGTGGAAGTGGTCTAAGTTATGGCCTTATTGAATTATTAAGAAAATCAAGGCCAGAGGCAAAATTTCTTGAGCTTGTGCACAGGATAGATAAAGAGACTTCTGGCATCATTTTAGTTGCCAAGAAAAGGCCCGCGCTTGTTGATATACATAAACAAATGCGAAACAAGACTATCCATAAAAAATATCAGGTGATGGTAAATGGCAGATGGCAAAAAAAACAAATGATCGTTGATCTGAACCTACTCAAAACAACCGCTGAAGGTGGGCAAAAAAAAGTGCGTGTGTTGAGCAAGGACAGTGCCGTTGAAGGCTCAAAAGCATCGCGGTCTGTATTTTTCTTAAAACACGCCTTCAATGACTTTAGTTTCTTAGAGGTAAAGTTGGTAACAGGGCGAACCCACCAAATAAGAGTACATCTAAGCCATCTTGGTTTCCCCATTGTGGGTGATGATAAGTACGGTGACTTCTCTCTGAACAGGAAGCAGGGAAAATTAGGATTTAAACGTATGTTTTTACATGCCAGCGAATTAGGTTTTCGTCACCCATTAACTGGGGACGATATTTTCCTAACAGCTCCAATCCCCAGTGATTTTATTGAGCTTCAGTCTTATGCCAAAACACACTAAATACGATCTTATTATATTTGACTGGGATGGAACGATTGCTAACTCAGCAGGGATTATTATCGAGTCAGTAAAGGAGGCATGCATTGCCGAGGGGGTCCAATTGCCCTCTGATCACAATATCAGCTCCATCATAGGACTGGGTTTAGAGGAAGCTTTTACTAAGCTTTTCCCTGAGATCGGAGAGGATAGTGTAATCAACATGCAAGCTTTATATCGGGATGCTTACCTAAAAAAATTGGATCAGATATCTTTGTTCGAGGGTATAGAGTTAGGGATTAAAGGCTTATATAATCAAGGATATTACCTGGCAATTGCTACAGGAAAAAGTAGGAGAGGGCTCAATAATGCACTAAACAAATCAAATCTTTACGAATATTTTAAGATGACTAAAACAATGGACGAATGCTTCTCAAAACCTCATCCACAGATGATCAATGAAATCCTAGATTTCTTAATGATTGAGAGTGCTAGGGCATTGATGATAGGGGACTCTAGTTATGACCTAGAGATGGCTGCGAATGCAAAAGTAGACTCTCTGGGAGTGACGTATGGAGCACAAAATTTGTCACAGCTTCAGCACCACCACCCCTTAGCTATTATTGAAAATCCTCACGACCTATTTTCATGGCTCACTAAAAATGGGTAAAAGTATTATATTGTTAAAAAAAGACTTTGGGCCAGGCCCGTCCACCTTGAAGTTTACATTTCTTGAAAACGGAGAAAAAAAAACGGGTTTTGCTTTGTTGTTTGAGGGAAGTTATTATGTTTATAAAAATCAATGTCAACACCTCCCGGTTGAGCTCGACTGGCTCGATAACAATTTTCTGGAAGATGATGGTAGATTTATTATTTGTGCAACGCATGGTGCAATTTATGAGCCGACTTCCGGTTTATGTGTGTCTGGACCTTGCAATGGAAAGCCCTTAAAGACTATGGCTTACACAACAACAAGAGACGAGTTAGTCGTCACTATTTAAAGGGCAATTATGGCTGAAAGTAATAAGCAGGAAACGGAAAAAAAAATATTAGAGAGTGTGCTTAATACTGCTTTTATTGAACAAAGACGATCAAGGCGATGGGGCATCTTCTTCAAGTTGCTAACTCTGGGATATTTGGTTGCCCTTTTATTGATTTTTACAAACGTTGGCAATCACGGAGCGGTAACAACCGGCGATTTCACTGCCCTTATTCATCTTCGAGGGGAAATTGGAGTAGAGCAAGCAGTGAATGCTTCGAATTTTAGGTCGAGCTTGAAAGAGGTGTATGCGAACCCTGGAACAAAGGGCGTGATCTTATCGATAAATAGTCCGGGAGGAAGCCCAGTTCAATCAGGGATGATTAATGACGAGATTAGGCGATATAAAACACAATTCCCGGAGATACCGATCTATGCTGTTGTGGAAGATGTATGCGCATCAGGCGCTTATTATATAGCTGTAGCGGCAGATAAGATTTTTGTTGATAAGGCAAGTATTGTTGGGTCGATAGGGGTATTGATAGATGGCTTTGGTTTTGAAAAGGCAATCGCTACACTAGGTATTGAGAGAAGGCTCATCACTGCCGGAGAAAACAAAGCTATCATGGATCCATTCCTTCCCGTTAACCCTAAACAAAAATTGCATATTGATGCAATGTTAGCAGAGGTCCATCAGCAATTTATCGATGTAGTTAAAAGTGGTAGAGGGGATCGCCTTGCTAACAACGAAGAAATATTCTCAGGTTTATTTTGGAGTGGGGAGAAGGCTATTCAGTTAGGTCTCGCAGATGATACGGGCAACATTTATTCCGTTGCAAGGGATGTTGTTGGGTTTGAAGAGGTGGTAGATTTTACTGGCTATGATTCATTCGCAGATAGATTTGCTAAGCAATTGGGTGTAGGCATAGGAACCACTTTTGACAATTTTTTCTATAAATTATTAAACAATAATTTTAATATAAAATAATAGCTTAAGTACTTTTTTTAAAGTAATTTATTAGGTTATTTGTTGATGAGTCAAAGCCGTTTGTCTCGCTTTTTTTATCCAGCTCAGGGAGCACTAATGAGGCAAGATGCTTCCCGTACTCTACACCCCATTGATCAAATGAATTAATATTCCATATAATTCCTTGTACGAATATCTTATGCTCATAGATGGCTAAAAGTCGACCTAAAGATTTGGGGCAGAGCTCTTTGAATAAAAAGGAGCTAGAAGGGCGATTACCTTCAAATGATTTGTGGGGAATAATTTCCTCAAGACCTTCGACATCATTTTGTGATCTAACCAATTCTGCGCGGACCTTTTCTTTAGTTTTTCCAAACATTAGCGCTCGAGACTGCCCAACAAAGTTTGAGAATAGTATCTTATGGTGCTGATCTTTCTCTGAGCCAACTGGATATTTCGAGTTAGCCGGCATAATAAAGTCCGTCGGTATAATGTCCGTACCTTGATGGATCAGTTGATAGAATGCATGTTGACCATTAGTTCCAGACTCACCCCAAACAATGGGTCCGGTATGGAGGCATACTTTCTCTCCATCCCTTCCAATAAACTTGCCGTTGCTCTCCATATCGGCTTGCTGAAGATAGGATGGCAATAACGATAAGCCTTGATCATAAGGAAGCACGGCTAAAGTGTTGTAACCAAAAAAATTGATATGCCAGACACCAATCATTGCTAGCGTAATGGGGATATTTTTCTCAAAAGGCGCATCCCTGAAATGATTGTCGATTTCATGGGCCCCTGCTAATAGATCATCAAAGCGATCCATTCCAATATATATAGCAATGGAAAGTCCAATCGCTGACCAAAGCGAATAGCGACCACCCACCCAATCCCAAAATTCAAACATATTTTCAGGATCAATTCCGAATGCTCTAACAGCCCCTTCATTTGTTGAAATAGCTACAAAGTGATTTTTAACTGCCTCTATACCCATGCTGTCTGTTAGCCATTTTCTGGCAGTGTAAGCGTTTGTCATGGTTTCTTGCGTGGTAAATGTTTTTGACGCAACAATGAAAAGGGTGGTTTCTGGGTCGCACTGACTTAACGCTTGCGATATGTCATAACCATCAACATTTGAAACAAATATTGGCTTGATATCCTTCTTACCATAAGATTTGAGAGCGTGACATACCATTGCTGGACCGAGATCTGAGCCACCAATGCCAATATTTACGATAGACGTAAATTTTTTAGCCGTGAAGCCTTTTAGGTTTCCAGATCTTACTGACTCGGAAAATAACCGCATCTTGTTAAGCACTTTATTGACAGAAGGCATAACGTCTTTACCATCAAAAAGTATTGGGCTATTCGATCGATTTCTTAGGGCCACATGAAGCGCAGCACGCTTTTCGGTAAAGTTAATTTTTTCGCCGTTAAAAAGCTTGTTAATCCAGCTCTTTAGTTCCGATTGACTTGCTAGGCTGTAGAGCTGAGTAAGTGTTTCTTCCGTGATTCTATTTTTAGAAAAATCAAATAACAAATTTTCAAAATACAAGCTAAATTTACTTGATCTTTCAGGGTCTGCTTCAAACAAATCCCGTATATGTACCGCAGACATATTTTTATGATGTTTTTCTAGTAATTTCCAGCTTTTTGAGTGGATGATTGATGTCATTTGGCCTGAAGATTGTCTTTGAATTTAAGTTAAAGCGTCATTGTAGCAAATATTCCTAATATTTTTTTAATTATGTTGGCTAATAGCCCACAAAATATGTTCTTTTACCATGCTTGTTGCATCTAACAATCTAGATCGTAGTACTTTTATCACCTCTTTTGATTTAGGAGAATTGCCAAGGCCAACGGCAATATTACGTAACCATTGCTCGTACCCAATCCGATAAATAGCACTTCCTTTAAACTTATCATCAAACTCATCTTCTGATAATTTAAATGCATCAATAAGGCTAAGCTTATCTAGGTCATGCCTTGTGAGAAAATCATTCTCAGTCGTTACTTTGGCATATTTATTCCAAGGACAAACAAACTGACAGTCATCACAACCGTATATTCTATTTCCAATAGCCTTTCTATATACCTCGGGTATCGCCTCTTTATGTTCAATGGTTAGATAGGATATACATTTCCTAGCATCTAATTTGTAAGGAGCTATGATAGCTGATGTCGGACATATATCTATGCATGCAGAACATGATCCACAGTGTTTTGAGGTTTCTTTATCTGCTGGTAATGGCATGTCGGTATATATTTCACCAAGAAAAAACCATGACCCATGATCTTTGTTTAAAAGTAGGGTGTGTTTTCCCCTCCATCCCAGCCCAGCTTTTTCTGCAATTTCTACCTCTAAGACTGGTGCGCTATCTGTAAACAATCTAAAGCGAATATCTTCACTGCCTAGCTCTTTTTTAATATGAGCAATAAACTTCTTCAGCTTTGCTCTAATAACCTTATGGTAATCCCTGCCAAGAGCATATCTTGATATGTAGGCAGTTTCCTTACTCTTTAGTGCTTGAAGCGCATTAGCCTCAAGAGGAAGGTAGTCAAGCCTTATGGAAATAATACTTTTGGTACCTTTGAAAAGTTTGGTGGGGTTAAATTTTTGATCTTGGTGCCTGTCTAGGTACCCCATTTCACCATGATAACCAGACTCTATCCATTGTTTATAAGCTGGTTTACTTTTTTTAAGATTAATATCGGATATGCCGATTCCATCAAAACCAAAATCATTGCCCCAGGATTTAATATTTTCTGCTATTTTTTGCCACTTTAACTTATCATTCATAGGGAAAAATAATAAACTAAAATCATGACAAAAGAACTATCCTTTTACACAAATAATTCTGATGAAACCTTAAGTCTAGGAAGAAAATTTGCCGATGCCATTAGCGCTGGCTGCCTAATCTTTTTAGATGGCGAGCTAGGGACCGGAAAAACAACTTTTATGCGGGGATTTATGAGAGGATTAGGTTTTTTAGGAAAGGTTAAAAGCCCTTCCTACAGCCTATTAGAACAATATGCTTTGGGCTTAACTATCAACCACTTTGATTTGTACCGTTTCAAAAGTTCGAGTGAATGGGAGGATGCAGGCTTTAATGAATTTATTAACAGCACAGACGTCAATGTAATAGAGTGGCCAGAAAAAGCAATTGATGTTCTGCCCACCCCTGATCTAACTGTTTTTTTTGCTTACACCCAACAAAGTGGAAGAAGCATAAAGTTTAAGTCGCTATCATCAAGAGGAGAGAAATGCATAAATATATTAAGCTAGATACTGTCTGTTTTATTTTTGTTTTAATTTTTAGCTTTAATGCATGCGCCGGTTCAAGCATAAAAGAAACGAGGATTTGGCCATCCCCCGAATATACTAGGATAACAATTGAATCCAGCGCCCTTTTAAATAATAGCTATACGACCCTAGCTAACCCAGAGCGGATTGTGATGGACCTTAAAGGGGAGGCGCTATCCGACGAGCTTCAAAACTTATCAAGTAAGGTATTAAGTAATGACACTACAATAAAATCAATCAGAACAGGACAATTCAAACCAGATGTCTCACGCATCGTTATCGATTTAATTGGTCCTTCTAAAGTTAAGGTATTTTCTTTACCACCAATAGAGTCTTATGGGCATAGGTTGGTTATTGATGTGTACCCCAATAATTTTGATCCTCTTGCAAATTTATTGAAACAGCTTGACGGAAATAATAAGCCCCCTGAAGCGCTTCCAGATTCGACCGTTAAACCTTTACCAAAGAAATTATTAGTGCCTCAGAGAAAGCCTATTATCATAGCTATAGACCCTGGTCATGGTGGAGAAGATCCTGGTGCGATAGGGCCTAAAGGCACAAAAGAAAAAATAATTGTATTACAGATCGCACAAAAATTAAAAGCTCTTTTAGATAAAGACCCTGACATGAAAGCCATCCTAATCCGAAGTGGTGATTATTTTGTTCCATTGGGAACCAGGGTAAACAAGGCAAGGGCAGCAAAAGCAGACCTTTTTATATCAATACATGCGGATGCATTTAGGAAAAAGAATGTAAGTGGTTCGTCAGTATTTGCATTATCAGAAAGCGGCGCATCCAGTGCTTTTGCAAAATATTTGGCAAATAAAGAAAATGCAGCTGACTTAATAGGAGGCGTTAGCATTGATGATAAGGAGCCTGCCCTAGCTAGAACATTGCTAGACTTATCACAATCAGCAACTATCAACGACAGTTTAAAGCTAGGCAATCATGTATTAAAAGAAATTAAAAAGGTTAATAATCTGCATAAAAAGTACGTTGAGCAGGCAGGTTTTGCCGTATTAAAAGCACCTGATATTCCATCTATTTTAGTTGAAACAGCATTTATTAGTAATCCAGGCGAAGAAAAAAATCTGCGCTCTGCGGCCTATCAAAATAAGCTCGCTAATAGCTTATACCTTGGGATCAAGAGCTATCTAAAAACCAAGCCTTCTATCGCATTTTATACAGAAAAAGATTTTTGATGAGCAAGCAACCAAGAATTTTTTTACTTGGGCCAACAGCTTCCGGGAAGACCGATCTGACTAAATTTTGTCACGATGAATTCCCAATAGATATTATTAATGTGGATTCAGCGCAGGTCTATAAAGACTTTAACATCGGGACTGCAAAACCAAACGAACAAGAGCTTGTAAAGTATCCCCACCATCTTATCAATATAATTAACCCTTATACATCCTACTCAGCATTTGATTTTAAGGACGATGTGGAGCGTATATGCTCCACATCTGAGAACATAAGAAGAATACCTTTTTTGAGTGGAGGGACGATGATGTACTTCAATACTCTAGAATTCCCTTTGGATGATATCCCTTCTACTAATAAGGATATTAGGAGTAGGGTAGCTAAAGAGCTTGATGTCCATGGACTCAATTATTTATTTCAAAAGTTGGTGGAGCTTGATCCTGTCTTAGCTAAAAAAATATTGCCTTCAGATACACAAAGGATACTTAGGGCGGTGGAGGTTTTTTACGAGACAGGTAAGCCATTATCGTCATTTTATAAGACAAAAAGTAGAGTAATGAGCCCGTACCCGCTTCTAAAGATTGGACTATTTCCGGAAGATAGAGATAAGCTTCATGGCCTAATTAAGCAACGAGTTGATAGTATGCTTAGCAATGGATTAATTGAGGAAGTGGAAAAAATATTAGTCTCATACCCCGATCTCGATGATACTTATATGTCCTTGCGGGCAGTAGGATACAGACAAACTTATCTTTACTTAAAAGGTAAGCTTCCAAAAGAGGAACTTAGAGATAAAATCGTATTCGCTACGAGGCAGTTGGCAAAGAGACAGTTAACTTGGATGAGAAAGATGGATAACCTGGAGACATTTGATCCTTTCGACAATCAGTTGCGAGTAAAAGTTAAGGACAAAATTGATTATTTTTTAGGTAAACATTAGACACATAAAAAATCTGTTTATTTTTGTAACAAGCCTAGATATACGTTTTCGAGTTTCTTAATAAAGTTTGGAGTTTTGAATAGAGAGGAATTCTCCTTACCTCTTAGCACCATCTCCCTTACATTGTTCAGGTGTTCGCTATCGTTTGATAAAGCTAATGCTGTTTGATAATATTCATCTTCATTTCTTGTTATTAACATTTCACAGCCTACTTCTTTCAGAATGCTTCCTGCAACCCGACTTGCAAAAGTTTCTCCTGTTAAGGTAAGCACTGGGCATCCTGCCCATATTGCATCACTAGAAGACGTGTGCGCATTGTATGGATAAGTATCGAGAAATAAATCGACTACGGAATGACGATTTATGTGGTCCGGGAAGCTTACTTTAGGAGCAAATTTAATCCGGTTTGGATTAACCCCTCCCTTTTCTGCAAATTCGAGAATATTAGTTTTTGTTTGAGCATTGGATTCTAGCAACCACAGAATAGAGCTCTCTTTTTGTTTAAGTAATTTCATCCATATCTTGAATATGGATTCCGTTATTTTTACTGACTGCCCAAATGAGGCAAAAACGAATGCATTATTATCTATACCATAACTAGATTTGTTTTGGCTTTCAGGCGCAGGCCTATCACCTATGTTTGGTTGGTAGCAGCCAGGTAACCTAATAATTTTTTCAGCGTAGTCTGATTCCATCTCTTTAGGAATAATATAGCTATCTGCAAGAATGTAATCAAATAATGGCTCTGTTCCAAGAAAGCCCATAGAGGCTGGAAAACCTAGCCAGTTTATGGTTACTTTTGCGGGTTTGTATGCCGTGATTAGTGAGCGGCTCTGCATGGTAAACCCAGACAAGTCTACCAAAATATCTATGTTCTCATTAATCAATATCGTATTGAGCTCTTCATCTGACTGTTTGTTGATATTGATAAAATTGGCCCCGATGCTTTTGAACTCTTGATGCTCATTAGAGCCATCATCATTACCGGAGTAGAGTAATTTAATAACGAACTTATTACTGTCATGGTTCTTTAAAATATCTCTTATCAGGAAGTAAAGTGGGTGCAGCCGAAAGTCTGCAGACATATAGCCAATCACAGCTTTTGGATTATGTTTATATTTCCTTTTAATTGCTGCAGTCTTAATACCTGAAGACTTAATCCATGACGACGTTACATTAAGATGATCTTTGGCGGATAGTCCAGGCATCGATAGGACCGCAAAGGGTGGAATTTTTCCTGGTTTTTTTGATCGAATATGATCCCTTAAAACTATTATGAGCTCATTAAGACCAATCCAATCGCAGGTAATCTGTTTAAGCTGTATGAGCTCTACTACGGTATGAATTTGATACCCAGTCCCTTCCAATGCTTTTTCATAATGTACTTTTGCTTGCGCAAATTGGTTTAATTTTTTGTGGGTGTTAGCAGCGTTATGATGAGTTTCACTATCCTGTTTGATGTGCAGGGACCCTTCAAAAGATTTTAATGCCTTGTGAAAAAGACCTTGGGCATAGTATGCGTTACCAAGATTGAATAAATACTCAGGACTCTTTGGACAGATCTTAACAGCCTCTTCAAATGAAGCCTGAGCCATTAGGTAATCTCTATTGCTGTGATACTCATTACCAATCTTTTGAAGGCAAAATCCTAAGCCATAGCTAACTTTTTCGTTATCAGGAAATTGGTAGCATGCCCTTCTAAAATACCCTACCGCCAGGGAAAACCTATTTGTCATTGCATAAAGATTGCCAAGTTCTATTTGTAACACATGATTTTTTGAGTCTTGTTCAAGCGCCTTTTTGTAAAGTTCAATAGCGCTATCTAGATCACCCTCATCCTCTTTATTTTTGGCTTTTAATAGTAAGTCTTTATTCGTCATAGCTTAAATTCTATACCTTGTTTTTTTAAACCCATACCCCTAAAAAAACGTCTTTCGGGGTTTAAATAGCCCAATAAAAACTTATCATCACTATTGAGACTCTGATCCATTAGATTTGCAAGGCTAAGTGAAGATAATGGGGCAAAGCTAAACCCACGAGACCCGTAGCATGCATTAATATACAATCCTTTTTTCCATACCAAGCTTGATCTATCTATCTTATTAGCTAGATGGCTCTTACCACCCATATCTAAAACTCTACCAACATAAGGCTTCCTATCAAAGCTCGCTGCTCGCTGACCTACCCAGGAACCATTACTTCCTCTTAAAGGATTATTGTTTAGTGACGGCAGTAGGGCATTAAGTTTGTTTAAGTTACTTTTTGTGTCAGCATCTGAAGCCTCATAACTACAATTATTTTTTTCATAAGACGAACCTACAACAGTCTTTTTTTTTACAGACGGAATTACGTACCCATTATTTGACAAGATTTCTAATTTTTGCATTGTCTCCGAATTGACCCAGTCTATTTGACCTCGATATTGATCGAAATCCAGATGAGAAAAGTAAGCATAATTAGCTATATCTCCCGCCGAACAAAAAACAATATTTTTTGCCTTAAATTCTTTTTTATCATTAGTTTTTATGTGCCAAACGTCCTCCTTACATTCAACTTCGGTAACTTTAGAACCAAATTCTTTGCGTATATCTGTTTCGCTAACTAATGTTCTGCAAAAATCTTCAGGGTTGATCCATCCTCCACTATTAAAATAAAAACCTACACAGCCCTTAATATTATAGTTTTCACGGATTTGGTTTTGGTCAATTAAAGTAATAAAACTTTTAAGGCCAGGGTTATTTTTTATCAATCTCGTGAATCTATCAATCCCTTCTTTATGTTCAAATAAATGAATTGACCCTACTTGTGAAGCGCTTGACTCATCTAAGCCGATTAAATTTATGAGCTTCCATACATAGGATATTGATGAGCACATTAGCCGATTAAATCGTTGGTCGCTTATCATTACGTTTGGATTGACGCAGACTGCAGGATTGGCATATATGGAAAGACTACTCTCTTTCGCTTGATCAACTATAGTCACGTCCCACCCCTTTTTATTTAGGTGGTAAGCAATGCTAGACCCTGAAATTCCTGCTCCAACAACAAGTGCTGAATTATTTTTTACCATCAGAGCGAGTTGCGATATAAAGGTTTGGTTATTTGGATGTGAAGATCGCTAATGGATCGCTCTTTAAATCCGCCTTCGCAGTAACAAAGATAAAATAACCACATTCTCATAAATCGTTCATCAAAGCCAAGAGCCAGAATTTGACTTTTGTTTCGAATAAAGTTTTTACGCCAATGCAGGAGTGTTCTGGCGTAATGAATCCCAATATCATCAACATCATTTATTACTAAGTCCGTGGTATCAGTCAGGCTTTTTTGTATTGCGGTTAATGATGGGATGCAGCTCCCAGGGAAAATATATTTTTGTATAAAGTCTACTGACTTAGTTGCCTCCTTATATCTTTGGTCCTTGATTGTTATAGCCTGAATGAGAGCCTGCCCATCATCTTTTAATAGCTTAGAAATCATATTGAAATATTCGTCATAGTATTGATGACCGACAGCTTCAATCATTTCTATCGACACTAATTTATCGAATTTTCCCTTCAAGTCACGGTAATCTTTAAATAATACTGTGATGTTATTTTGCATCCCTAGTAATTTTATTTTCTGCTTTACGTACTTGTATTGTTCTTTTGATATAGTTGTTGTAGTTATATGGCACCCATACTTTTGTGCAGCATAAATTGAAAAGCCACCCCATCCTGAGCCAATCTCAACAACTTTATCTGTTTTTTTTAGTTTTAACTTTTTGCATATAACGTCCAATTTATTAATTGAAGCTTCATCTAGGCTTGTTGAGGCATTTCTAAAGATTGCCGATGAGTACATCATAGTCGGATCAAGAAATAAGGAAAAAAAATTGTTACTGAGGTCATAGTGCTTTGTTATATTTTTTTTACTTCCACTTTGTGTATTCTTATTTAGGTAATGAGCAAACCTAAAAAAAGGTCGGAGCAATGTCTTGAAAGGACCTTCGACTTGGTCCATTATTTGATCATTGACTGCCATTATTTGTATGACTTTAGTTAAGTCATTCGTATCCCATGCGCCTTGAATAAACGACTCACTTGATCCTATCGAGCCCCCTAGTAAAACATCACCATAGAATGACGCGTTGCGAACCCTAATTTTTGCCTTAATTTTTGTACCCACTCCGAATTTATATTGATTATCTTCGTCTTCTATTATGAGTTGACCGTAGGCTAATTTTTTTAGTTGTGTGAATAATGCTTTCTTAGCAAGTGTATTAAATAACTTTCTCATATTAAGGGTGAGGATAAAACTTAATTCCCTTTAAGTATAAGATGGCCGCATTCCAGTAAATTAGAATAATAGACTTAATCGACATTGGAAAAGTTAAAAAGAGTATTTTGTTTAGCGAGAGAGGTGTCCATGCCTTCTTTGTGAGTCTTAATGCCGCATTAAATTGTAATTTTTCGTCTTTAATATTATCCATGGATACGTAAAGAAAGTCTTTTGGTGGAGTAAAGATCCATTTATATTTGATGTCCATAGGCATGAATGGTGAGACATGAAATGCCTTATCAAATTCAAATTCTTTGGATGTTGTTGGTATGTTTCTGCAGTCGTGGACATAGGCAAACTTTTCATTCCAAGGTGTATTAGTGATATGCGAAACAATAGCAACTAACTTACCATTGGAATCCATACAATAATAAAAGCTAACAGGATTAAAGCAGTAACCAAAATATCGTATGCTGGTAAGTAGATAGACTTTACCCTTATGATTAAATTGAAGCTTATCAAACAATAATTGTTGGATGGATACTTTGATCGATTTATTTTTTGGACCAAAAAAATCCGTCCTCATAAGGCATGCCAAATTTGGACGATTGAAGCTCCAAAACCAGTTTTTAGAAAATGCCTTAGCAATGTCATCCAGATCTATGAAGAGCATATTGATTTTGTACGAGAATGCATGCTTACGTGGATAGTGTCTTAGATGTGTAATCGTCCCTTTATATATAGCGTTCACTAGTCTAGCCAAGCGTTAAAATGTTGAGTGGCTTCATAGGCACTTTTAACCCCGTCCTCATGGAAACCATTGCCCCAGTATGCCCCGGCATAGCCAGTTCTATTTTTGCCAGAAATAGAGGTGTGTTTTTTCTGAGAAACTATACTATCAAGACTAAATTTAGGGTGCGTGTAAGTAAGTTTTTTTATAATCTTATCTTCGTCTATGGCTTTATTGGGATTCAATGTAACCAATAAAGGATCTTTAGTTTCTATGTTTTGTAGAATGTTCATGTTGTAGGTTAGTGTAACTGGGTCATTGGTTCGGTTATCTATATTGTAATTCCAAGCAGCCCACGCCAGTTTATTTTTAGGCATCATTGAGGTATCTGTATGCAGGATTACTTCGTTTTTTGTGTATGGGATTGAGCTTAACACCTTTTTTTCTTCTTCTGTCGGATCCTTTAGTAAGGCTAGAGCTTCATCGCTATGACAAGCAAAAAAAATGTAATCATAGTGCTCGGACCGGTCTAGGAATTTAATTATGACCCCATTTTTTGATCGTTCCACATGCTCTATTTTTGCGTTAAGCTCAATTTTATCCTTAAAGGGCGCACATAGTTTATTCACATAATGCTGAGAGCCTCCAGTGACTGTAAGCCATTGGGGCCTATTGTTAACAGAAAGCATTCCATGGTTATGGAAAAAAGTAACAAAAAATTTTGCAGGAAAATTTTTCATGGTTTGTATGTCCGATGACCATATAGCTGCCCCCATGGGTAAAATATAATTCTGCGAAAAATATTCAGAATACCTTCCCTTCTTAAGAAATTCTCCTAGGGTTATATCGCTTTCGACTTCCAACAATTTCAAAGACTTTTTATTAAAGCAAATGATCTCCCAGATCATTTTGATAAACTTTAGATTAAGAAAGTTTTTTCTCTGTGCAAAGAGTGTGTTTAAGTTTGTGCCATTGTATTCAAGGCCGGATACATCTGAGAATACGCTAAAGCTCATGGAGCTATCTTCGTAGTTAACCCCTAGGGTATTGAGCAGTTCGGTGAATAAGGGGTATGTTTTTTTGTTAAATACAATAAAACCAGTATCTACGGAAATTTCTTTATTCTCTACCTGAATATTATGGGTATGGGAATGCCCACCAATCCTGCCGTTGCTTTCGAATATTTTAATGTCATGCTCTTTATGGAGGAGGTGAGCGACAGTATTTCCCGATATACCTGATCCCACGATAGCTATCTTCATAGTCGCTAGCTATTAGGATTTTTAGTGACGTGATTTGACTCACGGATATTTGCTGACACGGTTCTAATGTCCCAAATTATACCCAGCATGGACATTATTCGCAGTATGTAATACGTAAGGTCAATCTCCCACCAATAAAAACCTTGTCTTGCGGATCCGGGGTAGTGATGATGATTGTTATGCCATCCCTCACCAAACGTTAGTAAAGCAATTAGAAAGTTATTTCGGCTTGAATCATCCGTTTTATATCTTTTGTTACCCCAAACGTGAGCAACAGAGTTAACAAGAAAAGTCGAATGATAAAGAATCACTGTGGATAAAATAAACCCCCACACCACCAACTGCATTCCTGAGGTCCGAAGTTCTGGGTAATGGTTGTTAAGACTCTCTCCGGAAATATAAAGTCCGATGCATGTCAGAATAGGGATGATTACGTCAAATCTATCGATTAAGCGTAGCTCAGGAAAGCGAGAGAGCTCCTTGACCAACTTTGTATGGGTTAAGAAGTTAGCCTTGGTAAGAAACCAGCCTGTATGGCTCCATAGAAAGCTATGGGCTTTGGGTGAATGTTTATCATGAACAGTGTCAGAGTTCATGTGATGATCTCGGTGGTGTGCTGCCCACCATATTGGGCCACGTTGAACTGCGGAGGCACCTACTACTGCAAATATAAATTGAATAACCCGGCTAGTTTTAAAAGTTTTATGAGAAAAATAGCGGTGATAGAAACCGGTGATGGCAAACATTCTTAGAGCATACATAAAAAGGAATACCATAAATGCCACGATACTAAAATCTACAAAAAAAACAGCAAAGATTGCTAGGTGAATAATGATATAGGGAATAACTCTGGCCCAGTCAATTTCCTTCCCATTGAGCTGGGAGCTCATGTATTTATTTTCCACGGCCCTGTTGTCAAGCCAGCCGAGAATGAAAGAAATCACCGTGCTGGTAACCTTCCTCATTGTTGTGGCACCATTCTTAAGTTATCAATGTTATACCCCATAACTTCAATCATAGCGGTAAATTTAACAATATCCTCGTGGGGCAGGGCCTTACTTCGTGACATCAGCCACACATAATCTAAGGCGTCTCTTGCGATGATGGTGTTTTTATAACTCTCATCTACATAAACAATTTTGTACTGCGCTTTAATGGGCCAAATGAATTGCATGCCCCATTCGGCATTATCGGTACCCTTAACCACAAAGCCTTTGGGGTGGTATTGTTTTTTCTCTCCGTCAACAGCAGCTTCGTTAAAAGTGAAGGTTGTTTGAATGGTTCCGTCATCATTGAGCTTATAAGATTCAATTGCATTGTAAGCATTCTTTTCAATAAATGCTGGTATATGCGCTATAACATACCAGTCCCCCATGAAGCTGTTGATATCAACGCTAGGGACTGTTTTGAGAGATTTTGTGGGCATAGAACATCCAGTTACCATAAAAATTAATAAAAAAATTATTTTAAAATCATGCATATAAGAATAATACCTAATGTAATTTATAAAAAATGTCACCAATGGGTGTAGGTGACTTTAGTGCAACCCAATTAAGATTGTCGTCATACCACAATTGAATGGCTAGCTTTTCCTGACCATCCTTCGTCGCCTTAATCTCATAGTGTTGGGTTGGAGTGCTTTCGCCTCGCACCCTTATAGTTTCTTTTTTTAGAAGCCTTATGTCCACATCAAGATACTCACCATTTTGTGAGTTTAACAAGCGTTTTTGCTTCAGTATATTTTTGTCCCAGTAGGCAAATGTCATCACACATTCACTTAGCTTGATAAGTGTATTGTTACTGACAAGAGCTAAGTGACCGTTTTCTATCTTACCCTTTACACCAAAGTGGTCGCCATCGTCATTTGTCGAGCTACTAATTGATTGGATACATCCGTTAGACCATGTTTCTTCAGATCTGTGTTGGTAATATATATCCATAAATAAAAACTTAATATGAAAATCTGCTCTGCTTAGCGATTTTTTGTCCTCAACAATGAATGTGTGCTGCCCTATAACCTTATCATTTAACACAGCATCAAATATCCAGTCTTCCGCATATGCAAGAAAAGGCGTGACTAAAAAGGCAAAAATTGTAATTAATTTTTTGGTGGCCATGGAATAAAACTCGAGGTATTTTGGATGTATTCATTATACCCAGGCCTTCTGTTGGTTATGGTTTGTTCCATCAACCCCACGCCCGATATTTTTAAAAGTAAGAGAGTCATGAGCAATGGGGATATTATAAAGAACCAGGGCCCTCCATCTAAGGAAACAAGGTAAAAGCCCCACCAAACAAGAAATTCGCCAAAATAATTGGGGTGCCTGGAGTATTTCCATAACCCCGTTCTAAGAACGCCTTTATTTTTGTTGTGACGCAGGAAGCGCCTTAACTGAATGTCGGCTATGGATTGAAAAAAGACACCAAACAAAACGATACCCAATCCCACCTTATCAATCAAATTATATGCCCGAGAATTCTCTAGTGAGCCTATTAGCGGCAAGACAATAATCGATGCGAGAAGGGCCTGAAATAGAAAGATGATATAGATACTCTTAATACCAAAGCCAGGAGAATTATTCTTTCTAATATTTTGGTAGCGAATATCTTCAGGCTGCCCCCAGTTCCTTAAAGTCAGATAGCCACTTAATCTTGAAGCCCAAACAAACAAAGCTATCATGATTGCTATATGCCTTTCTGTGATGATAGATGTCTGACTCATCGCGGTTACCAAGGCAAGTACAAAGAAAAGACTCCACATGCTATCGACGTGAGTGACATTTTTGGTTGCTAGACTTAGCACCCATCCTGCTAAGGCAAATATTACTAAATTCGTTAGTATGGGTAGATAGATAGCTACCATGTTTTTTCACTCTGTCTAATTAGCATAGGAGTGATGATTGCCCATCCTGCCGCCAATATGATTATTGTTTGAGGGTTGGTGACAGTAATAGCCCCTAAACTTTCTCCGGCTAGGTAAGCCAACGGCCCACCAACCGCACCAAATAAAACAGATAAAATGATGCGATTTTTTAGCCAAGCTAAACTGTGATTTAAAGTAATCGAAAAAAGCAACCAAAGCATTACTATCCATAAAGGTGTTAGTGGGAATTCCCATCCAGGATTATTGTATAAAATCATTCCGCTGTATTGAAGCAAGCCATCAAAAAAGAAACCAATGCAAGCAGATAGCACCAACAATTTAAGGTCATTTTTCTTGTAATTTGTCAGGTGTAGGTGTGTTAAAAGAATGATCACGCTTGCACACAAAGCAAGATAGGGTTTGTTCCATGAGGCGCCGAGTATGCAGATAAACCAACCTAGCTGAAACAAGGAAAAGTTAACAATTTTTTCGATCATTTTTTAAATAGGTAATGTGATACCAACCATTCCTCCCCGTTACTGTATCCCCATAGCTCAGCACATGCCATGAAAAATATTCTCCATCTATTCATCCATTTTACCGCACTATCTTTTCCATAGATTTCTTCAAGCACCTTCATAGCTTGATCATGGTTTCGGTCGATATTCTCCAGCCATGCATTGGCGGTTTTTTCATAATTCTGGCCTGACCATTGCCATTGATCTTTTATCATCAGGTTATCTTGGACCATTAATGGTAAGTCTTCGCTTGGCATCATTCCGCCTGAGAAGAAGTATTGACTCATCCAGTCATCATCATCTTGGACTTCAAAAAGGTATGGCTGTGACTTATGAACAAAGATGTGCATAAAGAAGAGCCCACCCGGCTTTAGCCAACTAGCTATAAGGTTAAATAACTTCCTATGATTCCTCATGTGCTCAATCATTTCTACCGAAACGACTCTGTCAAAGATTTCTTGCGTCTGAAAATCATTCATATCACAGGTGATGACCTGTAAATTCTTGATATTTCTGCTATTTGCCTCATGCATAATATAATCTTTTTGTGAAGAGGAGTTTGATACTGAGGTGATTGAGGCATTAGGAAATTTTTCAGCCATCCATAAAGACAATGAGCCCCACCCACATCCTAGCTCTAAAATATTCATTCCATCTGCCAATTCAGCATGTTCGCACGTTATCTGGAGGGCTAAATCTTCTGCCTGATCAAGATTATGGGTAGTTTTGTCCCAAAAACACGAACTGTATTTTTTATTTCTACCAAGACAGAGGCGGTAAAAATCAGATGGAATTTCATAGTGCTGCTCGTTTGCCAGTTCTGGGACCAATGCAATAGGGGCTTCATCCATCGCCTTTACAAACAGATCTTTATTGTTTTTGTTTATATGTTGGTCTATATGGATAAGTGACTTCAACCGCTTTGTTAGTAAGGTCCTTATGCCATAGCGAACTATAAAGTCTGGCAACAACCCTTTCTCTGCTAAATTTATTAGTTTTGTGATCATTTAATAGACGATCTTTTATGTTTTATAATTAATGTTGGTAGGCAATCTTCGCCCTCATAAGTTTCAATGAAACTACCATAAAAAAAGGTATTGAAGGGTTAAGCTCTTATTTTTATTGCAACATTAATAATAGGGGGTTGAGCCTACAACCCCAAGGTGTTTTTTAGCTTATTTATAAATTACGGATAGGAGTCTTGATTCGCCACTATTTTGTGATAATGACGCAATAATAATTGGCGTCCCCAAGGGGATTCGAACCCCTGTCGCCGCCGTGAAAGGGCAGTGTCCTAGGCCTCTAGACGATGGGGACGTGCTAGAAGGTCGATATTCTACTATAAATTTTCATTTGTATATAAAAAAAATAGTTTTTCCTTTATTTTTAGTATCTAAACTGGCTTCAAATTTACCGCTTTTTGTTTTAGGACAAGCTAAGGTTGTTTACACACCCTAAAAAACCTTTACATTTAATGAGATTGCCTTATAAGCCACTAATCTTATCTAGGAAATGTATTGACTATCCGTCAAGATTACGCAATTTTACTTGCAAAGGCTTTTGAAAAAAAGTTTGACCTAAAACCTACGCCTGAAAATTTTATCAAAAAGTACTCAGCAGCATCAAATGATGATCTCGTATCGTATGAAACCATCCGCAAGTGGCTAAAGGGCATAAATACCCCTAACTTTGTTAGGATGTGTGCTATCGCCATTTGGCTGGATATGGATGTTAATAAATTTCTTGATGAACATAGAGACTTTCACTAGCATTTATGTGTATGATATAAAAAAATTCAATAAGTGAGAAAGGTCATGGGAAATCGCGATAAAAGAAAAGAAACCAAAGGTAAGCCTAAGAAAGAAAAAGCCCCTGTCGCTTAACAATTAGATTTTTCGACTAGTTTTTTTACGATATTAAGACTGGTAAATGGAAATAAGGCCGGAATAAAAGCATGAATAATCGATGTGATGCCGGCATAGATTAGTAATAATCCAGCAAAAAAAGCAAAGCCAAGGTGATGCCAGTAAGATTTACCGGATGCCTCGAGATGTTTTTTAAACATAGTTTCAACTCCCTATAAAAAAATTATGGTTTAATTACTTTGCTAGAGCATGCAAAATGGCAAGAATGGACTGGCTCGTATTGTCATGTGAGTAGCCACCTTCCATCACATATAAAGTCTTTGCATCCGCATGTTTTTTCGCTAAGTCGCTGAGTACCTTAGCCACCTCTTGGTATCCTTTCTCCGTATAATGCAAGCCCCCAAGCGGATCTGCTTGGTGACCATCAAACCCTGCAGAAACTAAAATAAATTCCGGCCTGAACTCATCCATCGCCTTAACAAGCTTGCTATTTAAAGCATTAATTAACTCAGCATCACCGGAACCCTTGGGAAGCTCGACATTAAGGGTGAAGCCCTTGCCTTTGCCTGAGCCAGTTTCTTGTGGACTGCCTGTTCCTGGGTATAGAGGGTGCTGATGAACGCTAAAATAAAATACCGAGTTGTCATCATAAAAAATATCTTGGGTGCCGTTACCGTGATGGACATCAAAATCGACTATCAAAATACGTTGCAAGCCATAGCGTTGTTGAGCGTACCTTGCAGCGATTGCAACATTATTATAGATACAAAATCCCATGCCTCTATCGGCAGAAGCATGATGGCCAGGAGGCCTTACAAGAGCGAAAGCCGTAAAGGTATTATTATTGGACATAATCTGATCCACACCCTCAATAACAGCTCCCACAGCCACCCTTGATGCCATGTCAGAATCTTTTGATATAACGACGTCACCCGTCGAAAGATAGGCTGTTTGATCTCTTTCTTGTGCTTCGACTTCAGAAGCAACTAAACGGAGGTAGTCTTCTGTGTGCACCAATTGAAGGGTTGCGTCACTTGCTTCTTTTATGATTGGCCAAACCAGATGCTTTATTAGCCTCTTGTCATTTCTAATTGCGGTGGATGCGCTAGTCAATCGTTCAGGCTTCTCGGGATGATTTATGCCGGTGTCGTGAGCAAGCATTCTGCTATCATAAAGTACGGCTATTTTTTTATTCGTAGGCTCAGCGATAGCTGAGCCAATGCTGACCATAGTAATAACCGCAACACTTAAGATGCTTAGTATTTTCATTAACGTTATTTTTTAAATTTGTATTGCTGTGAACAGTAAGCCCTGGTTATACCATTTGGTCTTAATGACTCATGCCTTAAGTCACTTGCCTTCATTCTTTTTCGCCATAAAGTATAACTACCGCGCTTTAACTCTTTCTTCATCAGAAGTTTTAATTGGTCCTCTTTAAGACCAAAATTTCTATAAATAGCATCTAAAGAGGTTCTGTCCTCCCATGCCATCTCAATGATCCGAGAAGTCTCCTCTAGTGAAAAGTTTTTACGCATGCTTTACTGATCAATTGTTTAAAAAAAAGTGCCATTCCATACCATAATAACTCACACCCAGATTTATATAAGCAAATGTACGCATAAATTTTTTGGTTGGCTTAGATTGGTTGCTTAGCATTAATTAGCAATTGGTCTTTAATGCTAGTTTCTAAGTTCTTCAGGTTAGCAGGAGACGTCTTTTTCATAGGGGTAAGCAAAAAGAAATCCTCCGCCCGTCCACCCAGAGTATTGATTTTTGCGTTGGCGATAGAAAAACCGTTCTTATTGATTTCGTTCGCAATAAGGCTAAGCAAACCTTGTTGCCCGTCGGTAATGACATGGAACTCAATGAGGCCATTCGGCAAGTGGTTATAGCTAATATTGGTGTTGATTTGATGATGTTTCGCTTGCCTTGTTTTTCTGAGGCTTATGGTCTCTGGTAGCGCTGTTTGACTATCTATGATCTTAGTTAATTCGGCCTCAATATGCTGAAAGAGATGCTGATAAGAGGTGCTGGCATTTTCCTCAATTAATACATTAAATATGTCCAAAGCATAACCATTTTCTGTGGTGTGTATTTTCGCTTGGGCTACATCCAGCTGATTAACATAAAAGAAATTAGTAATTTTTAGAAAAGCGTTAGAGGTATTTTTTGTATAGATCAGTATTTCAAGACCATTCCCATCGCGGCAATGATGGGCCTTAATTAAGGACCCATGACTTGCTTGGTAATTGATTAAAACCCTTGAATGCCATGCAATATCATGCTCGTCAAACTTGTAAAAATAGTCATTGCCCAGCTCAGCCCATATCGGCTTGGTTGCCTTAACCGAAATGCGGTAACCATCCAAAATGACTTGAGCGGCTTTTTTTCTTTTGTTAATTATGTCTTCTGGAGACATGACGCTGTTAGTGAAATAAGTAGAAGTGGCATTATAAAGGTCCTTGAGAAGGGTGGCCTTCCATTGATTCCATACATGAGGGCTGGTAGCTCTTATATCGGCAACAGTTAAAAGATACAGTGCATCCAGTCTATATTGATCTTGAATAAAATGAGCAAAGCGCTGTATTACCTGTGGATCGGAAAGATCTTCTTTTTGGGCGACCTGGGATAACTTAAGATGGGATTTTACTAGCCAACTAACCATATTGGTATCGGCGGTGGTTAAGCCAAACCAACCTCCAAAGCGTTTCGCAACTTTTTCTCCCTTTTCTGAATGATCGCCACCCCGACCCTTGGCGATATCATGAAAAATTGCACCCAGATACAAAAGGTAAGGTTTGTCAAAGTTAACAAAAATCCTGTGGCATTCAGGGAACTCATGCTTAAGCTTAGCCTTGCTAAAACGGCGTATATTTTCGATCACGTTAAGGGTGTGTTCATCTACCGTATAAATGTGGAAGAGGTCATGCTGCATTTGCGCCACAATTCGTCCGAAGGGCGGAATATATTTGCCTAGGATGTTGCATTTGTTAAGCAGCCGAAAGGAGCGGTTGACCTTGTTATCGCCTTTTAATAGTCGAAAAAAATTATCCCGGATTGATGCATCATCTCTGATGGATTTGTTTATGCGTTTGGAGGTCGTATCAAGCAAGCCTAAAAGGTTGGGGCCAAAGCCTACGATATGTTTTTTTTCCTGAAAAACCAGAAAAGGATCAAATAAATGATTAATGAAGCTTCCTTGGTATGACTTATCTATCTCTAATAAATTATCGTATTCATAAAGAGGAAGCTTATGTTCTACCGCGGTATTTTTATGTTCCAGTGGATCCAGTTTTTTTATAATAATCTCATTGAATAAAATTACGTAATTAACTGATTTATAATAACTTTTCATAACCAGTTCACTTGATTTTTTATGCTCTGAGTTTTGGTAACCTAGATGTTCTGCCAGCCGGTTTTGTAAGTCAAAAACTAACCTATCTTCCGCTCTTCCTGCCAGCAAATGAAGCAACATTCTTCTTTTGGTAATACGATTCAAATGAAATCGTACTTTATTAAACTCCTCTCGATCGATGACATGGTTGGAGAGTATTTGTTTGAATGTATTGCCCTTGTTTTGACTGGACGCTAACCACAAAACCATATGAAGATCTCTTAATCCTCCAGGGCTCTCTTTGATATTTGGTTCTAATTGATAAGCTGAGTTACGAAATTTTTTATGCCTGGCATTTTGTTCGCGCAACTTCTCAACATAAAATTGCCTTGGATTTATTTCATTAACAATACTCTTTTGTAGCTCCCAAAATTCTTTTTTAGAGCCCTTGATTAACCTTGATTCTAGCAGGTTCGTGGTTGTTTTGATGTCTTTATGCATCTCCATACGGTTTTCTTTTATGGTCCGAACGCTATGCCCAATTTTTAATCCCAAATCCCAACAAGCCGTGACAAAAGCCGTGATTTTATCTTCATCCAGCTGGTTCAGGTCTTCAGGGACCAGGATAAGTATATCGATATCCGAATAAGGAAATAATTCTTGCCTACCATATCCACCAACAGCCACCAGTGAAATATTACCTGCTAGGTTCAGGTTGGTTGATAGGTCAAGCAATAATGCATCAACTATGCCCGTATGATTCTTTAAAAAGAAGTGCCCATTATATTTTGTAAGGAAGTCTTTACATAACTGATCAAACTTAGCCTGGTAATTTTTTTTCAGCTCCTGAATCATTTTTTTACTAAGACTTCCAGGGTAGGGGTGTGCCATCAGATACTGTCAGGACTTCAAAGCCCGTCCCGGTGACCAAGACGGTATGCTCCCATTGAGCTGAAAGGCTACGGTCCTTCGTCACCACGGTCCATCCATCCGAAAGCATCTTAATGTCACGTTTTCCGGCATTAACCATGGGCTCTATGGTAAAAATCATACCTTCTTGCAGCTTGGTACCTGCTCCACGGCTACCATAGTGAAGTACCTGCGGGTCTTCATGAAAAACCTTGCCAATACCATGGCCACAAAACTCGCGGACTATACTAAATCCGTTAGCCTCGACATAGTTTTGAATAGCAAAGCCGATATCCCCTAAACGGTTTCCAGGCTTTACCTCGTTGATTCCTAGCCACATTGATTGGTAGGTTATTTCACTCAATCTTTTGGCTTGGATAGAAGGTTCTCCAATATAAAACATGCGGCTCGTATCGCCATGGTAACCGTCTTTGATAACGGTGACATCCACGTTGACCACATCCCCTTTTTTTAGAATTTTGGGACCAGGAATACCATGACATATTTGATTATTTACCGACGTACATACCGATTTTGGATAAGGGGTATGGCCGGGAGGAGCATAATTTAGTGGGGCTGGAATGGTTTTTTGGACATCAACCATAAAGTTATGACAGATTGTATCTATCTCATCCGTGGTAATGTTGGGCTTAATGTAAGCGGTAACATGGTCCAAAACTTCCGACGCTAACTTTCCTGCTATACGCATCTTTTGGATATCTATTTCATTTTTTATGGTTATGGTCATGGCAGTCTATTTTTCAGATGATTTTTGGACAAGATAATAATTAATTATGGTATCATAGCGGCTTTTCAAAGTTACGAAAAAATTTCCATTAGGCCTTGTTAAGGGTGCTACCTTCCCAAAAGTAGTCATTTTTAGGCTTAATGCAGTTATTAACCCTTATAGGAGAAGCACATGGCTATAACCATGCGACAAATGTTAGAAGCGGGCGTTCATTTCGGACACCAGACCCGTTATTGGAATCCAAAAATGGCACCTTATATTTTTGGCGATAGAAACAAAATTCATATTGTGAACCTTGAGAAGACTCTTCCGATGTTTGAAGAAGCGCTAAAATATTCGAAAACCTTAGCGGCTAACAAAGGACGCATTCTTTTTGTTGGGACCAAGAGACAAGCCAGAGACATTCTTAAAGAAGAAGCTTTGCGCGCAGGTTGTGCATACGTTAACCATAGATGGCTTGGCGGCATGCTAACAAACTTTAAAACGGTGAAGCAATCCATTAAGCGATTAGTTAAGCTTGAAACGATGTTTGAGGATGGTAGCATAGAAAAAATTACAAAAAAAGAAGCGCTGAATCTTAAAAGAGAATACGACAAGCTAGAACGCTCTATTGGTGGTATTAAAAATATGACAGCACTTCCTGACGCTATTTTTGTTGTGGATGTCGGTTTTGAGAGTGGGGCAGTCGTTGAAGCAACTAAGCTGGGTATTCCTATTATTGGTGTGGTGGATACTAATAATTCGACCGACAATATTGCCTATGTGATTCCAGGTAATGATGACTCAAGTAGGGCCATTAGACTTTATGCAAGGGGTATGGCCGACACCATTCTAGAAGGGAAAAATAGCGCCCTTAATGAAGTAGCGAAGATGGTTGCCGAAGAAGCAATAGTCGACGAAGCGGCAGCAGAAACAGAAGAATCATAAAACTATTATATTTGGGAGTTTGTAGATAATGGCTGAAATTACAGCAAGCATGGTCATGGCGCTTAGAGGAAAAACTGATGCGCCTATGATGGATTGCAAAAAAGCACTAACCGAGGCTGATGGGGACGCACAAAGAGCTGAAGAGATCTTGCGTGTTCGTTTTGGCAATAAAGCATCAAAAGCATCTACAAGGATTGCAGCGGAAGGAACGGTTTCCTCTTTTATCTCAGCTGACGCCAAACAAGGTTGCCTTATAGAGATTAATTCAGAAACGGACTTTTGTGCCAAGAATGAAGAATTTCAACAATTTGGTAGCACATTGGCCAAAGCTGTGGTTGATAGTAATGCTGCTTCAGTAGAAGAATTAGCCACTGTTGATGTGGATGGTAAAACGGTTGAAGAAATGCGCGCCGGGTTAATCGGAAAGATTGGAGAGAATATCACGCCAAGAAGATTTCAATTGCTTCATGCTAAAGGGTCTTTATACACTTATATTCATGGTGCAAAGCTCGGGGTTATTTTGGACTTGGAAGGTGGGAATGATGAGCTGGGAAAAGATATTGCTATGCATATCGCTGCCGCAAAACCTAGAGCAATAGATCAAAGTGGCGTGGATGCCAAGTTAATTGAGACTGAAAGACGCGTTGCTATTGAAAAAGCAAAAGAAGCTGGAAAGCCAGAAGACATGCTTGAAAAAATTGCGACAGGAACGGTAAATAAATTCCTTAAAGAAGTGACACTGCTCAACCAAGCTTTTGTTAAGGATGACAAGGTATCGATTCAGGATCTTTTGAAAAAAAACAATGCAACTGTGCATTCCTTTACGATGTACTCAGTAGGAGAGGGCATTGAGAAGAAACAAGAAGATTTTGCTGCTGAAGTAGCAGCCGCATCAAAAGTTTAGTATTTAGCTATTAAAAAAAGGATTGTTTTCACAATCCTTTTTTTTTAATCAAAACCATATAAAATAGACGAAATACTAATTTAAGAAATTCATGGCCAAATCAAAATACAACCGAATATTACTTAAGCTTTCTGGTGAGGCCCTTATGGGCAAAGATGCTTTTGGCGTTAATCCTGAAACTGTTACAAGGATAGTGAGGGAAATAAAGGTCGCCAAGGACATGGGTGTCGAAGTAGCTATTGTTGTGGGGGGAGGTAACATTTTTCGAGGCGTTGCCTTGGGTGCGGCTGGCATGGATAGAGCAACGGCAGATTATATGGGTATGCTTGCAACGGTAATGAATGCATTAGCGCTTCAGGATGCAATGAAACATGAAGGTCTGGTGAGCAGAGTACAGTCAGCAATAAATATCGACCAGATAGTCGAGCCTTACATTCGCGGCAAAGCAATTAAATATTTAGAAGAGAAGCGTATTGTCATTTTCGCTGCAGGTACCGGCAATCCTTTCTTTACCACCGACACAGCGGCAGCCTTAAGAGCAATGGAAATTAATGCGCAGATAATGATTAAGGCGACTAAGGTTGACGGTATTTATTCAGACGATCCTGTCAAAAACCCTAGTGCGACAAAATATACTAATGTGAGCTTTGACGAGGTGATTCAGAAAAATCTTAAAGTCATGGATGCCACAGCATTTACGCTTTGCAGGGATCAAAAGTTACCTATAGGGGTAATTGATATTTTTAAAGAAAATGCCCTAAAAAATATTTTACTGGGCGTCGAAGAAGGAACGTTAGTTAATATTTAATAAGGGAACACCTGATGGAAGAAATCAAAAAAAATACGAAAAATAAAATGCAAAATAGTTTAGATGCTCTTAAAAACAATCTTTCTAAGATCCGAACTGGACGAGCGCATACTGGTGTATTAGATCACATAACTGTGGACTACTATGGCTCTCAAACTGCTTTAAATCAGGTTGCAGGGGTGACGTTGGGCGATGCCACAACCATCAACATCCAGCCTTACGAAAAAACAATGATTACCGTCATAGAGAAAGCTATTCGAGAAAGTGACTTAGGTCTAAACCCTGCAACTTCAGGCGACTTGATTCGAGTCCCAATGCCACCTCTTACTGAAGAGAGAAGAAAAGACTTAATTAAAGTAGTAAAGTCCGAAGGAGAAAACACTAAAATTGCTATCAGGAATGTAAGGCGTGACGCTAATGAGGCATTAAAAAAGCTTACTAAAGATAAAGAGATTAGCGAAGATGATGAGAGAAGGGCGCAAGAAGAAGTACAAAAAATGACCGATCAATATATCATTCATGTTGACCAGGTTATTGAGGCTAAAGAAAAAGATCTTTTAGTGATATAGGTTTTTTTGTTCCCAAGTCTAAAAAAATTATTTTTCAAACCAACTAAACTACCAAGCCATATTGCCGTAATTATGGATGGTAACGGCCGGTGGGCCAAAAAACGTTTTCTACCCCGTATTGCTGGCCATGCTAAAGGTACAGAAGCTGCTGCAAAAATAGTTAAGTATGCTATCCAATACCAAACTAAAGTTCTTACATTATTTACATTCAGCACGGAAAATTGGCAAAGGCCCGAGGAGGAAGTTGGGGGCCTGTTAGATCTTTTTGAAGAGTCTATTGTTAAGTCCAGAGACAGTCTATTAAAAAATAATATTGTCATTAGGTTTATTGGCGACAAGACCACTTTTGCTAAAAATCTTCAGCGTAAATTGAATGAATTAGAAACGAGTTCAGCTAAAAATAGCGGGCTCAATTTAAATATAGCCCTCAACTATGGCGGTCGATCTGAGATTGTTAGGGCAGTGAGTGCGGTTTATAAAAAAAAGGGGAGGTTAATCAGTGAGGCTGAAATAACCAAGCACCTCGATACAGCTGGTCTTCCTGACGTGGATTTGCTAATTAGAACTGGTGGAGAGAGGCGGGTCAGCAACTTTTTATTATGGCAAATAGCCTACGCGGAACTTTTTTTTACCAATGTTTTATGGCCAGATTTTTCAGAAAAACATTTCGTTGAGGCCTTACGTTGGTTTCAAAATACGCATCGAAAGTTTGGTGCATTGACGGATGAGTGATGCTTAAACAACGTTTAATTTCAGTAATATTAATGCTAATTATATTTGTGGGATGCTTTTTTTTCCTACCGAATCCTTTTTTTGAGGTTGTAGTCCTCACAATTACTGCAATTTTATTTTTTGAGCTACGCGGGTTGTTGGTCCTCTCTAGCGGTCAAAGCGTTATTTATTGGCTCATATCTTTATTAAGCTTACTCCCTGTACTTATTTTCAGAGATGATCTTTTGTCTTTTTCCACTTTTTTCGTACTCCTAGCTTGTTTCTTTTGGGTGGTATTGGCCCCCCTTAAAATGATGAAGGGTACAAATTCACCCCCCCAGCGGAATTTATTCCACTGTTTATACGGACTGGTTGTTATTTCGCCTATGACTTACTCGGTATTAATTCTTTATAGCCAAAATAAATCATTTTTACTGTTTGTTTTTATTACTATTTGGATGGCAGATATTGGCGCTTATTTTACTGGGAAAAAGTTTGGCTCCATTAAGATTGCAGCAAGCATCAGTCCCGGAAAATCAATGGAAGGGGCTCTAGGTGGCATTTTCTTTAATGTCTTATTAGCCTTACTCGTTAAGCTATATTTTGCAGAATTTCATTTGGTAAACGGTTTAATTTTTTGTATCACGATATCAGCACTCAGTATTTATGGCGACTTATACGAGTCATTACTTAAAAGATTGGCAGGAGTTAAAGACAGCAGTAATCTTATTCCTGGTCATGGGGGTTTTCTGGATAGGCTTGATGGTTTCCTTCCTGCCCTTCCTGCCGCCCTGATTTTTCACGAATACCTCAGCTTAACAGTCTAGATGAAAATTATTTCTATTCTTGGTTCAACCGGAAGTATTGGCAAAAGTACCCTTGATGCACTCAGATTGAACCCGGTTAATTTTAAAGTTTTTGCTTTGTCATGTTATTCCAACCTAGAATTATTAGCACAACAAACTATCGAATTTCAACCCGATGTTATCGTAGTTAAAGATGCTGATGATCGAGAGACTATACGATCCCACCTAAAAGAGAAGGCCAGCCCGGAAATACTGTGTGGACCTGATGGCTACAAGGCTATAGTTGAGGCAGATATTGTGACGGACGTAGTGGCAGCCATTGCTGGAGCTGCAGGCCTCATATCCACTTACCATGCCGCATTAAAAGGAAAGCGCATATTATTGGCCAATAAGGAATCCATGGTAATGGCAGGATCACTTATTATGCACCAGACTAAAATCAATCATGGTCTCATCATTCCTGTTGACAGTGAGCATAATGCTATTTTTCAAGTACTGAATAACACCGCTGATAATCAAGCTATCAAAAAAATTATTTTGACGGCTTCGGGTGGTCCATTTAGAGACTTTAGCCCTGAAGCGCTTAAAGAAGTAACTATTAAGCAAGCACTTAACCATCCAAAATGGAGTATGGGTAAGAAAATTTCAATCGACTCTGCAACTATGATGAATAAAGGTTTGGAGGTTATAGAAGCATCATTTTTATTTAATCTTCCTTCAGAAAGGATAGAGGTTTTAATTCACCCACAAAGCATTGTTCATTCCTTTGTAGAATTTATTGATGGAAGCTCATTAACCCAACTGGGTTGCCCTGACATGAGAGTCCCCATCTCTTTTGCTCTAGGCTACCCCCAAAGAATACCGTCCGGTGTAGATGGCATTGATCTAACAAAGCATGAGGCGCTTTCCTTCTCACAGCCGAACCACAAGCTATTTCCCTGCCTTAATTTAGCATACCAAGCATTAAGCGCAGGGCAAAGCTCATGTGTGATTTTAAATGCCGCTAATGAGATCGCTGTTGAGGCTTTTCTGAAAGGCAGGATCATATTTACAAAAATTCACGACGTTGTTAAGGAGGCTATGAATATGGTTGTTACGGAGACGAACTATGAATTAGGTGGCATCATTGACCTTGATAAAGCAGTGCGGGCACGGACCCATGAAATAATAGCTGGCATAGTATAGCATTTTTTTTTCTTTGAATTGACTATAAAGTCGTTTACAGCTGCTTATTTATTGCCTGCACATAGCCAGCGATAAATAAATCAAATAAAAGACGGCAACAAAAAATTTTTAGCGTAGTAGCTTTCCTTCCATTTTAAAAAAAAACACTGACAAAAAATATGCTTATCTGCCAGTAACTTGCATGAAAATTTTCTCCCTTCTTATTGAATTTGCAGTATATAATGGCATTTTGTATCCTACATAATTGCCAATGAAAAAAATACTTAGCCTGGTTTTTGTTGTTCTGAGTTTTTCTATCTTTGCAGCAGATAATTTACGGGTTTCCGACATCAAAGTGGAAGGTCTCCAAAGGATTGACCCCGGCCTCATTTTCAATAACATTCCTTTTGAAATAGATGATCTTATTGAAGACATTGATTTTTCTAAATCCATAAGCCTTATCTACAAAACCGGTCAATTTACGGATGTTGCCATTGAGAGAGAAGGTCAAGTCATTATCATTTCTGTAAGGGAGAGACCGATTATTAATGAAATTAATTTTCATGGAACGGAAAGCTTTCAACCGGAGGCCTTAAAAACAGGTCTCTCGCTGATGAATTTAGCGAGTGGATTGATATTTGATAATGGTGACATCACAAAGGCTGAAAGAGAACTCACCAACCAATATCTTTCTCAGGGGAAATATACGGCAAGCGTTAGAGGGGAGGTTGTCCCGTTAGAAAGAAATAGGGTGGATATTAATTTCTATATAGAAGAAGGCAGGCTGTCTAGAATTAAAGACATAGCTATCGTAGGGAATAAGTCATTTGTCAAGGAGGAGTTATTAGACGAATTCTCTCTTAAAACAACCAATATTATGTCTTGGTGGGAAAAAGATGACAGGTACTCTAAGCAAACACTGACCGCTGATCTAGAAAGATTGCGATCGTTTTATATGAACCAAGGGTTCATGAATTTTAAAATTAATTCTTCTGTAGTTAGTATTTCCAAAGATAAAAAGAAAATCTTTATCGCCGTTACTATAGATGAAGGCGATAAATTCAGCATAGGCAAAGTAAAGCTTAAAGGGGATGTCCCTAAGCATTTAACCCTTTCTGACCTTGAAAAAGATCTTTCTATCTCAGAAGGTGATGTATTTAATAGAAGCAAGGTCAATGAGAGTACATCTAAGGTAGCAAAAAGTTTAGGTAACTTCGGTTACGCATTTGCTAACGTTAGCTCTGTGCCAACGATTGACAAAGACAAACACCGGGTCGACTTTACCTTTTTTATCGACCCAGGAAAGAAAATCTATGTCAGACGCATTAACATTGTAGGAAATGAAAAGACCAAGGATGAGGTCATCCGCAGAGAGTTAAGGCAGCTGGAATCCTCATGGTTTGCTCAGGATAAGGTGGATAGATCGAAAACGCGGCTTACCAGGACACAGTTTTTTGATAGTGTGGATGTGGAAACCCCAGCAGTGCAAGGTGTTTCAGACCAAGTTGATTTAAATATAAAGGTAACCGAGAGAAATACCGGAAAGGTGTCGATTGGCGCAGGTTTGAGTTCTAGTGAAGGGGTTGTCGGTACATTGAGTGTGTCTCAGGACAATTTTCTCGGTACCGGTAATCGGATTGCAACAGGAATCAGTACGGGAGATATTAACAAAGTTTACAGCCTGAGCTTTACTGACCCGTATTGGACCGAAGATGGTGTCTCTCGTGGGTTTAGTGTTTACCACAAAGAAACGAATACCAAAGACCTTGGGACAGGAAAGTACGACACTGCATCCGCAGGTTTTGGTATGAATTTTGGTATACCGTTATCCGAATATGATACCTTGTCTTTTGGCGCAACGATCGATTTGACGGAGTTAAAATTGCAAGCCGACTCTCCTGTGGGCTACAAAAACTATTGTTCTAGTGTTGCATCAGCAGGAAGCCTTAATTGCGATACCGATTCATTGGCTTTTTGGGCAGGCTGGCAAACAGATTCTAGAGACAATATGATTTTCCCAACCAAAGGTTACAAAGTTAGCTTAAACGCAGATGTAACTGCCCCGGTTTTTGATATGCAGTACTACAAAATATCCGCTTCAGGAGAACAGTACTTCCCTGTAACCGAAAAAATTACTACCCGCATAAAAGGGGCTTTAGGGTACGGAGCAAGTTATGGAGATGAAATATTCCCGTTTTTTAAAAATTACACTGTAGGTGGCCAATCAACGCTTAGGGGCTTCAAACAATCTTCCGTGGGTGAAAAAACATTGGATACCAATGGTCAATACATCACTTATGGTGGCGAAAAAATGGTTACATTGAGTGCCGAGACATTTTTTCCTGTACCAGGTATGAAGAACACGGATAGCTTTAGGATGAGCGCATTCGTAGACGCTGGTGGGGTTTTTGAAGATTCTTTTTCCGCATCCGAGATGAGGTACTCCATGGGTATAGGGGCTACATGGCTTTCACCCTTTGGACCACTTAACGTCTCCCTAGCAGCCCCATTGAATGATGATAATTTAGATCAAACAGAGACATTCCAATTTGGAATGGGTACAAACTTTTAAATCAACCTAGGAGCTATTTATGAAAAATTTACTATTAATATTTACCGCTGTTACTCTTAGCGGCTTTTTTAATCCAGCATTCGCAGAAATTAAAATTGGTTTTGTCCAAGTGGATAAAATCCTTAAAGAAGCTCCACAAACTCAAGCTAGTAATAAAAGGTTAGAGAAGGAATTTAAAAGCAAGACGGAAAGTTTAAAAAAAATGATCCAAGGCATACAGAAGGATGAAAAAGATTTTGCTAAAAATAGCCTAACCCTATCCGATAGCGAAAAAGACAAGACCTCACGAAAGTTGCAGCAAGATAAAATTGATGCACAGCGGACCGAAAGAGAGCTAAGAGAAGATATTGACTTAAGAAGGCGTGAAGAGATAAACACCTTGCAAACGAAAGTTAACGAAACGATTGAGAAATTAGCTAAAGAAAATAAATATGACTTAATTGTGTATCAAGGCGTGGCTTATGCATCCCCAGCTATTGATATCACCGATTTGGTTATAAAATCACTGGGTAAATAGTTCTAATCAACCAGGTGATGAGCTCATATTCAATTGAGGAGGTGTGTCAACATATAGGTTCAGATTCTCTTACAGAAAAGGACCTAGTAGTAAAAAAAATAGCCTCGCTCAAAAATGCTGACAGCGACTCAATTTCTTTTTTTACCAGATCATCTTATGCTGAGGATCTGAAAACAACAAAAGCCAAAGTATTAATCATGCGTGAAGAAGACGCTTATTTATGGCAAGGCATGACCATCATTCATCCAAATCCGTACCTTGCTTATGCAAAGCTTACCCAACTATTTAATCCGCGCAAACGCCCTGAGCCCTCTATTGATCTTGGAGCCATTATTGGGAAAGAGGTCAGGATCTCAAAAACGTCTTTTATCGGGCCATTTAACTCCATTGGTCAATTATCAGTTATAGGAGAGGGTGTCGTTATAGAAAGCCATGTAAGTATTGGTTCTAATGTTCATGTTGGTGATAACACCTATATCCACGCCAACGTCACTATTGGAGATGATGTGGTGATTGGAGGTAACTGCGAGATATATGCCTCAGCATCTATTGGTACCGATGGCTTTGGGTACGCCGAACATAACGAGGGAAATTGGGAGAAAATCATGCAGACAGGGTCAGTTATTATTGGAAATAATGTGGATATTGGCTCTAATACAGTTATCGATAGAGGAGCTATAGACGATACGATTATTCAGTCTGGAGTAAAAATTGATAATCAGGTGCAGATAGGGCATAACTGTAATATTGGTGAGAATACGATTATTGCAGGGTGTGTCGGTATTGCAGGAAGTGCCGTTATCGGAAAAGAATGTAAAATTGGTGGTGCCGCAATGATTCTTGGCCATCTTCAAATTGCCGACAAAACTACGGTCTCTCCAGGTACAATGATTACTAAATCAATTACAAAACCCGGTGAAAAATTTACCTCAATTATGCCTTTTTTAAAGCATAGCGATTGGTTAAAATTTGCATCAAAATTAAAACAATTTGGAAAAAAAGATGACTGATATAACGATGAATATTCATGAAATATTGGAGCATTTGCCTCATCGCTACCCGTTTATATTAGTGGACAAAGTAACCCATATTGAATTGGGAAAAGAAATTACGGCCATTAAAAATGTGACGATCAATGAGCCTTTTTTCCCTGGCCACTTCCCATATCACCCAGTTATGCCAGGCGTGCTGATTGTAGAGGCTATGGCTCAAGCGGCAGCGCTGTTATCATTCAAAACCATGAATACTAAACCCAACGAGGACTCCGTTTATTATTTTGCGGGCATTGATAGTGCAAGGTTTAAAAAGCCAGTTGGACCCGGCGATCAGATTGTTTTGAACGTAAAAATTGAGCGTATCTTAAAAGGGATATGGAAATATAAAGGCGTGGCAACAGTAGGTAATGAGGTGGTTGCAGAAGCCAATATGATGTGTATTCTTAAGGAAATTAAGAGTAGTATTAAATGAGCTCACAGGACAATATACATCCCACCGCCATCATTCATAAAGAGGCTAACATTGGTAACAATGTAACTATCGGGCCATATTCTGTTATCGGGGGTGACGTTTCGATAGGCCAGGACACAGTTATTGGTAATAGCGTCACGATCACCGGCAATACCTCTATTGGCTCAAACAATAAAATTTTCCATAGTTCTTCCATAGGCGAGGCGCCTCAGGATAAAAAATACAACGATGAGGACACCAAGCTTATCATTGGCAATAACAATACCATTAGAGAGTTCTGCACCATCAACAGAGGAACAACTCAGGATAAGGGCGAAACAATCATTGGTGATGACAATTGGATTATGGCGTATGTTCACATCGCTCATGATTGCATTATCAAGAACAACTGTATTTTTGCCAATGCCTCCAATATAGCTGGTCATGTCGAAATTGACGATTTTGCTATCCTTGGAGGATTTACCGGCGTGCACCAGTTTTGTAAAATAGGTTCGCATGTTATTACTGCAGTAGGGACAGTGGCTTATAAAGACATCCCCCCTTACATTATTGCTGCTGGTAATGATTCCCATACCCGGCCTAATGGTATCAATGTCGAAGGCCTAATAAGAAGGGGTTTTAGTAAAGAGGCTATTAGTGGAATAAAAAAAGGCTACAAGATTATTTATCGTGAAGGCAACTCTATTGAGGAAGCCGTTAGTCAGCTACATAATTTATCGAAGGAAGTTGCTGAGGTTGCACTTTATATAGATTTCATTAGTAAATCCCAAAGAGGCTTGGTAAGGTAGCTGTGCCTAAAGTTGCAATTCTTGCAGGAGAGCCGTCAGGGGATTTAATTGCAAGTCATTTGATGGCTGATCTAAATAAGCAGTACAAATATATTCAATACATTGGTGTTGGTGGACCCCTGATGAAAAGCAAGGGGTTGAGCAGCTTTTTTGACTATGCCCACCTAAGTGTCCGTGGTTATTTTGAAGTGTTTCGCAATATTATCAAGCTCCGTCAGTTACAAAAAAATCTCATCGACTTTTTAATATCAGAGAAGCCAGATGTATTTATTGGTATTGATGCACCGGATTTTAATTTTGCGATAGAGCGGGCATTAAAAGCAAAAAAAGTAAGGGTTTTTCATTATATTTCCCCGTCTGTTTGGGCGTGGCGTAAAAATAGAATTTTTCAAATGAAAAAAGATATGCATCATTTATTTTCTATTTTTCCACATGAGCTACCCATATTTAAAAAAATTCGATTGCCTGTTACCTATGTCGGCCATCCGCTAGCCTCTAAAATTCCCTTAAAACCAGATGCTATGCTGTCAAGAAAGTTACTTAATATTAGCAAGGTTTCAAAGATTATTGCTTTGCTCCCAGGTAGTAGAATGGGTGAGGTGACGTGGCATCTCGATACCATGCTAAAAACTGCCCAACTAATGCAAAAAAGTTTACCGGAATGCCTCTTTCTTTTACCCGTAAATAATCAGGCTAATTATGGCTATGCACTTAGCCAGCTAAGAAATTATCACGCACTCAATGTAAGATTAATTATTGGACATTCACATGATGTGATTAATGCATCGGATATATGCCTCCTAGCTTCAGGGACGGCATCCTTAGAAGCTGCGCTATATAAAAAACCGATGGTTGTTATGTATAAAACCTCATGGTTTTCATGGTTGATTTTAAAGCGCATGCATTTGATACCTTTCGTGGGTCTTCCTAACATTCTTCTGGGTAAATTATTAGTGCCTGAACTGCTTCAATACGAGGCTTCCCCACAAAAACTTGCTCAAAAGCTATTAGATGTATGCACCGACAAGAAGTATCTGAATAGCTTAAGCGGCGAATATAAAAAATTGCACCTATCGCTTAAAAAAAATACCTCCCAATTAATTATTGATCAATTAAACCGGTATCTTAAATGACCGTAATTTGTGGAGTGGATGAAGCGGGAAGAGGACCTTTAGCTGGGCCGGTGTTTGCCGCAGCAGTCATACTTGATCCGAATAAAAGCATTCAAGGCTTAAAAGACTCCAAAAAACTTTCACCCTCTCAGCTAGCGTCCGTATATGTAGATATCATGCAGTATGCTACCGAGGTGTCTTACGCCACAGCAAGTGTTAGCGAGATCGATGACATCAACATTCTTCAAGCGAGTTTATTGGCAATGAAGCGTGCCATTCTTAAACTATCCAACACACCCGATCACGTGTTGATCGATGGTCAATATTGCCCAAAAATAGGGCACATGAGCATGAGCGCGGTGATAAAAGGCGACTCTAAGCACCAGGAAATATCGGCTGCCTCTATTATCGCAAAAGTGGAAAGGGATAAACATATGATGGAGTTAGACCGACAATTTCCGCTCTATAATTTTAAGCAACATAAAGGCTACCCAACCAAGGAGCATATCCGCTTAATTAGAGAGCATGGGGTATCTGATGTTCATAGGAAGACTTTTAAGCCGGTGAGCGATTTATTAATTTAATAAAAAGATACAAAGTTTTTTATTTATGTCCGGAAGTGCTCGTTTGCGCCAAGCATCAATTGATTGCGAAATAATCTGTTCCGACGGCGTCGTTAGATCAATGGAGAGGCTGAGCATAATATCTGACTCAAGCGTCTTAACTAAATCTGCTAACAGATCATTATTTCGATAAGGCGTCTCAATAAATATCTGTGTCTCCTTAGTATTTCTTATAGCTTTTTGCATGCTTACCAAGCGCTCATTCCGTTCGGTTTTATCTTTGGGTAAATACCCGATAAATCGAAAATTTTGCCCATTAAATCCTGAGCTCATTAAGGATAAAATAATCGATGATGGACCCACTAAGGGTTTGATACAAATATGATGTAGATGCGCATAAGCGACTATCTTGTTTCCTGGGTCCGCAATACAAGGAGTTCCTGAGTTAGACAAAAGACCCATACTTTCACCGTTAAAAATAGGAGCTAACATTGCTTTAATGGCAAGTTGATCTGTTTTTTGTGTATTTGGAAACAGTATAAGTTCCTGCAAGCTCTTTTCTAGACCCAGTTTTTTGAGCATTTTTCTTGCAGGCTTTTCATTTTCCACAATAAAATGAGACAAATGAGCTAATTGTCTTTTTTGTTCGTGTATTAAGAATTCTTGACCTGCATCCTGGTCCAGGGATGTTGGAATTAAAAATAGCGTTCCGTAAGGACTATTTTTATTGGCCATGAAAATCGATTTCTAGGCTTCTAAGTATTTTAGATAAGGCAATAAGAGGCATACCTATAATAGCGCTTGGATCGGAGCTTTTGACTGAGTCAAGAAGACTTATACCGAGACCCTCTGACTTAATGCATCCTAAGCATCCAATGGGGTTTTCATACGTCAAATAAGCATCCGCCTCTTTACCGCTGTAAGGCCTATATCGGACTTCTATGGTCTCAATAGCCTCAAAGTGCTGTTGGCTGTCTTCGTTTTTAACACATACGGCACTATGAAATAATACGGTTTGCCCACTTAGTTTTATTAGCTGGTTATACGCCTCTGAGTAATTAGATGGCTTTCTAATTTGCTGACCATTCAATTCTGCGGTTTGATCTGAACCAATAACGTAGCTTTTATTATTAGCCAGCGATACTTTCTGTGCTTTTAAGTTTGCTATTCTTATCGCACTATCTTTCGCGCTTTCTCCGTCTTTAGTCGATTCATCCACTAAGGGAGAAATAATCTCAAAAGCAGGAATTAAGCGTGCAAGCAATTCCTTGCGATAAACAGAGGAAGACGCAAGGATTATTTTGCTCATACTTTACGATTGTTGAATTTCTAAAAGTGTTTCGTTAGGAGAAACACTGTCCCCCTTAGCTACATGAATCGCCATGATCGTCCCATTTTTAGGTGCTTGTATTTCATTTTCCATCTTCATGGCTTCAATAACTACCAAGCCATCTCCGGCTGAAACTTTATCACCGACACTAACTTTTATCTCGACAATGGTTCCCGGCATGGCCGTAGTGACACATCCCTCATGATTGGGTTTTGGTCTAGCAGAGGCCGACTTTCCAGAGCCCTTTGCTTTTTCACCAGTCGATGATTGTGTATTAGGGTTGATTAATATTTCGTCCAAGGTCTCAACCAACACTTCTTCTGATATCCCGTCCACCGAAACATAAAAAGGTCTTTCCGCTTCGCCGGCATGGCCTGAACCAGTCAGCTTGATATGGTATGTTTCGCCGTGAAGCGTAATATTAAATTCTGAAGGAGCGTAATGATCCCCTTGTTTTAATACTTCCGCCTTATCTAATAATTCTTCTGGCTGGAGGGTGCCAGCATTTCGCTCCTGAAGAAAGGTCGTAGCGATATCAGGAAACATCGCGTACGTTAAAATATCTTCATCTGTCTTGGCAAATGACTCTGCCTTAACCCGTAAATTTGCCACCTCTGGCTTTAATTTATCTGCAGGTCTGCAGGTAATAGGTTGCTGATCTCCAATTGCCTTTGCTTGAATATCTTTGTTAATTTCCCCAGGCGCCTTACCGTATTGACCAAGAAAATAATTTTTAACCTCAGTGGTTATCGATTTATATCGCTCACCGGTAATGACGTTTAATGCGGCTTGAGTCCCAACAATCTGTGAGGTTGGTGTCACTAGAGGCGGGTATCCTAAGTCCTCTCGAACTTTAGGTATTTCTTTCAAAACTTCATCCATACGGTGAAGCGCACCTTGATCTTTTAGTTGGCTAGATAGATTAGAAATCATGCCCCCTGGAACTTGATTGACCAATACCCGCGGATCTAGACCAGTGAATTCTGATTCGAATTGCCAGTATTTTTTTCGCACCTCTTTTAAGTATTGGCTAATTTCCTCTAGGCCAACAAGGTCTATGTCTGTTTTGTAACCCATCCCCTCAAGCGCCACAACAATTGATTCGGTCGTTGGATGGCTTGCACCTTCGGAAAAGCTCGAGTTACAGGTATCAATCATGGTTGCCCCAGCGTCTACTGCTGCCATTAGGTTTAATGAGGCAAGCCCTGAGGTTGCGTGGCTATGGATATGAATAGGAATGCTAATATTTTTAACCAAGGCTTCTACTAAGTCCTTTGTGACTTTTGGTGTTAGTAGACCAGCCATGTCTTTAATCGCTAAGGTATCGCTCCCTAAGGCTTCAATTTTTTTTGCCAGCGATACAAAATACTCAATATCATGCACAGGCGATGTTGTATAGCTTATCGTGCCTTCGGCATGTTTTTTGTATTTTTTTACCGCCTTAATGGATAGCTCGATATTTCGAATGTCGTTCATTGCATCAAACACTCGGAAAATATCCACACCGTTATCTGCTGATTTCTTTACAAACAAATCCACAACGTCATCAGAATAATGCCTATAACCTAATAAATTTTGACCACGCAGCAACATCTGAATTTGGCTGTTAGGCAAGGCTTTCCTTAACTTGATCAAGCGCTCCCATGGATCTTCCTTGAGATAACGAACACAGGCATCAAATGTTGCCCCCCCCCATGCTTCGATGGACCAGAAATTTTGATTATCTAGTTGAGGGCAAATGGGCAGCATATCTTCCGTTCGCAGTCGAGTCGCTATATGGCATTGATGCCCATCCCTAAGAACCAGCTCTGTTATATTAATTTTTTTCATAGTGGTATTATATCCCTTCGTGCGCCGCAATTGCCGCAGCAATAGCAGCTGCAATAATATCAGGCGACATTTCGTCTTCGTAATCGATTAGCTCTGGATGGCTTTCAACAAAGCTTGTATTAAAGTTTGCATTAATAAAGAGTTCATTTTTTAAGATTTCTTTATAGTACGGAATAGTGGTTTTTACTCCAAAGAGTCCAATATCACCTAATGCACGACTTCCTCTTTTTATGGCATCATCCCAATTAAGGGCCCATACCGTTAACTTCGCACACATTGAGTCATAGTAAGGTGGAATAACATAGCCCGTGTAGATGGATGCATCTGTTCTTACCCCAGGGCCTCCGGCAGCAAAATACCTCGTAATCTTTCCGAAAGAGGGGAGAAAATCCTGTTTTGGATCCTCAGCATTAATGCGGAATTCAATAGCAAAACCTCTGTAACTAACTTCCTCTTGCGAATACCTTAAGTCCATGCCACTGGCAATGCGTATCTGCTCTTGCACAATGTCTATGCCGGTGATAGTTTCTGTAATGGTATGTTCTACTTGAATCCTGGTATTCATTTCCATGAAATAAAAATTATCGTCAATGTCTAATAAAAATTCTACAGTACCAGCATTTTCGTAATTTACGGCTTTAGCGGCCTTAACTGCTAAATGGCCAATATAATTTCTTTGGTCTTCAGACAATTGCGGCGATGGAGCTATTTCTATTAACTTTTGATTTCTTCTTTGAATAGAGCAGTCTCGCTCAAATAAATGAATGGTTTGACCCTTTTGGTCAGCCAAAATTTGGACCTCAATATGTTTAGGTGTAACCACACATTTCTCAATAAATAATTCAGGGCTACCAAATGCCTTCGTTGCTTCGGAGATCACGCGATCATAGTTTGATAATAATTCCTTTTCATTGTCACAGCGTCTTATGCCACGACCACCACCACCATTCGTTGCTTTTAGCATGATAGGATAGCCAATAGATTGGGCAATAACTACCGCCTCATCGAGATCTTTTATATTGCCTTCACTTCCAGGAATAACCGGAACACCTGCTTCTATCATTGCTTTTCTGGCTTGAATCTTATCCCCCATGCGAGAGATTACAGTGTCGTTAGGCCCAATAAATTTTATGCCCCTTCTTTTACATATAGCCGCCAATTCTGGGTTCTCAGAGAGAAATCCATAACCCGGATGAATAGCATCGCATCGAGCCGTTACGGCAGTATTAACAATTCTATGAGCATTGAGATAACCCGATAATGGATCACTACCAATCCGATAGGACTCATCTGCTTTTTTTACATGCAAAGCATGACGGTCAGCTTCAGAGAAAATAGCAACACTGGTAATACCCATTTCCTTGCATGCCCTAATAATTCGGACCGCAATTTCCCCTCGATTTGCTATTAATATTTTTTGGATCAAGAACAGGCTTCCTTCGTTTGTTAGTATGGTTATTGCTAGCCGTAAAGACAAATATACTCATTAAGCTAGCCTCCGATTATACCATGTTGATAAATTTATCAAATATAATAGCGTGAAAGCTTTTTAAATCTTTAATTAGCAAAAAAAAGGCATTTTGTGATAAAATCGCGCATTAAATTTTCAACGTAGTATCCTAATAAACATATAGGCTTAAGGAGTAAACATGGCTGTTCAAAAAAGTAAGAAATCTTCATCAAGAAGAAATATGCGTCGATCGCATGATAACTTATCTGCTCAACCTTTGGCTGTAGAACCAACTACTGGTGAAATTCATTTAAGACACCATGTGAGCCCATCTGGTTTTTATCGAGGTAAGAAGGTTATCGAAGTTAAGACGGATTAAGTGATTAATCAAGCTATATGACTTCACAATCAATAGCAATTGATGCAATGGGTGGTGATGTTGGACCCAGCGTCACTATCCCTGCCTCCCTGGACGCATTAAAACGGCACCCTAATCTTCACATTATCTTAGTTGGGAACCAGGCTGTTATTGAGGCCTTATTAAAAACCTATCACGCAGAAACTCACCAACGAATAAGCATAAAGTCGACATCCCAGGTTGTTCTGATGGATGAATCACCACAAAGCGCACTAAAAAATAAAAAAGACTCCTCGATGCGAGTCGCCATTAACCTTGTTAAAGATGGCGAGGCTGAGGCATGCGTGAGTGCAGGAAACACGGGTGCGTTGATGGCAACTGCCCGGTTTGTCCTTAAAACGTTAAAAGGCATTGATAGACCTGCCATTGCATCCAGTTTACCAAATCAAAAGGGCACAACTTGCATGCTTGATCTTGGAGCAAACGCCGATTGTACGCCGGAACAATTACTGCAATTTGCGATTATGGGGTCTATGCTTACCACAGCCCACACAAAGAAAAAGAAACCTACTATTGGCTTACTCAATATAGGAAGCGAAGAGATCAAGGGTAATGAAGTCGTGAAACAGGCAGCCATCCTCATCAAAAATAGTCATTTAAATTTTTATGGTAATGTTGAAGGTAATGATATCTTTAAGGGCACTACGGATGTGGTGGTATGCGATGGATTTGTAGGTAATATTGCATTGAAGACTACGGAAGGTTTAGCACGGATGATGGGTAGATTTTTATCCGAAGAATTTAAGCGTAACTGGCTAACAAAAATAATGGGTATCATTGCTATTCCTGTGCTCAAAGCATTTAAACGCCGTCTGGATCCCAGAAGATATAATGGTGCATCATTTCTTGGTCTAAACGGTATAGTCATTAAAAGCCATGGCGGAACCGATGCCTATGGGTTTCGCTATGCCATAGAAACCGCGATAGAAGAGATAGAGAGTAAAATTATTGAGAACATAAAAAAACAACTTGACATTGAGTTTTCGGTTAAATAAATGAATCATTCAAAAATTATAGGCACGGGTAGTTATTTGCCGGAAAAAATACTGACCAACAAAGAGCTGGAGAGCAGTCTAGACACCACGGATGAGTGGATTACCTCCAGAACGGGCATCAAAGAAAGGCATATTGCCGGTCCTGGAGAAAAAACCAGTGACTTTGCTTATGAAGCTGCCTTAAAAGCCATTACTTCAGCTAACATCACCCCCGGCGATATCGACCTCATCATTTTAGCCACAACCACCCCAGATAAAATTTTTCCCAGCACGGCTTGTACGGTGCAAGCTAAATTAGGTATAAAGGAATGTCCTGCCTTTGATATTCAGGCCGTATGTACCGGATTTGTATACGCTCTATCGATAGCCGATAAATTTATAAAGACCAATAGCGCTAAAAATGTCTTGGTTATTGGCGCTGAACGCATGTCATCTATTGCTAATTACACAGATCGAAGTAATGCGATTTTATGGGGAGATGGGGCAGGGGCTGTCATATTAAGTGCTTCTAATGAAGTTGGCATTATATCCACCCATATTCATGCAGCCGGAAATCATGAAGAATTATTGCATGTTCCTCGTCATGATAAGGCATCGAATATAGCGGATACCATCGAGATGAAAGGCAACCAAGTTTTTAAAATGGCCGTCAATACGCTCGATAAGATTGTCGATGAAACGCTTGAAAATAGTGGCATAACCAAGGCGGAGATTGACTGGTTGGTACCTCATCAGGCGAACATTCGCATCCTTGAGGCTACGGCTAAAAAATTGGATATGAGCATGGATAAGGTCATAGTGACTATTGATCGTCATGGAAATACCTCGGCCGCATCAATCCCATTAGCCCTAGATGAAGGCGTTAGGTCGGGAAAGATCCGCAAGAATCAAATTATTTTAATGGAGGCGTTTGGTGGCGGTTTTACTTGGGGCTCGGCCTTAGTTAAGTATTAAATTCATGAAAAATTATACAATTTTATTTCCAGGTCAAGGATCGCAATCCATCGGGATGATGGATTCGTTTTCCACTAACGCGATCGTCAAAAGTACTTTTGACGAAGCGGCGGAACACCTAAAAAAAGATTTTTGGAGCATGGTTGCTGTAGAGAATAGCGCCATCCATCAAACAGAAAATACTCAACCCATCATGCTTATAAGCGGCATTGCGCTTTGGCGATTGTTGGGCTCTTTAGGTATCAATAAACCAATATCTTTGGCGGGACATAGCCTTGGTGAATTTACTGCCCTAGTTGCGGCCGGCGTCATCAGTTTTGCCGAGGCTTTAGATCTAGTGACTCAAAGAGCTAAGCTTATGCAAAGTGCAGTTCCAGATCAGATAGGTGCAATGGCGGCTATACTAGGACTGGAAGATGAAGCCGTTGTGCGTGTATGTCAAGCCGTACAATCCGACGAAGTGATGGAGCCAGTAAATTTTAACTCACCAGGACAAGTGGTCATAGCGGGGCATCGAAACCTCATTGAGCAATCATTAGATAGCTTTAAGGAGGCAGGGGCTAAAAGAGCAATATTACTGCCAGTCAGCGTCCCCTCTCATTGCAGCTTAATGATTCCTGCATCCAATCGGTTTCGCGAGTTTCTCGCTCCCATGCATTTTAACGCGCCAGAACTGCCCATCATTCATAATGTCGATGGACAAAGCTATAATCAAAGTAATGACATTAAAGAAGCGCTAATTAAGCAACTCTTTCATCCTGTGCAATGGACGCAGAGCATCGCCTCCATAATCAGCCAGGGCACTACCACCCTCATTGAATGTGGACCAGGAAAAGTATTAACCGGACTTAATAAGCGTATGAATAAAGAGGGGTTGAATTTAGCGACAGATAATTTAGAGGCAATGCATACAACGATAGACTTAATCAATGGGTAAAAAACTATGACACAACTTTTAACAGGAAAGACCGTTCTGGTGACTGGAGCTAGCAGAGGAATAGGTGCCGCTATTGCATTAGAGTTAGGCAATCAAGGGGCTCGTGTATATGGGACGGCGACTTCAGAGCAGGGCGCTTTAAGTATCACGAAGGTGTTTACGGAGCATAAGATTAATGGTCAGGGCTTAGTCCTTAATGTGAATGACAATGCATCCATTCAGGCAACAATAGACCGCATAAATCAAGATGCAGGAACCATTAATATTCTAGTCAATAATGCCGGGATCACTAAAGATACCTTACTGATGCGGATGAAGGATGAGGATTGGGATGCCGTGATTAGCACCAATTTAACTTCCGTGTACAAATTAAGTCAGCAGGTTATTAAATCCATGATGAAAGAACGGTATGGAAGAATTATTAATATCACGTCAGTCGTTGGTCATATGGGCAATGCAGGACAGACAAATTATGCCGCTACCAAGGCAGGTATTGACGGCTTTACTAAATCGTTAGCCAAGGAAATTGGAAGTCGTGGCATTACGGTAAACAGTGTGGCACCGGGTTTTATTGATACGGATATGACAAAAGCACTGAGCGAGGAACAGCGAGCAGCCTTATTAACGCATATTCCATTGTCCAGGTTAGGGCAGGCATCGGACATTGCGCATGCGGTGACTTTTTTAGCCTCTGATCAGGCATCCTATATCACCGGTGAAACGATTCATGTAAACGGTGGTATGTTGATGGTTTGATGGTTTTTATGGAATGAATCATCAAAATAAGTTAACTTTTTGTAAAATAGTTAGCTAAATAGTATATTCATTTGATAAAATACCACCTTTCCTAATTTTAAGTTTTTTAATAAAGGGGTACACAGATGTCAGACATCGAACTAAGAGTAAAAAAAATTGTTTCTGAGCAACTAGGGGCTGATGCAACTGCAGTAAAAAATGAGTCTTCATTTATTGATGATTTAGGCGCTGATTCGCTAGATACAGTTGAGTTAGTTATGGCTTTAGAAGAAGAGTTTGACACTGAAATTCCTGATGAAGATGCTGAGAAAATCACGACGGTTCAGCAAGCAATAGACTACATCAACAAAAATCTTCCTTAATATATATGGCCTGGTTGAATAATTTTAGCCAGGTTTTATTATGAGCAAAAGAAGAGTTGTTGTAACCGGCTTAGGCCTAGTTACCCCAGTTGGAATAGGAGTTGCAGAGACCTGGAAAAACATCGTCGCAGGTGTATCTGGCATCTCCACCATCACAAAATTCGATACCACTAATTTCTCATCCAAAATTGCAGGCGAAGTCAAAAACTTCGATCCGTTACTCGTGCTGAGCGCTAAAGAAGCTCGCCGTATGGATACCTTCATTCAATACGGATTAGTTGCAGGTGATGAAGCCATTAAAGATTCTGGATTTATCGTTAACGATGAAACCGCGGAGCGCATTGGCGTTTCTATAGGCTCAGGCATTGGAGGGATTGGTTTAATCGAATCCACCAGTGATATTTTTGATGAGGGCGGACAACGCAAGGTATCCCCCTTCTTCATTCCCGGCACTATCATCAATATGATCTCGGGTAATTTATCTATCATGCATGGCTTAAAAGGCCCTAACGTAGCAATAGTGACGGCATGTACTACCGGAACCCATTCTATTGGCGATGCCGCCAGGATGATTGAGTACGGTGATGCTGACATTATGGTTGCCGGAGGATCCGAGGCGGCCATAACCGAGCTTGCTGTAGCAGGCTTTGCTTCGGCAAAAGCATTATCATCAAGAAATGATGACCCAGCTACCGCATCAAGACCGTGGGACATGGATCGCGAAGGTTTTGTTATCGGTGAGGGTGCAGGGGTTATGGTGCTAGAAGAGTATGAGCAAGCAAAAAAAAGAGGCGCTAAGATATATTGTGAATTATCCGGCTATGGCATGAGTGCCGACGCCTATCATATTACCGCACCAAGTATTGATGGGCCAAAACGTTCAATGAATAATGCCCTGAAGAATGCAGGCATCAATCCTGATCAAATCCAATATGTTAATGCCCATGGGACATCAACCCCACTAGGCGACTTAAACGAGACGAACGCGATTAAGGAAACTTTCGGCAACAGTGCATACCAAATCGTCGTTAATTCTACTAAGTCTATGACTGGTCACTTGCTCGGTGGAGCCGGAGGGATTGAATCCGTATTTACGGCACTGGCGATTTATCATCAAATATCACCCCCCACTATCAATATTTTTAATCAAGATCCTGCGTGTGACCTTGATTATGTGGCTAACACTGCAAGGGAAATGAAAATTGACGTCGCCCTTAAAAATAATTTTGGTTTTGGGGGAACAAATGGCAGCCTGGTTTTCACCAAAGTGTAAATCCCCCTTTTGTTGTGAATGACAATTTTTTAATCAACGGTCAATTATCGGGCGGCTTAAATCCTTTTGATCGTGGCTTAGCATTTGGTGATGGGGTTTTCAGGACTTTTATGGTTTTGCATGGCAAGCCTCAGCATTGGAGCTACCATGAAGAAATACTCCGCCACGATGCCAATGCCCTAGGTATAAAAATTCCTCCCTCAAAAACCTTAGAGAACGACATAGAGCAACTGTTCCCAAGTGAAGGGACATTTATTGCTAAATGGATCATTACCCGCGGCTATTCTGAGAGGGGTTATCGCATTCCCAAGACCATAACGCCGAATAGAATTCTGCTAAAAAGCGACTACCAACCATTAGCTTTATCCGTGTATGAAGACGGGGTGACATTAGAGGTCAGCACTATCCCTGTCGCATCCCATTTGCTATTAGGGCCAATAAAACATCTCAATCGATTAGATAATGTCATGGCTAAGGAAGGATTAAGCGCATCGATGTTTGATGCTATTATGTTAGATGATGCAGGCAACGTGAATGAGTGCATTAGCCATAATATTGTTGCGCGTTATGGCAACACATTGCATTTACCACAACAAAAAAAAGGTGGAGTTTCTGGGGCGTCTCAACTGATCATTCTTCGTCACGCAAAAGAAATGGGCTACACATGTGTGCCAACGACGATGTCGCTAGCCACTTTATTTCAGGCGGACGAGATTGTTATAACCAACGCGATTAATGGTGCCATCCCAGTGAAACAAATACAAAGGAAACCATGGAATTCCACAAAACTAGCTTATGACATTAATACCTTATTTAAAAAAATTAAGTAACCACCCCCTCATCGTTAAACGCAAGTTTTTTCTGCTGCTGCTGCTGGTAGTTTTTTCGACGATGACTTATCCGTTTACACCGATGCATATTACCGAGAGCAATGCGACGTTAGAGATTAATTCAGGCAGTAATTTAAATCAAATTACCAGTCAATTGGTGGAGATGAATATACTGAAAGACTCCTTTCGATTTAAAGCGCTCGCCTTTGTTACAGGCAATCAAACGAAACTCAAGAAAGGCTATTATAAGATTCCGGACAGCATTACCCCATTAGGACTCCTAAGTATTTTAGTAGACGGAAAAGAGATGTTATTCCCCATAACCTTGGTGGAAGGATCTACGTTCAAACAGATTGTTGAGCTGATAGATAATAATGCTAATATTAAAAAAACCATTGCTGGCTTTGACGAACAAAAAATACTGCAGTTAATGGGAGCAGAGGAGCCGTATGTGGAAGGACTTTTCTTCCCCGATACGTATTACTTTTATAAAAATACGACGGATCTGGAAATCTTGACTAATGCGTACAATGTGATGAAATTAAAAATTCATTTTTTATGGGAAAATCGCACCGAAGACTTACCCTACAGTTCATCCTATGAGGCGATTATTGTGGCTTCAATTATTGAAAAAGAGTTAGGCGTTGAATACGAGGCACCGGAAATTGCAGGCGTCTTTGTTAATCGCTTGCGGGCTAATATGCGCTTACAAAGCGACCCTACGGTTATCTATGGTATGCAAGAGAGCTTTAAAGGTAATATAGGCAAAAGAGATCTCCGAGCAGATACTACGCACAATACCTACACCAGAAAAGGGATCCCACCATCACCGATATCCCTACCAAGCCTCGTTTCACTGGAAGCAGCATTAAACCCTGCCACAACCGGATATTTTTATTTTGTAGCCAAAGGGAATCGTATGCATCATTTTTCTAAAACCCTAAAAGAGCATAATAGGGCCGTTAATACATACCAAAGAAGAAAATGAATCACGCATTATTTATTACGCTAGAAGGAGTTGACGGTGCGGGTAAAACCACCCACATTCATTTTATTGAAGCATATTTCCGCAACAAAAAATTGCCGTTTTATATGACACGAGAGCCAGGGGGAACAGAACTTGGTGAGAAGCTGAGACAGCTTTTACTACATGAGAAGATGGATGCGTTAACTGAGACCTTACTGATGTTTGCTGCGCGGTGTGAGCACATCCAAACCATCATCAAACCGAAGCTCGATAAAGGCATCATAGTAGTCAGCGATCGTTTTACCGATGCCACCTATGCCTACCAAGCCGGTGGCAAGGGTGTCGATTCCCAATCCATTGATGTGCTAAAGGACTTAATACAAAAAGACCTTGAGCCCGATCTCACTTTTCTTTTTGATTTGCCGGTAGAGATCAGTATGGAACGATTAAAAGATACCAGGGCAATGGATAAATTTGAGAGAGAAGCACCTTCCTTTCACCAAGCTATTCGTACTACCTATCTCGATCTCGCCCAATCTCATGCGAAGCGTTTCCATGTGTTAGATGGGACGCAATCGATACCGGCTATTCAGGAACAGATAAAAAATACCCTCGATAGGCTGACCTTATGAGGCAATACCCTTGGTATCAGGACGCATGGGAAGAGCTATTCGACCACCTAGAGCGATTACCACACGCAATCATTATTCACGGTCAAGATGACTCGGTGTGCGATGATTTTGCGCAAAGTTTATGTGATGCGTTGTTATGTCAAAATCGGGTAAAAGACAATGCCTGCGGGTCTTGCGAGAATTGTTTATGGACAAAAAATAAAACCCATCCTGACTTTTTTTCGGTTGATGCAGAAGGGAGTGAGGCAACGGAAAAGTTAATTCCCGTAGACATCATTCGGACGTTAAAAAGCTTCTTTGAGCTTACACCCCATCAGGCAAAAGGAAAAAAAGTCGCCTACATTGCTCAAGCCCACCGGATGAATAGACAGGCAGCTAATGCGCTCTTAAAAATTGTCGAAGAACCACCAAATGATTGCGTGATTATTTTAAGCACCAGCAAACTCGATGCCATTATTCCTACAGTAAAAAGTCGGTCACGATTACTTCATCTCCATAAGCCTAGCAAACAAGATGCGCTGGATTATCTCAGCACACTGAATCACGACCTGGATGATAGTGCCCTCGCGTTTTTTAGTAACTCACCGGTTACTGCTATCAATGAACGAGAAACTTACGACCAAGCGAAAGCCATCGTCCGAGCGCTCAGTGACGGTAAATTACTCAGTCCGGATGCAGTAAAAAGTCAGTGGCTAGATTATGGCTTGCCGTGGTTGGTGACGGTGATGCAAAAGTGGAGCTATGATTTATTTTTGTATAAACTGACTAAGGAAATTACCTATTTTCCCGCAGAAAAAATGGTGCTGGAAAAACTTGCTTCACAATCGAACTTATCCAATATGCTGATATTTCAAAAAAAATTGAACGAGCTAAAAGCTTATGCATCCAAACCGGTGAACAAGGAGATAAATATGGATGTAATGATGATGGAATACAGGAAGATTTTTCACTAATTTATGTATATCGACTCCCATTGCCATATTAATTTTCCTGAGCTCCATGAACGCATGGATGCAGTGCTATCCTCTATGGAGGATCATAAGGTTTCGCACGCACTCTGTGTAAGTGTCACACTGGATAAATTTCCCGACATTCTTGCCTTAGCTAATCAGAAACAACATATTTTTGCCTCTGTGGGTGTTCACCCAGATTATGAAAATATTACGGAGCCCACCGTGGAGCAATTAGTTGATCTTTCTCGGCATGAAAAAGTCGTCGCGATAGGAGAAACCGGACTGGATTATTTTAGGCTCAAAGGAGACCTAACCTGGCAACGAGAGCGATTTAGAACCCACATTCAGGCAGCCGTTGCAGCTAATCTCCCGCTTATCATTCATACGCGACAAGCACCGGAAGACACCATCCGTATTATGAAAGAAGAGCAAGCAGATAAGGCCAAAGGGGTTATGCATTGCTTTACTGAGTCCTACGAAATGGCAAAACAGGCAATGGACTTGGGATTTTTTATTTCCTTTTCGGGCATCATCACGTTTAAAAATGCCGAAGACTTAAGGGCAACAGTCAAAAAAATACCGCTAGAAAATATGTTGATCGAGACCGACTCACCTTACCTTGCTCCCGTACCGAACCGTGGAAAAATGAACGAGCCATCAAATGTCATTTACGTGGCAGAAAAAATTGCGGAAATTAAAAATATTTCAGTAGAGGAAGTGGCGGAAGCTACCACCTATAACTTTAGTCAGCTATTTACCAAATGCCATTTAAGCTAACTATCCTAGGATCAGGTTCCAGCGCAGGTACCCCAGTAGTCGGTTGTGATTGTATCACATGCCAATCACCAAACCCGAAGAACAACCGTACCCGATGTTCTAGTATCATTCACTTAGCAGACGGTAAAAATATTTTAATCGACACCAGTCCTGACTTGCGTATGCAATCCCTTAGAGAGTCGATTACCCGTGTGGATGCCGTCTTATTCACGCACCACCATGCCGACCATTGTCATGGTATTGATGACTTAAGGGCTTTTTGCCAAATTAATAAAATACAAATACCACTGTTTGGTAGTGAATATGTGATGGATCAATTACAACAGAAATTCGGCTATGCTATGGTCGAGCCCAAAGGCTTTTGGGAAATTCCTGTGTTAAAACCGCACTCCGTAGCTAGCGCTTTCGAACTCTTCGGGCAAACCATTACGCCTATTCCTCTTTACCATGGTAAGTCACTGATTAACGGCTACCGAGTGGGTAATATGGCTTACCTCACGGATGTTTCTGACATACCGGAAAAGTCTATGCAACTCCTTGAAGGGTTGGATGTCTTATTGCTAGATTGCTTACGATTTAGATCGCATCATACCCATTTCAATTATGATGAGAGCATAGCTGCGGCTAGCAAGATTAATGCGGCCAGCACCTACTTAATTCACATGACCCATGAGATGGAATATGAGGCCCTGCAAAAGAAACTGCCTGAGGGTATCTATGCAGGCTACGATGGTTTAAAATTATCTATTAATTAATTAACGATATGGAAAAAAATGATGAAGATGTATAAATTTTTTGCAGTCCTTTTTTTATCGACGGTGCTCTTTTCACAGGTGTACGCTGAACCGAAAAGGGTTTATACCGAAGACGAGTTTATTAATGTATTCAGTGGTAAGCCAAAGTCCAGAATAGTAAGGTACCTGGGAGAGCCGGATAATAAAAGCATCTCCATCAAACCTAAGGGAGCCAATTCAGTGGTGGGCTCAAAAATACGTATTGATCAAGAGAAAAAAGATAAGGCGAAGGTAGAGATGTGGTACTACAATAATGTGGTGGAATACGCACCAAACAAAACCTATAAATTTGTTGAGCTAACTATGATGAATGATCGAATCGTCAATATTGGTTTCTTTAATCAGTAGGCATGAGTCAAAAAAAAACCACCCGCGGGTGGTTTTTTTATGTACTTAATATGCCGTAATTATTTCAACATACCTGCTACTTTTTCAGATATCAGTCCAAATACCGATCCCAATACAAAAGATAATGAGGTTACGATAATCGGGTTGGCTAAGTCTAATGCAATAAGATTTGCACCTTCCATACCTAGTGCATCATTAAACCCTGTGCCCATTAATAAAAAACCAAAGGTAGCTGCATAACCAAATACGTTCGCAGGTACGTTGTTTAATTTATCAAAAGCAGTCAGTCCATACACAGTTAATCCAACAGCTATTGGAGCGGCAATACCTACAGCAAGATAGTCATCGAGTAACGCAACGATACCCACTGCAATTGCTGCCATAACAGCACCATAAATGGTAGCCGATATAGTTTTTGTTAACGCATCTTTTCCCACTGTAAAGTAAGCACCCCAAGCAATAAATCCAGCCCATACTAAAACACCGGGTATAACATTAAGAGCCAAGTAAGTCCAAACTAAGGCGGTTATTCCTAAACTAACACCTAAAGCATTTTTCATTGTATTTCCTCCAGTTGATTTACAAGTAAAACGTTTAAAAGTACCTCTACTTTAATTGCACAATTAAAAGCAATTACACCAAATTGACACAACATTAGAAATGTGTCAAGTTATACTGAATGTGAAATGCATATGATAAACAGTAATTTTAATTTAGGGGCCAGATATTTATGGATGATATCAAAGAAGGGGCTAGTCAATTTTTTCACGGGGGATGCCCTCATGACTGTCCTGATACATGCTCAATGGTCTACGAAGTAAGGGCAATATAAATAGACGCACAGGCGAGTATCGGCAGGCAATTAGAGCGCATCAATGCCTCCTACCAGAAGCTAACAAACAAAACCTTACCGCTAACCGACGAGGCTAATCTTGTCGAGTCTTTTGATGCGTGCCTATATCCTATTGCCAGCCATGACCATCTATCCCTTTTTAATTATGCCAATACGGCGGCATTAGCCTTATTTAAAACTAGCCTCAACGACATCATCGGTGTCCACTCCACTGCATCGGCACCGGATTTTGCTCAGCAAGAGCGCGAACTATTACTGGCAACAGTAACCCAGTATGGTTACTCAGAGAACTACCAAGGTACGCGAACAGCATTTGACGGCACGTTATTTCAAATCCATAATGCCACGGTGTGGAATATAATCGATGAATCTGGCCATTATCACGGCCAAGCCGTGTTAATTTTTGAGCATACCTACCTATGAGTAAAAAAAATTCACCTGCAAAGGTGTTGTTCGCCAGTCTGGCGGGAACCACGATAGAATTCTTTGATTTTTATATCTATGCCAATGCGGCGGTCTTAGTCTTCCCTGCATTATTTTTCCACGCATCGAATCCGACCACCGAGATGCTGCAGTCCTTAGCCACTTTCTCGATAGCTTTTTTTGCTAGACCTCTAGGGTCGGCATTTTTTGGTCATTTTGGTGACCGCATTGGACGCAAGGCAACCTTGGTTGCCGCGTTATTAACGATGGGTATTTCTACCGTAGCAATCGGCTTATTACCGACCTATCACACCGTAGGTATACTTGCCCCCATCCTCCTAATCATCTGCCGTTTTGGTCAAGGATTTGGCTTGGGTGGTGAGTGGGGTGGGGCGGTCTTATTGGCAGTGGAAAATGCACCACCAGAGAAAAAAGCGTGGTACGGTATGTTCCCTCAGCTGGGTGCGCCCATAGGCTTAGTGCTTTCGGGCGGTATTTTTCTCTACCTATCCAATAGCCTGACCGAGGAACAGTTTTTTTATTATGGCTGGAGAATCCCTTTCTTGCTCAGCTCGGTATTAATTATTATCGGTCTTTACGTCAGGCTCAGCATTTCAGAAACCTCGGAGTTTGAAGCCAACAAAAAGAAAAATAAGACCGTGGCTATCCCCTTTATGACTGTATTCAAAGAGCATGGTAAACCGCTTTTCTTAGGAACCTTTATTGCCCTTGCGACTTTTGTTCTTTTCTACTTAATGACGGTATTTATTGCGAGTTGGGCTATCACTGACTTACATATTACACGGGAACTTTTTTTAGAATACCAAATTGCTTCGGTCTTTTTCTTTGCCCTGCTTATCCCGATCTCTGCCTTACTTGCCGATCGCTATGGGCGAAAGTTGATACTGATGGCAGCCTCGGCATTCATCATAATCTTTGGTCTTATGTTGGGCTATCTTTTAGGGTCTTCGGATTCGGTAGGGATACTCGTTACTTTATCAATTGGTATGGCATTGATGGGTTTCACCTACGGTCCCTTAGGCACCATCTTATCTGAACTCTACCCGACAAATGTGCGGTATACCGGTTCGTCTCTGTCATTTAATTTGGCAGGTATTGTTGGTGCATCATTTGCCCCATTTATCGCCTTATGGCTTTCAAGCACCTACGGTGTTGCCTACGTCGGTTATTATCTTGCCCTAGCCGCGGTCATATCCTTGGTATCCATTAAGTTGTCGTCAAAAGCTAAGGACCTATAGGGTGCTGTTCTATGCTTAAATTGTTGGCATGGTATGACTATGTTTTACGATTAGCCACGCATGCTAAGGCCACCTACTACTTATTTTTTTTAAGCATGGCCGAGTCCTCTTTTTTTCCCATTCCACCGGATGTTATGTTGGCGCCGATGTGTTTAGCGCAACCTAATCGAGCATGGCGATTGGCTTTTGTCACGACGATAGGTTCGGTATTGGGGGGAATGATAGGCTATGGAATCGGTGCTTATGCCTTTGGCTATATCGAGCCCATATTATTGGAAAGTGGGTACATGGATAGTTACCTGCATGCGGTGAGTTGGTTTGAGGAGTGGGGTTTTTGGGCTATCTTCGTCGCCGGTTTTTCCCCCATACCCTATAAAGTGTTTACCATTGCAGGGGGCGCAATGAACATGGCATTTCTACCTTTTGTGATAGCTTCACTCATTGGTCGAGGCGCACGCTTCTACTTGCTCGCTTTCTTGGTCAAAGTCTTTGGTCAAAGAGCCGACGGCCTGGTGAGAAAGCATATGGATAGAATAGGGTGGTTCATCGTAGCCATAGTCTTGATCGGTATCATCGTGTTATCAACGCATTAGGGAGCTCGATTAAATTGACTATGATGAAAAGAATGATTGTTTTGTGGGTGTTGGCGCCGACCCTAGCATGGTCAGAATCGACCTGTGACTTTGATTACTTGAAATCCGAGCTGCCTAACATTTATGCAAAAATTGTAGAAAAGACCGACACCCTCCCTAAGGTATTTTCCTTTTGTGATAATGAGTACCACTATTTATTTAACGTCAGCATGTTTCAAAAATTTAATAACGGGCGAGGTATCACTCGGTCGCTAGAAAAAGATTTGTTCAGTTATTTGCTGGAAGAATTTGATGCCAACAGTTACAGCAGAACGAGTCTGATGGTAAGAAAAGATCAGCAACTCGAATTAGTCACGACAGTTACCAATCGCCATCCATTTAAGGCAGAGGAAATTATTCAAGAAGTTTTTATTGATGAAAAGCAACAACCACGCATTACGTATGGGAACCTCGCGGTATTTGAACGGCCGCAATCGATCTTTGCGAAGTTTTTTGAGCCCACAACCATTTCCGAAGAAGACAGGCTTTATCTGGAGAAATTTAAGCCTTTTCTCGGATCGCATCGGCTGAACTAACCGAAAGTTATTCAGTCCCAACACAATTACGCAAGGTAACTATTGTTTTTGTTTGTTTTTAAAAATACAGGATGCTGCAGATGAAAAAATTACTACTCGTTAGCTTATTATTCCCCACCGTCATTTTTGCAGAATTACTCAGCGTTGACTTGATTTGCAGGGGCGCAGTGGTGACCTATTGCGAAGATTTAACCACTTGTGGAAGTGAGCCGGCTATGGAGAAGATTAAAATTGATGGCAATACCCTGGTGCATAAAGCTCTTGGCAATCATTTCCTTCATGTCGATTCCACGACTGTCAGCATGCAAGAGCTGGATGAGGATGGAAGCATTGGCTTCTCCTTCAATATTAACCGAAAGACCGGCACCATAGAAATCATTAGAGGTTGGGGAAGGCCATACCATTTTACGGGTCAGTGTGAGCTGGACAGGTTAGATGCATTCAAGTAATGAGGGCGCATTGATGATTACCGTATTTTATGATGATAGATGCCGCTTGTGCTCTAAGGAGATAGCTTGTTATCAAAAGATTAGCGCAGATGGTTATTTTTTATGGGTAGGCATTTCAAGCAACCAAGAAACATTAGAGCGATTAAATATAAGCCTTGTCGATGCTCTTATGTATCTGCATGTTAAGGATTCAAACGGATCTGTGCTTAAGGGCATAAATGCTTTTATAACGATATGGCGACGCCTGCCTTACTTCAGATGGCTAAGCTTTGTTATTTCGTTGCCTATTATTTACCACCTCTCTTCTTTGTTTTATACGGTTTTTGCTAAATACCGTTTTGCCCGACTACCCCATTGTCAGACAGCATTAACAGTCAATAATAGGAAGTTATGATGGTCACAAATAGATGAAAAGTATTCTTATCATTGGAAGTGCTGTAGATGCTCAAAGGGTTAAGGCTTGGGATCTCACTAAATTCTCAGTATGTGTAGTCATCAATAATGCCTGGCAGTTAACAGAAGATTGGAAATACTTAATACACCCTGATGACATGCCGAAAGAAAACCTTCCACCCATGCACGCCCTAAGTGAAAAACAATCTTTCATAACCTCGCGTGAGTATGTCCCCGTACAAAACCATTTTGGTGGTTTTGTTTATGCGGGAGGCACTATGGCATTTACTGCAGGGTATTGGGCTCTTGGGGCATTAAGACCTGATGTTATCGCCTATATTGGTTGCGATATGATCTATCCTGAAAAGATAGATAAAAAAAGTCATTTTTACGGAAACGGGGAGGCAGATCCATTGCGTAAAGATATTACCTTGCAGTCCTTGGAAGCTAAGTCTGTAAGGCTTATGGCTTTGGCCCACATAAATGATTGTGTGATCGTTAATTTATCTGAACTGCCAGCATCCAGGCTTTCATTTCCCCGCGCACCAATAGATGCTCTACTATCAAAAGATACCTCACCTGTAATTCTAGACGAATACAATGCCAACCTTAATATGAGGATTGTTAACGAGGCTTTGTATGAAGAGGTTAGGTTGGGTTATATGGTCCCCTCGGGTCGTTATTGGGAAGATGATGAAAAGTTTGACGCAAGAAAGTTAAGCACTATAGATTCAATGTGGGTAGAATCTTACGCTAATTTATTGTAGAACTTTATTGCTTATTTGTTATCCTATCAATCATGAGGCTCTTTAATCAAACATTCATTGAGAAAAAAATTGAGAAGACTATCTGATGTTACTCCGAACTTTTTTAATAGCTTTTGCTTTGCTGACCTTTTTTTTCATGCACTCCTCATTAACCATTGCCGGAGATAAAAAATTGAATGACTTAAGTAGCGTCCTTAATGGAGAAGATTTAGCCAAAGAACAGCTTGTAGTTTTTGAGTCAGAGACCTGTAGTTCATGCAAGGCATTTGACAAGGAGATCATAGCTAACTGGAAATCGGCATTAAAGATTAAAAAAACGTATAGTATGAAGGCCCCGACAGGTTGGGAGCTCAAAGAAGACTTATGGGCAACTCCCACCATCATTTTATTTGAAGATGGCAATGAAGTTTCTCGCTATACCGGTTACGATGGTAACAAACAGGCATTTTGGCAATGGCTGGGTTTGCAAACGCTAACGCCTGAACAAAAGAAAATTGCCTTTGAAAGTGGTACCGAGAGGGCTTTTACCGGATCCTTGCTAGATAACCATGCCCCAGGTTTTTACGTTGACCCTATTTCAGGTGAGCAATTATTCCGCAGTGATAATAAATTTAATAGCGGCACTGGATGGCCAAGCTTTTTCAACCCCGTTCCTGGATCTATTATCTACAAGGACGATGGCCATAGGGTCGAGGTATTAAGTGCAAGCTCAGGCATCCATTTAGGCCATGTCTTTAATGACGGCCCACAACCAACAGGAAAGCGTTACTGTATCAATAGTGCCGTCTTGAAATTTGTTGCCGACTAATCTTTTTGGGTTACATGTTGCAGGGAGCACTAACTTCTCCATACACTCGTAATATATTGCTCTATGAAAAAACTATTAACTATTTTGGTGCTGATGCTCATGAATAATCCGATACATGCTGAAAATGATGAACAAACCTTTCAATTGGCTTATTTAGCCGGGGGTTGTTATTGGGGACTAGAAGAGCTGATGCGAAATATTCCTGGTGTTATTACCACCAAGGTAGGTTTTTCTGGCGGCCACATAAAGAACGTATCCTATAAGGAGGTAGGAAGAGGGGACACCGGTCATGCCGAGAGTATAGAGATTCAATTTGATAGTCAGGCGCTCAGTTACGAGGACTTACTGTTCCATTTCTTTAAAATGCATAACCCAACCACCCTCAACCAACAAGGTAACGATAAAGGGACGCAATACAGGTCAGCAATTTTCTATGCTAGTGAGCAACAAAAAAACACAGCACTCAAAACCATTGGTGTAGTAGACCAATCAAACGTATGGGGCGATCCGGTTAAAACCGAGGTTGTTGCCTTTTCCGCTTTTTATCTCGCAGAAGAAGCGCATCAAAAATACCTTGTAAAGAATCCCGATGGCTACAGCTGCCACTTTGTCAGGAAGTTTGATTTCACCAAGAATTAAGTTTGCTGCCCTCTAACCAATAATCAATAGAAACCCAAATTAAGTGTCAAAAAGAATCAAGCATTCACTATTCCGTGATCGCAAAAGAATGACTGCTTGGAGAAAGTTCTGAGTGAATGAGCTATCTTGTATGCGTTAAGCAATTGGTAGGATTGACCCATACCCCACCGAGTTAATAAGGTTATACCTCTATATATAACAAGGATGAGAGGAGGGCAGTTTGATGTTTCTTTAGGAGTACATCACATAGATTGCGACTAAAACTAAACCTAAAGCAATAGCGGCTAATTTTTTTTTGTTTGAGGATTTATTAGATTGATTTTTTAATAATCCGTTTTTCCACTTCATTAAATCATCATGATTATGTGCGGCCATACGATTCTCCACTTGTTAAAATTGTTACCTAAATTTACCTTAGAATCATCCAGCCGTCCACAACATTTATAACAGACCGTTTAAGACATAGTTGACAATGAATTGAGGGGGTAAGTGTGATTTTCCTAGGTGCCTTATAAGTCTTGCTGAGTTTTACCAATTAGTATATATTTATTTTGTGACCGTCCATAGAACAGTACCCATTGTTAATAACGGTCAGTAACTAAAAGCAAACCACGACCAAAAGTCTTACCTTGTTTTATAAGATGATTGATTAATCTTGTTCATGAAAACATAGGATTAAACGTGATTTACTTTTATTGCTCATAGGCAGAAGTAATTATCTTTAAATATGTTGAGTTGCTCATGGTTAATCGTCACCATAAATTTAATAATTAAAGGAAAAGATCATGAGCGTATTAGAAAATTTCAAACAGTTAAAAGCAGAAGGAAAGAAAATTGTAGTTGTTACTTCTTACGACTACTGGAGCGCAAAAATTCTTAGTGAAACAGACGTAAACGGTATTTTAATTGGTGATTGTTCGTCTATGGTGATGCATGGGCATGAAAATACAATGAGTTCTGATGTGGAAACTATTGCGATGCACACCAGGGCAGTAAAAAAAGGAGCAAAAGACAAATTCCTTATTGCTGCTATGCCTTTCATGAGTAATTCAAAAGGGATGAAAGAGACAATGGATAACGTTGAAATCCTAATCAAGGCTGGAGCAAATGCACTTAAGATAGAAGGTCTTGATGGAAACGAAGAGCTCTACGCTCATCTTTCTCGATCAGGTATTCCCACAATCGGACACATTGGCCTTACACCATCTCACCACAATGCAATCGGTGGATTTAAAGCCCAAGGAAAAACTATAGAAAGTGAGCTTAGGCTTATTGAGGAAGCTAAAAAACTTGATAAGCTTGGATGTATCGCAATCGTTTTAGAAGCTGTTCCACAGCACGTAGGTGCCGCGGTTAGAGACGCAGTTTCTATCCCAGTAGTCGGTGTCGGAGCAGGACTGGACGTAGATGGACAAGCACTGGTTCTTCAAGATATGCTAGGACTTTCTACAGACTTCAAGCCTAAATTCGTAAGAACATACATGAATGGAGCCGAACTTATCAAGGATGCTGTAAATCAGTTCGCAGCAGATGTGCATTCAGGAGCATTCCCAGGAGCAGCAGAAACTTATGCCCCGGGTAAGGACCAGCTACTTAAGAAATAAATATTAAATGCTGTCCTTTTTGGACTAAATCAACCTAATGCAGCCAATGAGCTTTGTGGGGTACGTTAGATTTAATACCCCACAAAACATAGGTTAATCTATTGGTTAAAATATTATTTTGAAAAAAGATATAGTTAGAAAAACGTATTTAAAAAAGCGTCAAGAACTATCTTCTTCGAAATTTGAAGAAGAATCATCTCAGCTTGTTCAAAACACTATTGAGCTGATTAAAAAATATAAGCCTGAATGCATTCATTGCTTTCTACCCATCCATTCAAAAGGTGAAATAAACACCACGCCAATCATTCAGTATTGCTGGGAAAATAACATCAATGTTGTTGTACCTGTTAGTAACTTTGCAGACGGGACACTAAAAAATGCAGAATTTAGACCTCATACCAAAACAAAACAAACAAAAAATAATATTACCGAACCAATTGATCCTGTTTGGAAAAAAAACAATATCATTGATATTGTAATTACTCCTCTCTTGGCTTTTGATCCCAAAGGTTATCGGGTGGGTTATGGAAAAGGATTTTACGATCGTTTTTTTTCTTCTTTACACAAGGATGCGAAAAGAATTGGAATTAGCCTTTTTAAGCCCTGTAAAGGCATAGAAAATATCTCTGAGTATGATATACCTCTGACACATTGCGTTACTCCCAATAAAACCTATTCTTTTTAATAAACATAAGCTAGTAAAACATTTAAATTAAATTGCTACCTAACTAGTAATAGGGTTATTTTCACCAACGAAGTGCATGGATTCACCATTCAGTGAATTTTTTCACTTATTTCATCATAAAAGTTACAATATTTTAATAGTATAAAACTCCTTGACTGGAGCCCTTAAAAGGAATAAAGTAAAATTAGGGTTGCTAAGATGACTCTATTATTATTATGACAAACAGGAGGATTTATGTCTAAAATTAATAAGAAGCTAAGTAACAATATTATAAGTATAACGATAGCATCAATGTTTGTGGCAGCACCTATGTACAATGCTTTTGCTGGTGAAGAGGTAAGTGGCGGGGGTAAGTATGGAGACATGCAAACAGTTACTCAGGACTTGTTAGATAAAGCGGCTGGAGATTCAAATAATTTCCTACATACCAATGGTAACTATAGCCAAACTCGCTTTTATCCCGCAGAACAGATTAATCGTGAAAATGTACATAATCTAAAACGCGCCTGGTCATTTAAGATGGACGTTGTCGACTCATTAGAAACGACCCCTATTATTATTAATGGCACCATGTTTGTAACATCTTCCTTTAATCATGTATATGCATTAGATGCTAAAACAGGTAAGGAAAAGTGGCATTACAAACACAAAATGGGACCAATAACAACGTATTGTTGTGGCCCTAACAATCGTGGTGTTGCCGCGCTTGATGATATGGTCTATATGGGAACGTTGGATTCTAGATTGGTAGCATTAAATGCTAAGACGGGTAAAAAAGTGTGGGATGTTCAAATTGCTGATCCTGAAAAGGGTTACAGTGAAACTATGGCACCAACTATAGTTAATGGAAAAATACTAATCGGTACCAATGGCGGTGAATATGGTATTCGTGGTTTTGTTAAAGCATTCGATGCTAAAACTGGTGCTTTGCTATGGACATTTAATAGTATTCCAGAAAATTCAGTAGGGGTTTGGGCTGAAAATGATGCAACTGGTCTTTACATGCATCGTGACATCAAAGCTGAAAAAGCAGCACTTAAAGAATTAGGTGACCCTTACAAAACTCTAGGCGGCGGTGTTTGGCAAAATATGGCAATTGACCGCGATAGTAACCGAGCCTATTTTGTAGTGGGCAACCCATCCCCTGACTTGTATGGTGCGATACGTCCAGGTGATAATTTATATACAAACTCACTTGTTGCAGTTGACTTGGATACCGGAGAGAAATCTTGCCATTTCCAATACATTGCACATGATGTATGGGATCTTGATGCTGTGAGCCCTCCTATCCTTGTTCCAGTTAAGAATGAAGATGGTCAAACAGTAAAAGGTGTTCTTCATGGCGGTAAAACGGGTTATGTTTACGTGCATAATGCATCTGACTGTAGCTTAATTCGTCATTCTGAACCTATGGTTATGCAGCGTGATCGCTGGGTGTTGCCAACCAAAGAGGGTGCTAGTATGTTACCTGGAGCAAATGGCGGCGTTGAATGGTCCCCAATGGCGACCGATCCTAACCAAGGCCTGGCTTACGCACTTAACATTCATCAGCCAATGACCTACCATGTGGAAGAAACGCCTTATCCAGACGGTAAATTATGGCTTGGTGGTGCATTCAAAGTAATCGAATCTCAACAACAATGGGGTAATGTGACTGCTGTTGATTACAACACTGGAAAGATTAAGTGGAAAGTTAAAACGCAGCAACCTATGATCGGCGGCATTCTTGCTACAGCTGGTGGACTAGTATTCACTGGTGAAGGCAATGGCTTGTTCAAGGCTTTTAACTCAACTTCTGGTGAATTGATGTGGCAAGATCAAACCAAAGCGGGCGTTAATGCACCTCCTGCTTCTTATAATGTTGATGGTGATCAGTATATCGTTGTAGGTTCAGGTGGTAATGCTCAAATGGACTTCAAACGTGGTAATGAAATCATTGCCTATAAATTGAAAAAGTAACAAGATATGTGAATTTTGGCTGCCTTTACTTAAAGGTGGCCATTTTTTTGTCATTTAATAAATGAAGCTAACCATCTATATAGGTAGACTAGTTTTGTTAAAGATTTATTAATTACGGAATTTATTAATCATGGTTAATATAGAAAAGTATTGTTTAGCACTAATAATGTTGACGTTATTTACTAATACAGCTCTGGCCACGGATGAGAAACTATCTCCTGGCAGTAGTTCTGAAATAAGCGAACAAGATGAATACATCTCAGTACGCAAGACTTTGCAGACTTGTTTTACCTGCCATGGAGACAAGGGCGCATCAACCATAGGTATGGTTCCTATTCTAGCTGGCCAGGAATTTTATTATATGTATGTTCAGCTTAAAGATATGAAAAAAGGGCTTAGAGCTAGCTCTGTTATGAGTCCTATTGTAGCTGGCATTAAAAAAGAAGATTTAAAATTAATGGCCCAATATTTTTCAGAACAACCTTGGCCTAAAACTAATTACTCAATAGATTCCAAACGAGCTAAAGCTGCTAGATTGAGTCTTAGTGCAGGTCAGTGCACTGTTTGCCATTTAGCCACGCTAAAAGGTAATAGTAGGGTGCCGAGACTTTCCAACCAACATCCAGAGTACTTGAAAAATACGATGAATGATTTTAAAAATAATATTCGTAAGAATGCACCTGCTATGACAGCTTTATTTAAAACGCTTAATGAGCAAGAGATACAAGATATCTCAGACTACCTTGGGAGCTTTAACGCTAAATAATTTTAACTTAATTAGAGGATTGAGCATCATGAACAGTAGAATTAATGTACCAATATATTTATTTATCCTTCTTTTTCTGCAATTTTCATATGTTCATGCAGATGAGTTTCGTGATCTAAATTTTAAATTATTTGATGCGGCGGAAGCAGGGGACTTTAAACAAACGAAGCAATTAATTGAACAAGGCGCATCGGTTAAAGCACGAAATCGTATGGGTAATTCGGCGCTGATATATGCTACAAAATCAGGAAGCATTGATCTTGTGAAATACTTAGTTGATCATGAAGCTGAAATCAATATGGTTAATACCCGAGGCCAAAGCGCATTAATGATGGCGTCAAAAGGTGGCTATCTTGATATTGCACAATATTTATTGGAGAGCGGTGCTGAAGTCAATCATTTTAGCTTAAAGAAAGTAACAGCGCTTACTGAGGCTGTTTATGGCGAGCATAGTAGAATTGTTAAGTTATTATTGGAGAATGGTGCTGAAGTCGATATTGCTGATAACACCGGCAAAACGGCGCTTATTTACGCATCAGCAAATGGTAATTTAGAAATAATTAAACTTCTACTGGCTAAGACAAAAGAAGTGAATAAAAAATATACTCATGACTTAACACCATTGATGTGGGCATCAGGCTATGGGGAAAATGATGCTGTAACGCTACTATTAAATGCTGGCGCAGACGCTAATATTCAGGATGATCGTGGTCAAAATGCATTAATGATGGCAACTAGTGCTGGATATGTTGATGTAGTAACACAACTTTTAAATCATGGTGCTCAACCAGAATTAAAAGATAACAGCGGTAAATCTGCTTTTGACCTTGCTTCTGAGGCAAAAAATGAAGCGCTTATATTGGTTTTAAAGACAGCGATGTAGTGCCATAACAATAAACTAATCTTTATGCGCAATGGAGTGGTACATTATTGCTTTACTTCTCGGACTACCTAATAGCTTATAACACTAATGATTGGTGGAGGTAAGCACCACCGTACTACTACTTTTATACCTATATATATAGGCTTTATAAGAGTTTAGTATGTAAATACCCCATAAAATACCCCATAACATACTGCAAAAACACTATTTTTCTTAAACCTTCATCTAGTATACGAATGAAATCTAAACAGACCCCACCGTACGCCCATGCCATCATTCTAAATCTAGGAGTCCCTGTCGCCATATACATCTAAATCTGCACAAACGATTCCATACATTCTGAATACCTACTAACAATGTAAACTGTATACTGAACTGTATACTGGAATATAAAGACCCTCCCTTGCGAGTATACAGTCTGACAATAAAAATATTTCTAGCAAAAATTAGGAAAAATTTAAGTACCACACCTATATATATAGGCTAGGAGTAGCAACTCCATTTGCCCACTTAATTATCTGGGAGTAAACTGGAGTTATGGAAAATCCGTTACTAATCCTTATTCCAGTTTCTGGGCTACTCGTGCTTGCTTACTTCTCAAAAGATTTAATTGCTTCTTTCCCAAAAGATTTAACGGTCTATGAAATATTGTATAGACTATTAAAAAAATTTATTAATGAATGGCTAAACATTAAAGGTACAACAGGTGTAATAGAATTTAATACTCTTTGTATTCTTTTGTTAATAATCCTGTTCACAGTATTCCAATTAGAAAAATTTATTCTTTCGCAAGTATTTTTATCAGTTTTAGTTGCTTTAATATCGCTTATACCGCTATTTAGTCTTTTAGTTAGACGACTTCATGATAGTAACTTATCAGGTTGGGTTCTATTAATTTTTCCATCTATTCCAATCATATATAAATTATTATTCAGTACATATAGTTACTACCCTATAAGTTATGCTTTTGTTTTTTTTTATTTTTACCTATTTTTATTTAGAGGTACTGCGTATGAAAATAATAAATACAAATAAATTATCCTGCCCTAATTGTAAAAAAGAAAATACCGTTCCTATTGTTTATGGGTTTATAGGCGATTTTGGGGAAGATGAAGAGGATTATGAAGTAGGAGGGTGTGTAGTGACTGACAATGACCCTGATTACTTTTGTAGAGACTGTGGTCATAAATGGATACATACCGATACAGAATGAAAAACCTCCTCCTCCTCTTATTTTTAATACCTAATTTGGTGCTGGGGGATGAAAATTATTATCCTAAATCATGTAAATCTCTTCCCGTTGGAACTGAAGTTATATTAGACCCTTTGGAATTTAACGAGCATTCATCGGATGCCATAAGAGAGGGGTTAAAGGATGAACTAGCAGGGGCTTTTGAAAGCTATCTAGAAACTCATTTTGGGTGCTACCGCGAAAATTGTAGCGAGCATTTAAATTTTAAAGTTAGATTGGATAGCTTTTCATATGACTTAAATGGCGATGGTGTTGATGAAGTTTTTACAGAGTTTAATGCGCCAGCTTACTGCGGAACTGCTGGGTGCCCTTTATATCTTATACAAAAAATAAATGGCAAATGGACTATTGGATTAGAAGACAAAGTAATGAATATGTTTGTCTATAGTAGAACTAGGATTGTTATTACTGACGAGAAAATTAATGGCTACAAGGTAATTTATTTAAGAGGTAGGGATTATGGAGCGAATGAGCCGGGGGAGTGCCCGTATGCTAGTGCAAAATGCACATACGATAAAAAAATTCAAACATATAAATGTAAGGGATACTGATTTCCACCCATTTGCCCGCTTAATTATCTGGGGGTAAACTGGTGTTATGAAAAGACTGTTCCTACTCCTTCTATTTCCTCACTTACTCTTTGCCAACGTTGTCTATGAGAAGTTAGGATTCACCGATGCTAAAGGACGAGAGGTGGTATCTTTGGCAATTGAGGGAAGAATTAGTACGTTTGATTACGATGACTTTGAGGCAGCGATTAATGACATCAATCAAAACCATTACCGGGTCCAGTTCGATTCTGTCATGCTTAATAGTAGGGGGGGATTAATAGGCGATGCGATGCGCATCGGTAAGCTGCTACGAGCTAACCATTTATCTACCTGGATCCTTCCCCATAGCGTTTGCGCTAGTGCGTGCGTACTTATCTTGCAAGGCGGTGTATGTAAAATGGCCGATGGGGACGTAGGCGTCCACCGCGCTAGATACGAGGATGATATTCCTCTGGATACGATTTACGCTAATGTCAAAGAAGCCCAAAAAGACATGGATCAGTATCTAACATTAATGGGTTCGTCATCACAACTTCGGTGGCTCATGAAAAGTATCCCTAACTGGGACATGAAGTTCCTAGTGAATTTTGAGAAAAGGGACTTTGGCTTCTATTCGGCGACGGAAGAAGAGATGCAATACCGATTAGAGATTGCGTCAAAAAAGATGGGGCAGTACAAAGAGAATTTACTAGAAAAATTGGGAGATATTAGAGGGGAGCTTTATCCTGATGCGACCTGGGAGGTACCGGATTATGTATACGCCTATCCTTCCTGCTCGGAACAACTGTTCCTAGAAGATAATATGACCGACCATGTGGGTATCAATATTGAACCCGACCCACAAGACATCTTTGAAATTTATCAGTGGGAACGGGGTATTGAAAATGATGAAGGCACGTATGTGGCAACCGATAAAGTGCCTCACAAGGATGAGCAGTTTTATTATTACTCCTTTAAGTACTTTGCCAAGGGTAAGGAAGTTACTTACCAAGAACGCGTCACACTAGCAGCACCGACTACCTGGACATCGGAAGAGGAAGGCATAGATTATGCGGAAAATACCACACCAGGATACGAAGTGTCTGATGACAAAAGTACGATAACGGTCACGAAAACCATCCCTAACGATGGGTTTGTATTTGGTGGATGGATCCACACAAAAGAAGACCCTAAAGGGCCATTCACAATAGAGATCCTATTTAAGGATAAAGTAGTGCAAACCTTTAATTATGTGGTTGAGTAGGATAGGGTTTATTGGACAGGGTTTATTGGACAGTATATTATTGGGTATTATTAATTTATAGATGATCTATGCAAACTAACATGAATAAAACCTCTATTAATCAATCCCTGTTAAATGCTTATGCATCAGCAAGCTACCATGTTTACACTAAGCCAACCTTTATTATAAAGATTAATCAATACAGTGCTGATCTCGAAAGCTTGTATGCGCTTCATCATAAAAATACTGCAGCGTTTATAACAGCCTTTAATCCTTACAGTCAGGAATTAGATCTTAATGAAAATCATAAAAGAAATGATGACTTGAAGGAAGCCATTAAGTTGCTTGGGCTTTCTTATACAAGAGGGGATGGAAGATGTGGTGAGAGCAATGAGGTGGGTGAAGAGAGTTTTTTAATCTTTGGTATAAGCAAAGAACAATCAATACAATTAGGAATAGAGAGTGAGCAAAATGCAATGGTATTTTGTGATAAAGATGCTATCCCACAATTACTGCTATTAAAATAAAGCCTATGATTAGTTTAAAAAGAAACAGTAAATTGGAATTAGTCGA